>Ga0207991_1001468_pt1 | contig 14292 bp, 10 predicted proteins | sample ETN07SmetaG_FD_185786 | JGI IMG/M metagenome (GOLD analysis project Ga0207991, IMG submission 185786) | Marine microbial and viral communities from oxygen minimum zone, Eastern Pacific Ocean - ETNP2014F14-07SV275 (SPAdes) (version 2) | ecosystem: Environmental > Aquatic > Marine > Oceanic ... | reverse complement strand
TAGCCGTTCCCGCTAATAAACCCAATCGTTGTCCATAATATACTGTGATTTGGTCAATTGTGTTCCCTTTCGATCATTTTACAAACACTGAGCGCCCGACCTCGGTATTCTGAGGTCGGGCGCTCAGGCTTTGGAGTTCGATCAATCCTGATAGAGACGGCGAAACGTCTGACTCTACAAGAGAGGTCTTGTCCTTACTTATCCATCACGGCCTTGGCTACCGCCGCGGGGTTCATCGGCAGAGCGAACAGGCGCGTGCCGATGGCGTTCTCGATAGCGTTGGCGATAGCGGGCGTCGGCGGGATAATCGGCGCTTCGCCCACTCCTCGGACACCATACGGATGGCCAGGGTTGGCAACCTCGACGATCACCGTGTCGATCATAGGCAGGTCCAGGCTCGTGGGCATGCGATAGTCCAGCAGAGAGACGTTGTCCATCGTGCCGGAGTCACTCATGTAATACTCTTCGTTGAGCGCCCAACCAATGCCCTGAACGGCCCCGCCCTGCATCTGTCCTTCGACATAGCTGGGATGGATAGCCTTGCCAGCGTCCTGCACGACAGTGAACCGCAGAATTTCGGTCTTGCCGGTTTCCGGGTCGACCTCGACGTCCACGATGTTTCCGGCGAAGGCTCCGCCTACTCCAGAGGGGCTGACGGCGGCTGTGCCGGTGATTCCTCCACCAGATCGGCCTAGCTGTCCGGCCAGTTCCGCGAACGTCATACTGAGCTCTGGATCGGATTTCGACTTGAACACGGCGTCTTCAAGCTCAACCGTGTCAGCGTCCACTTCCCAGATTTGGGCTGCTCGGTCAATCATCTTCGTCCTGACATCCTGAGCGGCCTCATAGGCTGCCCAGCCGGTGGCGAAGGTGGTGCGACTGCCGCCTGTGACTGCGGTGAAGCCAATCGTGTCAGTATCCACCACGGTAGGACGAACCTTCTCGTATGGGAGGGTCAGCACTTCGGCGGCTTGCATGGCGATGGATGCTCGCGTCCCGCCGATGTCGGTGGAACCTTCCTGCAAGGTTACGGTGCCATCGGCGTTTACCGCGATGTTGCACGCGGAGTCGAAGCCGATGTTGAACCAGAATCCCACAGCGACGCCCCGGCCTTGGTTGGGGCCGTCCAAAGGCGCATTGTAATGGGGATGGCTCTTCATAGCTTCCAGGACTTCTTCATATCCGACTCGCGGGAAGGTGGGGCCATGAACCTGGCGGGTGCCCTCCTTGGCTGCGTTCTTCATGCGGAAGTCAATTGGGTCCATTCCTATTGCTTTGGCGACCTCGTCAATGACCTGCTCGCCGGCAAACGCCGCGTTGGGAGCGCCGGGGGCTCGGTATGCAGCGGTCTTGGGCTTGTTGACGACAACGTCGTAGCCATCCACAAGCGCGTTTTCCAGGTCGTAAGGCGCCAGCACGCACATGGCTCCTGCGCCCACTGGCGAGCCGGGATATGCTCCGGCTTCCATTGCCAGGTATGCGTGGGCGGCGGTGATTGTGCCGTCCTTCTTCGCGCCGATCTTGATCTTCGCGTAAGAACCGGGTGTCGGGCCGGTGCCCTGAAGCACGTCGGCGCGAGACATCACTAGCTTGACAGGCGTTCCGGTCTTCTTGGACAGGAGAGCCGCCACAGGCTCCAGATAGACGTCGATCTTGCCGCCGAAACCTCCACCGATCTCCAGCGGGACGACCCGAATCTGAGAGACAGGTATGTCCAGAATCCTAGCACAGGCGTCGCGGGCAGCGAAGGAACCCTGAGTGCTGCACCAGATGTGCAGTCTTCCGTCGTTGTTCCACAAAGCAGTCGCGGCCTGAGGCTCGATGTAGCCTTGGTGAACTGTCTTGGTTGTGAACTCTCGTTCAATCACCACGTCAGCTTCTTTAAATCCCGCTTTAACGTCGCCCTTGACGTGCTGGAAGTGTGAGGCGATGTTGCTGGCCTTGTCGGCCTTCTCGCCCAACTCGTCTGTCATCAGGCTGTCGTGAAGTATAGGCGCGTCGCCCTTCATAGAAGACTGAACGTCGGTCACGGGGGTCAGGACTTCGTAGTCAACGTCGATGAGGCTCACAGCCTCTTCGGCGATGTGAGGGCTGGCGGCGGCAACAGCGGCGATGGCGTGGCCCCTGTAGAGGGCTTTATCCGACGCCAGCACGTTGTCACGCTGCCACAGGACAGGGCCTTCGCCTCCCTGAGGGAAGTCCGCGGAGGTCACGACGGCGCGCACGCCATCGAGAGCTTCGGCCTTGGAGGTGTCGATAGACTTGATTCGAGCGTGAGCGTGAGGGCTGCGAAGGACGCTGCCACTCAGCAATCCAGCCGCTGCGAAGTCTGCGCCGTATAGAGCGCGTCCCGTAACCTTGTCGGCTCCGTCGGGACGAAGGGGCCTTGTGCCCACCACGTTGTAGTCCTGATTGGAGAGAACGACGTTTGGTTCGTAATCTCTGGTAGTTGCCATTCGTTAAGCCTCCTGCATCTTGACAGCCGCATCCTGCACCGCTCGGATAATCTTATCGTAGCCGGTGCAGCGGCAGAGGTTGTTTGCGAGCCAGAAGCGAATCTCGTGTTCTGTCGGGTCGGGGTTCTGATCCAGCAATGACTTGGACGCCACAATGAAACCGGGTGTGCAGATGCCGCACTGCAGAGCGGCATTCTCAAGGAAGGACTGCTGAATCGGGTGAAGCGTGCTGCCATCGGCGATACCTTCGATGGTCGTGATCTCCTTGCCTTCGACCTCAACGCCCAGAACCAGGCATGATGTCACGATGCGACCGTCCATCTCGACGGTGCAGGCGCCGCAGTTGCCGTCGTTGCAACCCTCTTTGGTGCCGGTCAAGCCGATCACGTCTCGCAGACACTCCAGCAGGCTCTGCCGAGGCTCGCACAGGAAATCCACATGCTCGCCGTTGATATTCGTCTGTACGTAGGTCTTTCCTGGCATCTAGTTGTTCTCCTTAGCTCTCTCGATGGCCGTGTTAAGGGCTCTTCGGGTAAGCACCTCGCACAGGTGCTGACGGAATTCTATGGTGCCGCGCATGTCGGTGATGGGCCTTGCGGCGTCACGAGCGATGCCGGATGCTATTCGGACAGTCTCATCATTGGCAGGTTTGCCAGCAATGGCGTCCCCGGCTTCCTGAACGAACAGCGGCGTGGGAGCAACCGATGCCAGGGACACGCGAGCCTCTTTGATATCGCCGTTATCCAGGACCACCGACACTCCTGCTCCTGCTACCGCGATGTCCATCTCGTTTCGGGGGATGAACCGGATGTAGTTCGCGCCGGAGTTGGCAACGGGGGCGGGGAAGTGAAGCGAAACCAAAATCTCGTCTGAGCCGAGGGCATTCTGCCTGACGCCGGTGCAGAAGTCTTCAATGGCGACCTGGCGGTTGCCGTTGGGGCCTGCGATGTTGGCGGTGCCATTCAGCGCAATCATCGGAGGAATGGAGTCGGCGCTTGGGGTAGCATTACACAGGTTTCCGCCCAGAGAGGCGCGGCCCTGAATCTGAGTTCCACCGATCAACGATGCCGCGTCGATCAGTCCGGGATATGCGGTGGCCACGGCCTGGTTGCCATATATCTTGTAACAGGCAACAGCCGCGCCAAGGGTCAAACCGTTCGTGGGGTCATAGGTGATCTCGTTCAATTCAGGGATGTTCTTCCCGTCAACCACCAGGTCGATATCGTAGACTCCTGCCCTGAGAGCCACCAACAGGTCTGTTCCGCCTGCCATCACCCTCGCACGGCCACCGGCCTCGCTCAACACGTCTACGGCTTCCCTTACTGAATGGGGAGTTGCGTAATCAATCCACTTCAATAGCCAGCCTCCTTTCCAGGTCTCTATCTCTAATAAGGTTCGATCGTATAATTCTGGTTCTACGGCGGCCACTGGAATAACACACGGTCGCCGTCCAACTGGCACACTCGTACTGACGTATTTCAGGAGGTCACATCCTGAGGTAGGAGGCACGCGCACAGGGATTGCAATAATCAGAATAATACCGAGTGTCCGTGGCCTCGAAACACTGTTCTGCCCCGGGAGCCGAAACCGGGGTCAAGTATACCAGAGGAAGGTATGTTCAACAATGTAGGGGCATAAGGTTAGTGTGAACGCTCCGTGCCTGTCACTCCGCCCTCTTCCAACTGCGCGATAACCTATGGTGGCAGGTCGAGAAGAAGTCTGAAAATGAAGGCGTTATGCTGCCCCAAAGTGCGACTGGGTCATCGGAAGTTCTCGATCACCACATCGCTGACACTGACAAGCTCTTCAAAGATTGACCTGCCATCCGGGTGTCGGGTGTAAGGTGTCGGGTTTGATACCGTGCTTGCTATGGTGCAGAGTGATGAATCAATTAGAGCGGTTCCACTAATCGGAGCCTCTGTCTCCGTCAGGCATGTTGCCGGACCCGACGATCATCCGATAAAGGTCCCATGCGTGGGCCAACTCAACCTTTAAAGCCTCGGCTCCCATGTCCGCCAACAGCCTGGTGGCATAAGGCCCAGAGAAGTCCAGCATGCGAACACCGTGGAGCGCTTGGGCCAATGTTCCAGCCTTATGCCGCAATTATGGGCGTCTGATTCCCTGTCGAGCCAGGTTAGACATCCTCTCGGACTGGATGAGTGGCTAGCGCTAGATTGGTCAGTTTGGCTTTGGCCGTGTCAGGATCAAGAAAATCATCCCGCAATCAGGGCCTAAGGCGAGGCGGTCGGGGCCGACATATTCGAGAATCCGCCTGATCTGAGATTCTATTCCGCTGACGGTCTCAACTTCGGGTTTTCCGATGTCGATCAGGCCAAATATTATCGTTTTGTCGCCGAACGCCTCCATGAACTGTGGTTCGATAGGCTGGCCTGACCCTTCGATTGAGACCTGGTCGATCTTGAATATTGCAAGAGTGGGCGCAATGCGAGTGTAGTTATCTATGTTGGCTTTGGCGTACCCTTCTACCGGGGCGCCACGGCAGATGTGGACTGCCGTCGTGACACCGACGATGCCGTCGAAACATGCTTCCAGGGCACGAATACCGTAGACAATCATCTTCTTAGGGTACCGGGCTAATGCCGGTTCGTCGAACTGAATAATTTGGCATCCCGCCTCCACCAGAGCGCGCACGCCCTTGAGGATGGCTGCAGCCAAATCCATTGCCAGCGATGATTCATCGCGATAATATTCGTTTTTCACCGAGTCGATTATTGTCATCAGACCCGGTATCGTCACTTTGATCTGGCGGTCTGTCAGGTTCTGTGTGAAGCGAAAGTCGTCAACGAGAAAAACCCCGGCTGCGCAACCGAACCCGTGATCCTAGGAGCGTTCCAACTCCAAGCCTCAGAGCGTTTGTCGACGACTGCGCGATTATCGAAATCGAACCCATCCAGACCACGGCAGAAATAGTAAACGTAGTTGTCGCAACGCTGCTCTTCATCAGAAACGACATCGACACCAATAGCTTCCTGTTGGCGAGCCGCCCACTCAATGGCTTCGCCCTGCTTGGCCTTTAGTTCTTCCGGCCGGAATTCCCAATGGCGATCCACTGTCCAGCCGGAGGTGTCATGATTTCTCGAAGACAACGAGTCAGGTTTCGGCCGACTGCCAATGACCGTTGTGGTTAACATGTGGTCGTCTCCTTTTGGGTTAAGGCTGTTGAAACTCCCACGATCCGAGTTATCCGTAAGGTACTTGGTGTGCTTTTTTGTGCTGGCCACAAATCACCAAAACCTTCAAGGTCTTAAATGGAACCACGAAGCACCCGGAGAGCAATAGGCGAAAGTCCCTTGCCCGGTATTCCCCAGATGGAATCCGCTGTTTCCATGACCACGCCATCCTGAAATATCACGGAGTTTGCGGCTGCTTGGTGATGTTGTCAATCGGACCCTGAAGCGCTCAAATACACTCCAACAACGCTATTGCCACTCTGCGTGATTCACCATTGGGAATCTTCTGACACAAGCTCAAGTTCTTAGGCTCAGTCATCCGAAAACTCTGAACTGTGAATCAGCGGCATTCGCCCACACGCAGAATATCCGGACTCTTGCCATAGGGGTGGTAGTGAGGTAGAGTACCAGGCGTATTCCTGCGTGTTTGTCTTTAGAATTGCTGGTTGGCTGGATTCAGATATTCTTGGACTCTACTTGGAGGGTTTGGTGGCAGCTTCCTCCAAGTGACGAGCAACGGATTCCCAGAATTAACGTGAATATATTTGACGGCCCGACTGCTCAGGCCGACACAGCAGTTGATCGAACCCCTGTAAATATGTGGAGGACACCGTGACTACTCAGACAGCCATAGGCGCAAGCATGAAGCGACGGGAAGACCCTCGGTTGATCACTGGAAGAGGGACTTATGTTGACGACATTAAGTTAGTGGGCATGCTCCACATGGCGCTTGTTCGCAGCCCCTTCGCTCATGCCAACATCAAGAACGTCGACACCTCGGCGGCCCAAGACGCTCCCGGCGTCGTGGCGACGTTTACTGGCGCACAACTCCATGAGGAGCTTGGCTCTCTGATCTGCGGTTGGGTTGTGCCGGACACCAAGGAGGTTCCCCATCCTCCTTTGGCAGTCGATAAAGTGAGATACACAGGCGACGCTGTGGCTGCCGTAATCGCGGACAGCCCCGCCGCCGCCGCAGACGCTGCGTTGTTGGTCGAGGTTGACTACGAAGAGCTCGACGCAGTCGTGGACATGGAAAAAGCCATCCAGGACGGACAGCCCCAGCTTCACGACGACGCGCCGAATAACATTGCCTTCGAGTGGGAGGTCGGTGGTGGTGATTTCGCCGCCGCCGCATCCAGCGCCCAGGTGAAAGTTACCGAGCGTATCGTCAACCAGCGGCTGATTCCCAACTCCATGGAGGGACGCGCTGTCATAGCAGACTTCAATCCCGGTACCAACCAGCTCACGATGTGGACATCCTCCCAGATTCCCCACCTGGTGAGACTGCTGTTGGCTCTAGTCACAGGACATCCCGAGCACCAGATTCGCGTCATCTCTCCCGATGTTGGCGGGGGATTCGGTTCCAAGATATACCTCTACGCTGAAGAGGTCATCGCCTCGATAGCTGCTAAGAGGCTCGGCAAGCCCATCAAGTGGATCGAAGGCAGGCAGGAGAACTACCTTGCCACCACCCACGGACGTGACCACATTTGCGAAGCAGAGATCGTCGGCAACAGCGACGGAACGATTACAGGACTCAGAGTCGACGTGAAGGCCAATATGGGTTCGTACCTTTCGACCTTCGCTCCAGCCATTCCGACCTATCTTTTTGGACTAATACTGGTTGGGCCCTACACGATAGACAACCTCCAGTGCAGCGTGACAGGAGTATTCACCTCCACCACGCCAGTTGACGCCTATCGTGGCGCCGGCAGGCCGGAGGCGACATACGTAATCGAGCGCATGTTGGACCGCTTCGCATTGGAGATCGGTATGGACCCGGTGGAGGTTCGTCGCAAAAATCTGATACCGCCCTTTGAGGACGGTCACACCATCGCCACCGGAGTGACCTATGACAGCGGCAACTATGAACCCGCGCTGGACAAGGCCCTTGAGATGGTGGGATACGAAGACTTCCGCAAAGAACAGGCCGAGGCTCGTGAGCAGGGACGTTATCTGGGCATCGGACTGTCCACCTACGTTGAGATCTGCGGCATGGCTCCCTCAGCTGTTGCCTACACCTTGGGCGCTCGCGCCCCGACCTGGGAGAGCGCGCTGGTTCGGGTGCATCCCACAGGAAAGGTCACAGTTTACACCGGCGCCCAATCCACCGGCCAGGGCCACGACACCACATTCGCTCAGCTGACGTCCGCAGAGCTAGGCATACCCGTAGAGGACATCGAGATCATTCACGGCGACACCGACAAGGTTCAGATGGGAGTCGGGACCTTCGGCTCCCGCTCCGTGGTCGTCGGAGGCAGTGCCATCCGAATGAGCACAGACAAGATCAAAGAGAAGGCAAAACGCGTCGCCGCCAACCTGCTGGAGGCTGCCCCAGAAGATGTGGTCTACGAGAACGGCCAGATGTTCGTTCAGGGCGCTCCAGCTGAAGCCAAGACCTTCGCCGAGATCGCACTGGCTGCGCACTGGTACGAAAGTATGCCCGAGGGCATTGAGCCCGGCCTGGAGGCCACTTCCGTATTCGATCCTTCAAACTTCACATGGCCTTTTGGCACCCACATCGCAGTCGTTGAGGTGGACGGAGAGACCGGCGACACCAAGCTGTTGCGATACATTGCGGTGGACGACTTTGGAAACATCATCAACCCGATGATCGTTGAAGGCATGGTCCAGGGCGGCGTGGTCCAGGGCGTTGGTCAGGCTCTTCAGGAGGAGGCCGTCTACGACGATAACGGCCAGCTAATCACAGGAAGCATGGCGGACTATGCCGTGCCTAACGCCACGGACGTTCCAAACATCGAAACGGCGCTGACCGTGACTCCATCACCCACCAACTCACTGGGCGTCAAAGGCGCAGGCGAGGCCGGAACGATCGCGGCATCGCCAGCAGTCATCAACGCAGTCGTGGACGCGCTGGCCCCCTTCGGAGTCAAGCACATGAACATGCCCGCCAAGGCTGAGAACGTCTGGCGGCTCATAAATGGCGGCTAGTCCGGCTGACAATCCCGTAGCGCGATAGATCGAATTCTGCCACCGCCCCGAACAATCGGGGCGGTGCTGTTAAGAGGCATAAAACTGGCAAAGCAAGACCCCATCGTTAACATAATCGACCAGCTAGCCGGAGCGGATTACATCGCCGATCCAGCTATCGCCACGTCCATCTACATGGCGCAATCTCTGGGGCGTCCTCTTCTAATCGAAGGCCGGGCCGGGGTCGGCAAGACCGAGATCGCTAATGTCATGGCGCAGTTGATGGATACCAAACTCATCCGCCTCCAGTGCTACGAAGGCCTGGACGTGACGACTGCCCTCTACGAGTGGAACTACCCCAAACAACTGCTCTGGATAAAGCTGGACGAGCAAAGCGGACGAAGCACAAAGGAGCGCGAGCAGCAGATATTCAGCGAGCCGTTCCTTCTGGAACGCCCCTTGCTGGCGGCTCTGACCCAGAAGGACAAGGCCCCAGTTCTGCTCATCGACGAAGTCGATCGCGCCGACGAGGAGTTCGAGGCGTTCCTGCTTGAGACGCTATCCGAGTTTCAGGTGACCATACCCGAGATCGGGACGATCAAAGCCGAACACCGACCTCTCGTCATCCTCACATCCAATCGCACGCGAGACCTGTCCGACGCTCTTCGGCGTCGGTGTCTATACCTGTGGATAGATTACCCCGACCTGGAGAAAGAGCTTCGTATCGTCCGAAACAAGGTCAAGGGCATCGATGAAGATTTGGCTCGACAGGTCTGCGAGTTCGTCAGAGGGGCAAGGGAGTTCGGTCTGGAGAAAGTGCCTGGAATCTCGGAAACCCTGGACTGGGCCAACGCCATGATCCTCCTCAACTACGACAATCTGGAACCCGACATAATAGCCCAGACCCTCGGAGCGCTGGTCAAAAACGCCGACGACCTCGAACGCTTCCGCACCGAGGCTATCGAACACATCATGCAGTCGGTTGGCTAGCAGTCAGCTATCAGCAGTCAGCCTTCAGCTTATGAAATCGAACGCCCCGCCAAATTAATAAATACATCCGAAATGGACTCATTCTTCAAATCAAATCGCCGAACGAGCATTCTCACAGCTAAACAAGGCTGAAAGCTGAAGGCTGACAGCTTCCGTAAGGAGACAACATGGCTACGATGACCGGCAAGCGAGGGCTGATGGAGATGCTTCGGGCCGAGGGAGTCAAGTATATCTTTGGCAACCCCGGCACCAGCGAAGGGCCGATCCTCGACGCTCTGGAGGACTACCCCGATCTGAAGTACATGCTCACCAGCCAGGAGGGCGCGGCGATGGGCATGGCCGACGGCTACGCCCGCGCGACCGGCAAGCCTGCCTTCGTCAATCTCCACATCGAGACTGGACTCGCCAACGGACTCAGCCTTCTTCACAACGCCAAAGAGGGCGGCACTCCTATGGTCGTAACCTCAGCCAACAAGGACATCCGTAAGCTGGCCGAAGGTCGCTCGGAGCTTGCCGAGATGGTCCGCCTGTTCGCCAAGTGGAGCGTCGAGGTCACCGATCCTGCACAGATTCCGTCTGTCATGCGCCGCGCCTTCACCGAGGCCAAGACGCCCCCAACAGGTCCCGTGTACGTGGGATTCTCTGCCAACGCCCTGGACGGCGAGGCAGACATGGAGATCATCCCTTCGGCCTCTGGATACTTCCGACTATCTCCCGACAAACGATCTGTAGCCGACGCTAGCCGACTGCTGGCCGATGCCGAGCGTCCGGTCATGGTAGTTGGCGACCGGCTGGCTCAATCAGGCGGTGTCGCCGAGGCCGTCCGTGTTGCTGAGCTTATCGGAGCGCGGGTCTATGCCGCCTCTTACTCAGAGATGAACTTCCCCACCGACCACCCACACTTCATGGGAAGAATCGGCGCGGGTATGCCCGGAGGCCAGGCCATCTTGTCCAAGAGTGATGTCGTACTGGCCGTGGGAACCAATGTGTTCTCGGGGTTCTTCTACTTCGAGGGCCGCGCCCTGAGCGAGGGAACTAAGCTCATTCACCTAGACTCCGCCCAGCGAGAGATCGGCAAGAGTGAGCCAACGGACATCGGCATCGCCGCCGACCCCAAAGTCGCGCTGGCAGAGCTGGCCGAAGCTCTGGAATCGAGCATGTCCGGCTCAGCTCAGGAAGCCGCCAAGGGCCGCGATTTCCGAATGGCCGACGAGTGGGCCGCCCAGCGTCAGGCCAGAGACCAGAGGCTTCAGGACCGCTTCGATATGTCTCCCATGTCCGCAGAACGCATGATGCACGAGATCGCCAGTGTCCTGCCCCGCGACACAATCATCGCCGACGACTCTGTGACTAGCCGCGACGCTATTCACGATGCCATCAACTTCAACCAGCCAGGGTCCGTATTCGGAGAGCGAGGCGGCGCGCTGGGCTGGGGCATGGGCGGCGCGCTGGGAATCAAACTGGCGCACCCCGACCGTCCTGTCGTTGGCGTGATCGGAGACGGAAGCTCCATGATGACCGTCCAAGCGCTATGGACAGCGGCCAACGCCAACATCCCTGTCGTTTACGTCATCTGCAACAACAAGGCGTATCGAATACTTAAGCTCAATATGGACGTGTACAAACAACAGGTGCTAAAAGAGGAAGACCCTCAGAGCCAGTACCTGCAGATGGATTTTCCGAATCCTATGCCCATAGCCGGCATAGCCGAAGCCCTGGGAATCCACGGACGCACCATCACCGACCCATCAGACCTGGCCCCCGCCATGCGCGAAGCCCTGGAACTCGGCGCTCCGGCAGTCCTAGACGTGTCGATTGATGGGAGCGTGTAGGTACGCTAATCCTAATCAGGCGTTGCTACTATCAACTTTCCGGCAACTTTTCCCAACATAAGCGCGAAGCAGAAATTCCTGCCCGTACTTGACCCTCGATGCGCTAACTCGTATATTAGCGACGCGCCGTTATTCGATGGCGCAGAGTCCCCACTTTGTGTCCAGAGCGAGGCTGGGCCAGGGTTGAATTATTCCTCATTACCGTTATCCAAGTATCCACGGGAGAACCAAGACAGGGGGTCACATCATGTCGTATGGCAGCGGAGATTATATTTACGAACTGGCCGAGGGTTGGGGCAATCTTCCCGATGGCTACGAGTTCCACCAGGTCGCCGGTGTTGCCGTTGACAAGGACGACAACGTCTACCTGTTCAATCGCAGCGCCCACCAGATGCAGGTGTATGGCCGCGAGGGGAATTTCATCAAGTCCTGGGACAAAGAGTTCAGCGGTCCTCATGGTATTACCATCGACCAGGACGGCAACCTCTGGCTGGCAGACCGCGACTCTCATGTGGTTCTGAAGTACAGTCCCGACGAGGAATTGCTGCTCACCCTCGGCACCCGGGACCGCCCCTCGGACACCGGTTATGGGGATGACAGGGTTGTCCATCAGGCGGCTGGCCCCTTCAACCTGCCCACCAACACCGCCATTGCCGATAACGGTGACGTGTTCATCGCCGATGGCTATGGCAACAGCCGAGTCCACCATTACGATTCCACCGGCGCGCTGATCGACTCTTGGGGCATACCCGGAAAGGTGAACCCCGGTGACTTCCACCTGCCTCACGGCATCGCAATTGACCACGAGGGACAGGTGCTGGTCTGTGATCGGGAAAACGGACGAATCCAGGTCTTTGACCAGGAGGGCGAGTTTCTGTCCATGTGGACCGGCTTCAAACAGCCCACCGACGTAAAAGTCGGCCCCGAGGGCGAAGTGTATGTGCCAGAGTTGGGTCACAGGTTCAGCATCGTGGACAGCGAAGGCGAATTGCTGGCCCGCTGGGGTGGTGATAGCAGTCACGACGCAGGGCAGTTCGTGGCTCCTCACGGCGTAGCAGTGGACTCCCACGGAGACATCTACGTCGGCGAGGTGCTTCAGGGCCAACGAGTGCAGAAGTTCATCAGGGTGAGGTAGCCATCAGCCTTCGGAAATCAGCATTCGGAATATGAGATTTCAACACAATCTTAAGGAGCGTAACCAGTGAATGGTGACCAGTTAGTAGCGAAAATTCTCAAGAAAGAGGGCGTGGAATGGCTCTCATGCTTCCCTGCTCAGACTCTTATCGACGCCTGCGCGAGAGAGGGCATCCGCCCGATTCTCTGCCGTCAGGAGCGGGCCGGCGTTAACATGGCAGATGGTTTCAGCCGTGTGAAGAATGGCAAGACCATCGGCGTGTTCACCATGCAGACCGGCCCAGGCGCCGAGAACGCCTTCGGAGGCGTGGCCCAGGCGTTCGCGGACAACGTCCCTATTCTGCTGATTCCAGGCGGACAGCCCAGCACGCGGACCGACGTTCACCCCAACTTCGAGGCGGTCAAGAACTACGGCGGTATCACCAAGTACATGGCGAACATGAACATGGTGAACCGAATCCCAGAGTTCATGGGCATGGCGTTCAGCCAGTTGAAGCACGGCAGGCCGGCGCCTGTTCTGCTTGAATTCCCCCGTGACGCCGCGATCGCCGAGATTCCCGACAGCGCCATCGACAACTACAAGCCTGTCACCGCTTTCAAGTCTGGGGCCAACCCTGAAGACGTGCGAGATTTAGTGTCCGCGTTGCTCAAGGCCGACTACCCTGTGATCAACACCGGACAGGGCGTGCTATACGCCGAGGCCACCGACGATCTGGTGGAGTTTGCAGAGCTTACCAACGTCCCTGTTATGACAACGCTGGCAGGCAAGAGCGCGTTCCCGGAAGACCATCCGCTAGCTCTGGGCACAGCCGCATCAACTATAACCTTGATGAGCCATCGTGCCCTTGAAAAGACCGACTTCGTTTTGGGCATGGGCACGAGCTTCACGATCTCCAATTTCAACGCCTCAATGCCCGCCGGCGTGACCCTCGCCCAATCCACCAACGCTGGCGAGGACATCAACAAGGACTACCGGGTTGACTTCGGCGCCGTTGGCGACGCCAAGATCGTCCTTCGCCAGATGATCGAAGAGGCCAAGAGCCAGCTGGGCGAGCATGGCCGTGGCGACGTGCACGGCGTCAGAGACAACATCGCAAACGACAAAAAAGATTACTATGACCAGTGGAACCCGTACCTGAACTCTGACGAGGTTCCAATCAGTCCATACCGCGTGTTCACCGAGCTTATGAAGGCCGTTAACCCACGAGATGCCATTGTGACTCACGATTCCGGCTATCCCCGCGAGCAGATCGTTCCCTTCTGGCCTGCGTTAAACCCTCGAAGCTACCTTGGCTGGGGCAAGTCCACGCAGTTGGGCTACGGACTGGGTCTAGCAATGGGCGCCAAGATGGCCGCTCCTGAGAAGCAGATCATAAACGTCATGGGCGATGCGGCATTCGGCATGTCAGGTTTGGACATCGAGACCGCCTCTCGCTCCGAGATTCCCATTCTGACCGTGGTGCTAAACAACGGCGTCATGACTCACTACTACGACCACTTCCCGTACGCCACCGAGCATTGGGGCACCAACAAGCTGGGCGGCGAGTATGCAAACGTTGCCCAGGGATTAGGAGCCTACGGCGAGCGGGTCTCATCTCCTGACGACATAGCCCCCGCCATCCAGCGGGCGTTGGCCGCCAACCGAGAGGGCAAGCCCGCCCTCCTGGAGATGATGACCAAGGAAGAGGAGACGACCTCCAAGTACTAGTCTCTGATGAAGGTTGTCAGGTTTCAGAAACCGTCGACTTAAGACGAAAG
>Ga0207991_1001467_pt1 | contig 14307 bp, 11 predicted proteins | sample ETN07SmetaG_FD_185786 | JGI IMG/M metagenome (GOLD analysis project Ga0207991, IMG submission 185786) | Marine microbial and viral communities from oxygen minimum zone, Eastern Pacific Ocean - ETNP2014F14-07SV275 (SPAdes) (version 2) | ecosystem: Environmental > Aquatic > Marine > Oceanic ... | reverse complement strand
AGAGCCTTAGCGACCCAACAGCAAAAGACAATTGCAGAAGTTGAGCAAAGAGTTCATGACGTTTTGAATGTCTTTATGTGTACTGGCTTTACTAAAGACACTCATCAATACTTTATGAAAGCTAGCCCTGTAAGACCTAATGATTTCATTGAATTTTTTGCTGAGATAGATCTATTAGGTGCTTTATCAGCTTGTCCAGGAGGTGATTGCAGCACAATTCATTCAAGTGATTCTGCAAAATGCTACCCTCTAAAAGTTGAAATCTACCAACCAAAGATTGGCACTTTAAAGCACTGGGTTTCGCCATCATTAAATATGTACTCTAGAAGTCATGGTGCCAGTTAAAATTCAACTTTAATTCATACAGCTAGAAAAGAATGGAAAACTTAAGAGGTATCTTATTCATGATTCTAGCCATGGCTGGCTTTGCATTTGAAGATTTATTTATCAAAATGCTCTCGGCTTATTTTCCAATATCAGAAATAATAATAATTCTTGGCTTTACTGGAAGCGTTATATTGCTAATTATTGCACTTCTTCAGCGAGCACCAATTATTCATAAAGATCTATTGAACAGGCATGTAATAAGTCGTACAATTTTTGATCTTTTAGGGGCGGTATTTTTTGTTACAGCAATTGCCTTAACGCCACTTTCATCCGCCTCAGCAATTCTACAAATAACGCCATTATTAGTAACCATTGGAGCTGCAGTATTTTTTAGAGAAAATGTAGGGTGGAGGCGCTGGTCGGCAGTATTTGTTGGCTTCATTGGTGTATTATTGATTTTGCGTCCTGGCTTTGGAGGATTCATGCCAGCATCAATATTCGCATTGCTTGGAGCTGTATTTCTAGCAGCAAGAGACTTAGCAACTCGCGCAATGAAGGTGAAACTTCCTTCAGTAACGATTGCTTTATATTCCTTCATAGCTTTTGGGATCTCAGGTATTTTGATAATTCCATTTAACTCAGCAATGATAGCTCCAACATCAAATCAGATTATGTATTTTATTGGAGCATCAACCTTTGGAGTAATCGCTTATTATTCACTTGTTATTGCTTCACGTATTGGTGAAATGTCAGTTATATCGCCATTCCGATATTCAAGAATAGTATTTGCAATGCTCCTAGCAATCATAATTCTCGGAGAGAGGCCAGATAGCTTCACATTGATTGGAGCTACAATTATTGTAGCCTCTGGGCTATATACATTCATTCGTGAAAGTGTTTTAAATAAACCACAATAAAATTATAATTTTTATACCTAGGACTTAACTTCCCTTGCAAGAAGCTAAAAGCATATGTTTAAAAAAAACTTGCTATACTTAACGAAATTGACTAACATCCGCACAAATTAACTTATAGAAGGGAGTCTCTATGAATATGCCAAGAACAATACTTATACCAAATGGTGACAATATAGTACATACATTTAGTGATAAAGAATTCCAAAATCGTCAAGAACGCCTTAGAAGTCATATGGCACAAAATAATATTGATAGTGTAATTTTTACATCTATCCATGGTATTAATTATTACAGTGACTTCCTCTATTGTTCGTTTGGACGTCCTTATGCGCTTGTTGTCACTCAAGAGAAAGCAACAACTGTAACCGCAAATATTGATGGTGGCCAGCCTTGGAGACGAACTTTTGGTGAAAACTTAGTCTACACAGACTGGCAAAAAGATAGCTTCTTTTATGCATTACAGCAGCTAGTAAATAACAGCGGTAAAATTGGCATCGAGCATGATCATATAACCAAAGAACGTTTAGATAAACTTCAAACTGCCTTTGATAAAGCTGAGTTTATTGATATTTCAGCTGACTGTATGAAGATGCGCTCTGTTAAATCAGATGAAGAAATTGCACACATTATTCAAGGAGCAAACGTTTGTGATATAGGTGGTGCAGCTTTAGTTGAGGCTATTAAAGAAGGTGCGCCAGAGCACGAAATAGCTCTTCACTCAACACAGGCCATGGTCAGAGAAATTGCTAAGCGCTATCCGCACTCTGAACTCATGGATACTTGGACCTGGTTTCAGTCTGGCATCAATACTGATGGTGCTCATAACCCTGTTACTACAAGGCAAGTTCAAAAGGGTGATATTCTAAGTCTTAACTGTTTTTCAATGATTGCCGGCTATTATGTAGCACTAGAAAGAACGTTATTTTATGACCATGTTGATGATGAATCTCTTAGATTATGGGAAATTAATGTAAAGGTTCATGAAGAAGGAATGAAACTTATTAAACCTGGAGTTGCATGCAAAGACATTGCTCTTGAGCTTAATAAAATTTTTGAAGAATATGGTTTGCTTGAAAGCAGGACCTTTGGCTATGGTCACTCATTTGGTGTACTGTCTCACTACTACGGCCGTGAAGCTGGTGTAGAGTTAAGAGAGGATATTGATACAGTTCTTCAAAAAAATATGGTAGTTTCTATGGAGCCAATGATTATGATTCCAGAAGGACAGCCAGGTTCAGGAGGCTATCGTGAACATGATATTATGGTATTAACTGAAGATAGTGCATATGACATTACTAAATTTCCATTTGGACCAGAACATAATATAATTAGTTAGTGGTGATCGGTTTTCTAACTTTCGTACGAGTAGATCTCTACCATCATCTCGTCAGCAATTTGCTCTAGTTTATCTCTCATAAGGCTTTCATCCACAGAAACAGGAAGATGAAGAGTAATTTGTGCCTTGAATAGTTGCTCTCCTGACATCGATGCATCGATTATTTCAGTCTTTAGCTCTTCTACATTTGATTGCAAATCATTAGCCAAGACATGAGAGAGTTTATTAATAATGCCAACATGATTTTGGCCTATAAGCTCAATATTGTAACTCTTAAAATCAGCTTGTTCTAGAGGTGTTGTTTCTTCGCATGCAATCTGTAAACCTAACGAAGAAGAAACTAATGCTTTCTTTAATTTTGCAGCATTTTTTGATGGAACATTAACTTTCAAGATGCCAGCAAACTTTCCTTCAAAGCTTGACATGCGACTTTCAATCCAATCACCATCACTAGAAACAATGATTTTTGACAACCCATCCACTAATCCAGGTTTGTCGTCCCCTAATACACTAATCAAAAATGATTTCATAACAGTTATTTATAATTTTCAATACTCGGACAAGAACAAATTAAGTTTTTGTCCCCATAAACGTTATCTACTCGAGAGACTGGAGGCCAATACTTAACTCTTCTTAAGGTTTCTAAAGGGTAAGCAGCCTCTTCCCTAGAATAGGAAAAATTCCATTGAGTAGATGTTACCATTTCTAGGGTGTGGGGCGAATTAATTAATGGGTTATCTTCTGTTGAATACTCACCTGACTCAACCTTCTGTATCTCTTTCCTGATTTGTATCATAGCATCACAAAATCGATCTAGCTCATCTAAAGATTCAGACTCCGTTGGCTCAATCATTAGTGTGCCTGCAACTGGAAATGACATAGTTGGCGCGTGAAAACCAAAGTCAATTAATCGTTTTGCAACGTCATCAACACTAATACCTACTGTATCTTTGATAGGTCGAATGTCAACAATGCATTCATGGGCAACCCTACCATTTTCATCACTATAGAGTATTGGGTAATGCTCTTCAAGCCTTTTAGTTATGTAATTTGCATTCAAGATTGCATTACATGTAGCATCATAAAGACCATCCTTCCCAAGCATTGCAATATACATCCAACTAATAGGCAAAATACTTCCTGAGCCCCAAGGTGCTCCAGCAATACTACCGACATCTGTATTATTTAATGGCGTTGTAGGTAAAAAATTTACCAAATGCTCCTTAACTCCAATAGGTCCTACACCTGGACCGCCACCTCCATGAGGTATTGCGAATGTCTTATGTAAGTTTAGATGTGAAACGTCACCCCCAAATTCACCAGGAGCAGAAATGCCCACCATAGCATTCATATTTGCACCATCAATATATACCTGACCTCCAGCTTTATGTATGATCTCACACACCTCTTTTACATCTTTTTCAAATACTCCATGAGTAGAGGGATAGGTAATCATTATTGCTGCAAGATTATCAGCATTATCTTTACACTTTGATTTTAAATCTGCAAGATCAATATTCCCACTATCTGCAGTCTTAATTACTACTACCTTCATACCTGCCATTTGTGCAGAAGCCGGGTTGGTGCCATGAGCAGAGGCAGGAATTAAACAAATATTTCGGTTATCATCACCTCTACTTCTGTGATATCCACGTATCGCAATAAGGCCGGCATACTCTCCCTGGGCTCCAGAATTAGGTTGTAATGATATCGCTGAGTAGCCAGTTATTTCACAAAGCATCTCTTCAAGCTCGCTTATCATTTGCTGATATCCTATGACCTGATTCATTGGAACTGCAGGGTGAATTTGAGAAAATTCTGGCCAAGTAACGGGTATCAATTCAGCCGCAGCATTCAATTTCATTGTGCACGATCCAAGCGGAATCATTGAACGATCAAGTGCTATATCTTTATCACCAAGATAGCGAATATACCTAATCATGTTTGTTTCTGAGCGATAGGTATTGAAGACTTTATGTGTTAAAAATTTTGATTTCCGTTTTAAATTCTTGTTAATTTGAGTTTTATTTTTCTCAAATAAGTTTTGAGAGTTAAGATTAGACTCTGTATTAAATATCCTCCATAAATACTCAATATCCTCAGGAGTGCTTAGCTCATCAAATGAAACTGAAACTAGAGTTTTACTAAAAACATTTATATTGTATCCATTTTTTTCAGCCTGCATAATAATAGCATCAGAGTTTTTTACTTCTACCGTTAATGTATCAAAAAATGTTTGATTTACAATACGAAATCCCATTTTTTCCATGCCATCAGCAAAAACACTGGCATAGCGAAAAATTCGTCCAGCAATATATTTAAGGCCTTGTGGGCCATGGTAAACCGCGTACATACTAGCCATAATTGCCAAAAGCGCCTGTGCTGTACAAATATTACTAGTAGCCTTCTCACGACGAATGTGTTGCTCTCTAGTCTGAAGTGCAAGTCGATATGCTAACCTACCTTTAGTATCAACTGATGCACCAATAATGCGCCCTGGCATAGATCGCTTATACTTATCATTGATAGACATATAAGCAGCGTGTGGGCCGCCATAACCAATTGGCACGCCAAATCTTTGAGTATTTCCAACCACCAAATCTGCGCCCATTTCACCAGGTGGTTTTAAGAGCGTCAAAGACAGCAAGTCTGCACTAATTGCAACAAGCGCTTTTTTTTGATGGATCGACTCTATTAAATTTGAGTAATCACTAAAACCACCATAGGTATTAGGATACTGCAATAATACTCCAAAGCAATCAAGCTCTTTTAGTTCAACCAAAGGATCGCCAATAACTACTTCAATATTTAATGGTTCAGCTCGTGTCTTAATTACTTCGATATTTTGAGCATAACAGTCATTAGCTACAAAAAAAACGTTGCTCTTTGATTTACTAACTCGATGACATAAGGTCATAGCTTCTGCACAAGCAGTAGCTTCATCAAGCATTGATGCGTTTGCTAAATCCATGCCCGTTAAATCAGAGACCATTGTTTGAAAGTTCATTAATGCCTCTAAACGACCCTGAGATATTTCTGGTTGGTAAGGGGTGTAGGCTGAATACCAAGCGGGATTTTCTTGGATATTACGCTGAATTACAGGAGGTGTAATTGCATTGTAATAACCCTGACCAATGAATGACTTATAACGAATATTCATTCTAGCTAGATTTCTTAGCTGTTTGAGTGCCGCCAACTCTGACATACCATTGGCTATATTCATTGGCTCTTTACGACGAATAATATCTGGCACAATCTCGTCAATTAATTTATCTAAGTTATCAAAACCAAGATAATTAAGCATCTGATTTTTCTGCTCACTTGAAGAACCAATATGCCTATTGGTAAAGGCATCATTATTTAATAAATCTTCGATCTTAGTAGCCATTAAACTCTTTCCTTATTCCTCAATAAAACTGTTGTATGCGCTCTCATCCATCAAATCATCTAACTCAGATGTATTCGATAATTTCACTTTAATAAACCAACCTTCACCCATAGAATCCTCTGTAACTAATTCTGGCTCATCTTCCAAACGACTATTTACTTCAATAATCGTTCCAGAAACTGGTGCAACCAAGTCTGATGCTGCTTTAACCGACTCAATTACGGAAATATTTTCTCCGCGACTACACTCATCTCCAACTTCTGGCAACTCAACATAGACCAGGTCACCCAATTGTTCTTGGGCAAAATCTGTTATCCCGATTACAACTAAATCATCTCCTTTCAATTCTACCCATTCATGATCTTCAGAAAATTTAATACTCATGACTCCTCCTTATTTTGAATTTTTAACCTCTGTAATAATTCTGTTTAACAAATGGCAGCCTTACTATCTCGACTGCAATTTTCTTTCCTCGTACCAAAGCAAAAAGTTTAGATTGATTCTCTAAATAATGAGTTTCGACTCTTGCAATAGCTATAGGTTTCTCGAGACTAGGACCAAAACCCCCACTAGTAACTTTTCCTACTTCATTACCCAAATCATCTTCTATCAAAGCTCCATCCCTAACTGGCATTCTGCCTTCTGGCTGCAATCCAACAACCTTTGATTCAGAACCATCATTGAGGTGACTCATAATAATATCATCACCTAGATAGCCGCCCTGACGCTCGCCTCCAGTCCTTCTTACCTTAGACAATGCCCAGTTCAGTGAAGACTCTACAGGACTATGATCATTATCAAGTTCATGCCCGTAAAGAGATAATCCAGCCTCTAAACGAAGTGAGTCTCTTGCGCCTAGACCAACCCACTCTACTTCTTCATTAGAAAGCAGTAGTTTTGCTAAGTCTTCAGCATCTTTTGCTGGAAGTGAAATTTCAAAGCCATCCTCACCTGTATATCCAGACCTAGTAATGAAACAATTAATTCCATTTATAACTAACTGTTTAGCAGTCATAAAAGTCATCTCACTGGTAGAAGGAGTAATCTCAGCTAAAACTTCATGTGCTTTAGGTCCTTGCAATGCTAATAATGCAACATCCTCAAGAAATTCTACTTTACACTCAACGCCAATACTATTTTGCAAGTGTTCAAAATCAGCTTCCTTGCAAGCAGCATTTACGACTAAAAATAAATCTTCATCACCAAGGTTTGTAACCATTAAGTCGTCCATTACACCGCCATCCTTATTTGTGAAGAGGGCATAACGCAATTTCATTAAAGGCAGATCAATAATGTCGACTGGAACCAAAGATTCAAGCGCTCTTTTTGCATTTTTACCAACTAACCTGATTTGACCCATATGTGAAACATCAAAAAGACCTGCTTTTTCTCGAGTATGAATGTGTTCTTTTTTTATCCCAAGAGGATAGCTTACAGGCATTTCGTATCCAGCAAATGGCACCATTTTAGCTCCAGCATCTAGATGCATTTGATATAGAGAAGTGGTTCGAATTTTCTTATCTATAGACATAGAGTTTATCTCAAAAAACAATATTATATAAGAATATTATCTTTAATTGATTTCAATAAAACTTGAAATCATACTTTACTAATTAAATTCCATTTTCTGAGAACAGAATATTACCATTATCATAAAAATAATATCCTAGAGTGTTAGCCAATTCGCTTTGAAGACGTACACACCTTCTACTGATTATGTATACTGTTTTATTACTGTAAGCAATCGATCAACGTCTTTCAACTCTGAATTCCAAGCGGTGACAAATCTAACAGCTTGGCCGTCGAGCTCTTCTTCATTAATATCGTAACCTGCATTATTTAGATAATCTATAAGCTCACGAGAAAGATGAACAAAAACTTCATTTGATTGTGTTGGATATGCCAATTCAATATTAGAAAAAGCATCTAAACCTTCACTTAGAATTTTTGCCATTGCGTTGGCATGACCAGCGTTACGAAGCCATACATCATCAGATAAATAGGCCTCAAGCTGAGATGAAATAAAGCGCATTTTAGAAAGAAGTTGACCAGACCTTTTGTGCAGGAATGGAAAATCTCCTACTAGCTCAGGCTTAAAAAACACAATCACTTCTGCTGCAAGGCAACCATTTTTTGTACCGCCTAAGGTAAGCACATCAACACCTGATTTCCACGTCATTTCTGCTGGACTAACACCAAGAGAAGCAATCGCATTAGCAAATCGAGCACCATCCATATGAACACTCATTCCGTGATTATGAGCTGTTTTTGAAATAGCCATAATTTCATCAATCTGATAGACAGTTCCAGTTTCACATGACTGAGTAATACTTACAGCAGCAGGCTGTGGAACATGCACATTTCCAGCTCCTCGTATAGTTTGAGATAGATCACTAGCGTCGATTCTTCCGTTACTACTTCGCATAGGAATTAACTTCGCGCCACCAGTAAAAAACTCAGGTGCACCACACTCGTCTGTATTAATGTGCGATAACTCATGACAATATATTTTCCCAAACACAGGAGTCAATACAGAAAGAGCCAGAGCATTTGCTGCCGTTCCAGTTACTGCAGGAAAAACTATTACATCAGTTTCAAAAATTTCAGATAATTTCGTTTGCAATCTGGATGACCATTGATCATCGCCATATGATTCGGCAATACCAGAATTAGCAGCAATAACTGCATCCATAACTTCAGGGCATGCACTAGTCACATTATCTGAGGCAAATAAAGCATTCATTCATAATCTCCATAATTAATCTATGATGATGAGCTCACGATTGACACTGCAAAATCGCTCTCCACCGTTCTCTGTTACTACAAAAGACTCCGAGATTGCTGCACCAAATTCTTTAAGCCACATACCAGACTGGAAATGAAAACACATCCCCGCCTCTAAAACGGTATTGTCACCACTTCGTAAACTTGCTGTCCTTTCACCCCAATCTGGAGGGTAATTTAGACCTATAGAATAACCTACACGGCTCTCCTTTTGATAACCATTAAGTTTAAGAACATTCTGCCAGATTTCTTCAACCTCACCGCATGTAACCCCAGGCCTTGCTGCTGCAAGAGCAGTATCACCGCCCTCGACGATAACCTCAGCCAGTCGAATGATCTCTTCAGGTGGTTTGCCAAGGTGGGCTGTTCGTGTCAAAGGAGTATGGTAGTGTCTTCGTGCAGCGCCTAGCTCCATTACAATTAACCCGTTATCAGGAATTGGTTCATCGGTCCATGTCAAGTGAGGAGTACTAGTCCCCTCTCCAACCTGAATTAATGGGCATAAACTGGTATAGTCACCAAACTTACCATCTAATCCGGTAATTTGTGAGTGATATACATCAGCAATGATTTCGTATTGCTTAGTGCCAGGTTTGAGATTGGAAATCGCCTGATTCATAGTACTAGTGACATTTCGACCAGCTTCACGCATGTATACAAGTTCCGCATCAGATTTCACAAGTCGTGCCCAATTTACAAGTTCAACATTATCCGAAATATGTGCATTAGGCAGGCCATTAATAAGGTGTTGATGTGCCCGAGCTGTATAGTAATGCGCATCTAGTTCAACACCAATCCGCTCAGAGCCCCAACCACGGGTGATTATAAGATCACATAGCTCATCAAAGGGGTGTTTACTTTGATGGTGAACCAATGGTTCAGAAAAACCAATGATATTTTCAGAACTTATATCGGTAGTAATCGCGGCCGACTTGGCATCCTGAGCACGCCCGAACCATATCGGCGTTGATTCATTCAAATGTAGCAGTACAGCCTGAGGAGTATAAAATGACCAGCCATCGAAACCTGTAAGCCAATTCATATTGGCTGGGTCTTGACAGATAAGAAGTTCAAAACCGGCTTTCTCCATACGCAGTTTTACGTTTCTGACACGTTGATCGTATTCGGACTTTTGAAACGGTTTATTATAATTCATAACATAATCTCCATTTATTTCGTGTTGTAGGTCTATGTAGAAAAAATACCATAGATATTAGATCTACAAAAACATTAACTGCCCGTAACCGGAAATTTTTCCCTTAAAACCTGCTAGGCGTAAAGACTGCCAAAACATTGCTTGAACAGCAGTAATAACAGGCTTACCAAGTTTCTGTTCTATTTTATCAATCACCTCAACTGCTCGGATAGCTGTGCAAGAAATAAATAAAGCATCGGCGTCATCCCTGTCAGCCTCAAGAGCCGCATTAAAGATACTTTGTGGGGTCAGCAACGCCATGGTTTCATTCTCCGCTATTTTAAAACTGCTAAATGCAGAAATCGATTTACCATGATCTTCCAAATACCTCGCAATACCGGCGTTAACATCATCTACATAGGGGGTCAACACTGCAATTCGTTGTGCTCCGAAAAGATCAAGAGCTACCAAAGATGATGTAATCGGCGTCACAACCGCAATACCAGGGCGGGCGGCTTGTATGAGTGAGCGTATTTTATCAAAACCCATCACGGCCGTTCCCGAAGTACAACTATATGCCACTACGTCCAAACGCCCCTCAGGCACAATAAGAGAGGTCGCTTCAGTAATGAGAGGTTCCATCTGACGAAGAGATTCGGCTGTGCATTCCGGTGTATTACGTATCCTACTTGTATAAACAACGACATCATCACTGGGGCGCATATTCATAAAGTCGCGTTCGGTAACATAATCATTAGAAAGAGCGACCAGACCAATTCTGTATTGCCCCGGTCCCTGGTCAAGTTCGGTGCTTTTACTCAAGAGTTCAAAGTTTTTGGTGTCGTTCATTTATAAAACTCCAGAGTAAGAAATCGCAAGGGACAGAGATTAATAGCCATTAGTCTTGTTATATATAGGATATGGCAATTCTCCTTTCTGAATACGATGAATGTTTTCAGCAATCGTTTTTGCTGCAGAATTTGGATTACTTTGTCCCGCAATATGAGGCGTAATGTAAACAGAAGGGTGGCTCCAAAGTGAATTATTTTCTGGCAACGGCTCTTCTGCAAAAACATCCAAAGCAGCTGCAGTAATATGTCCATCATCTAAGAATGATAATAAATCATCCTCATTAATTATCCCACCTCTACCAATATTAATAATAAATGAACCTTTAGGGAGAAACTCAAGCTTATTTTTTGTAAGGATATTAGTAGTATTTGAAGTTAATGGAAGGACATTGATTAATATGTCTGTCTTACTTAGAAAATCACCAAGCTGCTCTTTACCATAATAATATTTGATATCCTTTAATGAAGATTTATTCTTGGCACCCCAGCCTATTACATTAAAGCCTTGAGTGACTAATAATTCACCAATACTTCTGCCAATATTGCCTAAACCCATAATACCAATTGTTCGATCCTCTGTCTGAACAGAGCTTTGCTGGATCCACTCGCGGTTAGATTGTTGAACTCTATAAAGGTACTGATCACTATGAAAATGCAAAACCCAATGCAGCGAATGAAGACACATTTCATGAGTTAATTTTTTATCGACCAGACGAATTATAGGCAATCCTTCAGGCAAATCAGGATCGCTTATAATATGGTCAACTCCCGCACCTAGAGACAGAATCGCTTTTAAATTTGGATATTTTTTTAAAATTCCGTGAGGATGTTTCCAAACGACTGCAAACTCAACTTCGTTAACATTACCATCATCGGGATATACTCTAATATCTAGCTCTGGTAAGGCTGACTTAAGGCTTGCCGACCATACCTCCATATCCTCCCAAAAGTCAGTAGATGCTAATAATAATGCCATAATTTACTCCATATTTAAGTTATAGGTTTATATCAATATTTTAAATTTAATTTACTAATAAATTATCTTCAAACGGATAATAACTTAATAACTCTATTCCTGTTTCAGCTATATATACCATTTCCTCAAGTTTGACACCGACCTTGCCCCCTTCAGCACCGGAGTAACTTTCGACGCATAAAACCATATTTTGTTCAATTACACCGTCATACCCATCCCTAGCCCAATCTTCTTGGTAATATATCTTAGGATATTCATCTGTCAGACCAGCGCCATGGTAAACGCAAGGGTAGCGGTTTCTTTTATAAATTTTATTACGTTCAAATGCCTCACTGGATAATTCTGAAAAAGACTTTCCAATCTTAATTGCATCTATATTAAAGCAAACCTCATCATATGCATGCTGGTAAGCATCCCTCTGTTCTCTGTTACCTCGCCCACCACCACATATCCAAGATCGTGAAATATCTGCCATATAGCCTCTTGGGCCAATCATGTCAGTATCACAAGCAACCATATCGCCTTTTTCAATAATTCGTTCACTTGCCTCTTGCAACCAAGGATTGGTTCTTGTTCCTGAAGAAAGCATATGACCCTCCATCCATGATCCATTATTAGAAATATTAATCTGGTGAAGAATTGACCATAACTCTCTCTCTGTTATCCCCGAAATAGTATTTTCATGCATTAATTTCATACCATACTCTGCAACTGATATAGAATGCTTAATGCACTCAATTTCAGTTTGATGCTTAATCATCCTGGCTTTTTGTAATAAACATTCTGCATCACTTATTTGACATCCAAGATTTTTTAATGACATAACAACAAGTGGTGAAAATCTTTCAACAGCAATTTTTTTATTGTAACAATACTCACTCATAAAACTATCCACCTCTTTGCTAAAAAGCATAGACTTGTTAACAAGTTCAACACCACCATCAAATGGTGAAATAAAATTAGGTCGTCGGTATTCTGAAACATTTGGAAAATCTTTTTGAGTCGCACCATGCATAACCAAAGGGCCCTCCAAAGGAACAAATAAATAACATGTTGGAGTATTAGATTGAAAGACTTGATACTCATCAAAATCAATTGCGTACCTCAAACTTACAGGATTTGTCAAAATAGACAAACTTACATTTTGTTCACCCATGGATTGACGCAAACGTGCCAATCTATAATCAAACATTTCTTGCAAAGCCTTAGAGGATATTTTAGGTATTGGAATTAAGTTGCTCACATCAAAATCCGTGATGATTTTGTAAAAAGAACTAACAATTTCACTCAAATTCTTCAGGTTTTGGTTCGGTTGCTTTGCCAGAACGCACTCTTGCTCGTGTACCAGCTCGTTGCAATTTTCGGGTAGATTCTGGCAATTCATTTGCAAGCTCTATAAGTCTCAGGCGATCCGTTTTTGGGACAATTCGGCCCTGATCACCCAATCCTTGGTGGCGATCATGCGCTGCGTATTTCTTACGCACCTGGTGAGGTTGGTAGATACTCATATCATCCGGAGTGATATCGTATTCGATGGTAATTGCACCTGCTTTTGCAGCCGCTTCAAACAATTCTAATCCTGCAGCAGTGCGAACCATTACTGCATTGGTTCCAAGGTCATCTTTACTTTCTTCGCGCGTTGGAGATCCACCAATCCATGTATCAGAGGCTGAAATATCAGCAGCTTCACCAATTCCGTCTGGACAAATCTTACATCGAAAAGGCAAATGCCATCCACTTTCATCGTCTCCCCAAAAATCAAGATAGTGAAACTCCTTTACCTCTTCAGCCGTTTCAACTCGCGTGGGTCCGGGGCAACCTTGCCCACGATAGCGGAAGGCCGTAAGACTCTTACGCGCAACTCCAGCACGAGAAAGAAAGGAATCCATTGAATATGGTGCCATGAAACCACCACATACAGGAGTCAACCAGTATTTCACTAATTCATTCACTCTCACATCATATTGAGCTAAGTTACGCAGAGCGGCAATATCACAAGGCTTGCCAATAAAAGCAAAAGTCTGACCACGTGCCAATATCTCATCTATGTTAATCAGCGGTGCAGAGGGGCCATAACGCGACCCACCAGTCTCCAACACGTCAGCCTCGGTAAAACTCAGATAACTTTCGCCGAAAGTTGGGTCTTTGACTGAAGCTTTGACATGCAAAATAAAGTCCACCCGTTTATCGTTCAACATAAATTGAGCAAGCGCTGTTAATACACCACCCGTTGACCCCTCAAATCTCGTCTTCTCGTCTCCAGCCCAAGCCCTTGCAATCCGATGCCATGGACCCCAAACCTTGTCAATCTTTGTTGAAGGACTTAACTTATTTTCCGGTAATCCTTCGATTCGGGTGCCTGGGCATATATCGAAAATTCTATCTACAGTAAAATCATCCAGCTCGCCAATTATTACTGGCCGTTCATATCCATTAAGCGATTTAACAAATTTAATCTTATCGGCCCCTGCAATAGATTGGCAAATACCACAACCTGCACATAGTCCCTGCTCTGAAATTGCATTCATTCTGTCATTAGCAGACTGTTTCATTTTGTCACCATCATTAAATCTTATATTATTTTTACCATGTA
>Ga0207991_1001456_pt1 | contig 14355 bp, 19 predicted proteins | sample ETN07SmetaG_FD_185786 | JGI IMG/M metagenome (GOLD analysis project Ga0207991, IMG submission 185786) | Marine microbial and viral communities from oxygen minimum zone, Eastern Pacific Ocean - ETNP2014F14-07SV275 (SPAdes) (version 2) | ecosystem: Environmental > Aquatic > Marine > Oceanic ... | reverse complement strand
AAGTGAAAAAGTTGAAAAAGAAAAAGTTAAGAAAGAAAAAGTTAAAAAAGAAAAAGTTAAAAAAGAAAAAGAAGAAGAACCAATAGAAACAATTAAATATAATGACAAAAAATTTAAAAGTAATAGACAAGTAGAAGCATTTTTTACATAATAATTTAAGTTATACACCGTAAAATACTTTTTCTTAATACTAAATTTAGTATTAAAAAAACACTTAAAAAAATATAATGTAATATATATATAATGGTTAGAGGAATTGACATAATCCCAAAATTAAAACAAAAGTTTAAAAATAAAACAGCTTATACAGTAGAACTAAAAGGACAAAGGAACAAAAAAATAAGTTGGAAAAATACACAAAAAGGTATTTTATCACTTGCTGATACTATACAAAAAAAAAATAAAAAATTCTCTTTTTCTGTTAATGCATTACTTCCAACTGGTGATGTTTCTGTTATTGGTCATTATGCTTTTAATGGTGAAAATTTTGAAGATGCATTTAAACAATATGAAGAATATTTAAATGCAAAAGTAAAAGATGTGCATAAATTTTTAGAAGCTGATTTAGTATCGATAACTTTTTATATTAAAAAGACTTAAACAAATACTAATATTATTTATTAATAATGTTAGTATATTACGAAATACATAATGGAAAATTTCAATCATATGATGGGGAATTTTTAAAAGAAACAGATAATAAACCTAATGGTTTTTATTTAGTTAAACCATATGAAGCAACCAAAAAAGAATTAATAAAATACTACAATAAATTATATAATGATATCGAGGAGTTATGCGAAGTTTCCAAATTAGATTTTGAAACATTATCAAACTCTAATTATAGTAAATTAATTAGCACATTATTTAAAATTTACCGAACAGACCAAGATATAAAATATGATAGAATTGAATTTTATGAATATGAATTTTTCGAAAATTGTTTTAATGGTGGTCTTAATACTGCAACCGAAGGAACATTTGAAAACGTAAAAGCATTTGATTATAAGAAGTTTTACCCTAATTTATTAGGTGGAGATAAAACCACTAAAGAAATACCAATAACCAAAGGTAAATTATATAATCTTGAAGAGATTCCACCAAAAAAGAATATAAAATATGGAATTTATCGAGTAAAAATAACAAGTAATTCACCCAATATATCAAAAGTATTTGCATTTAATGAAAATAATTATTATACACACGCAGATTTAAAAAGAGCAATAGATTTAAGCTATTCAAAACGTTTTGAAGTTAAAATATCTCTAATCAAAGACGAAGAACCAAACGCATTAATATATGATAATTTAATAAAAACAAAAAAAATATTTATTAGATATGTTAAAAAATTAAAAGAATGTTTATTAAAATATCCAGATAATAAATTATGTAAATTTGTTATGTCTAGTGTATGGGGTAATTTATCACAAAAAGGAAGAACAAGAAAATTAACAAATGAAGAATATGAAAAATTACCAAATAAAGATGAATATAATTTAATAGATGCTAAAATGAAGTTTATAAATGGTGAATTTATACATATTTTTGAATTATTACACATTAACAATACACAAATATCAAACTATAGATTAAAAGCATTTATAACAAGCTTCGGACGAAATAAAATGAGTGAAAATTTAACAAGAGTATCCGATTTAAATGATATCATACGTGTTTGCACTGATGGGGTAATATTAAAACAAAACGCAACCTATGCTAAACGTTTTGTATCGAGTGAATTTATACAAGATGGGAAATATAACAATAAAAACATTACAATTAAAAACGTCAATAAGGTGCTCACCATAAAATAATAATAAATTAATTTTTTAATAAAATTTAATTTATTTTGGCTTATGCCAGTTTTAACTGTTTAGGAGTATAGGAAGCATTATCGACACCTTTTAATAAATATCTATATGGAATATTGCCAGGATATCTTAATATTTGTTTAATTTCTACTGGTTTTAAACTCCAGCGCACATCACCTTCACGGAAGCCCCCTCTTTGTTCTTCACCCAAAACATTAATTGGATTATCTAAATAATAATGAACTTTATCACCAACATTAAATTTAGGTTCTGCATTCTTATATTTACCTAATTTTAATTCTCCGTTTGGTTTTTTGCGTATTTCATTTAAATCAGTTCTAATAATATCTAATAATTTTTTATTATCCCAATTAACAAATTTTTTATTATTTAATTTTTCTTTGGTGTTCATATAACCATTAATTAAACGTCCCAATAATCTATTTAAACTTTCTACGTTAGAATTTTGGGATTTTCTACCTTTCTTAGTTGTTTTTTTAAAAATATTATTTTTGTATAAAAAATTTTTGAAATCTTTTTTAAATTCAGCTCCTCCATCAGTTGCAACGCTTGCATAAGGTAAATTTAAATGTGGTCTTTTAATGATTTTTTTAAATGCTGTTAATATTTCTTTACTTTTAGTAGTTTTAACAGGTTCAATATCAAATTCATCACTCCATAAATCAACAACAACTAACAAATAATTAAAACCTTTATCGGTGGTTGGTAATTGTAATAAATCAGCCATAAAATTATAATCTTCTTTTGGATAAACACTATCTTTAACTTTTGAATATTTTTTTGGTCTTTTTAAACCTTTTGTAAAAAATTCATCAATTTCCAATTTATCTATTAAATCTTTGAATTTCATATACTATAATAAAATAAAATATATTATTAATATATATGAATAGTATTTTTAACAAATTTGAAGAGTGGAAAGAACAATTTGATAAACATTTTAACCCAGATTATCACGTTAATTTTAATGTTGATACACCAACATTAAATGGACGTATAAGAATTCCACGAAGACATTATATATGCGCTGAGGTATGCAATGAAATATACAAAGAACCAAATTTAAGACAAAAGAATATAGACACTTATATTTTAGATACAAGATATAACGACCCAAGAACTGTTGTTTATAAAAATAGCTTACTTTTTGACGATTCTTTTATTATTGGAATTCGTGGAACATCACCAACAAACATTTTAGATTTAGCCAGCGACGCATTAGTAGCATTAGGAAAAGAAACATTAAGCATAAGAAAATACCAACAAACAAATTACGTAAAAACAATTATTAAAAAATTAACAAGTGAAGGTTATACAGCTTCGGATTCATACATAACAGGGCATAGTTTAGGTGCATTATTAACAGCTTATATATTACAAGAAGTTGAAGAATTAACAGGTGTTGGATTTAATACAGGAACATCACCCTTACATATTCCAAAAGTAGCAAAATATAATTTAAGATTTACCCCAATATTAGATGGTGTAGCAAATACGAACAGATTTATTAATTATCACGTCGAAGGTGATTTATTAAGTGCTTCATCTACTTATTTATTTCAAGATACAGTTATTTTAAAACCGAAACCAAAGCCTGGACCAATTCAAGCACATCGAATAAGCTATATTTTACAAGAGACAAGACCAAACCCACCATTTAGAAGATAATTTTTTTTCTGTATATAAAATATATGACGACTGAAAAAAAAACATTAAAATATATTGAATATAGAAAATTAATTTCAAAAGAAGTTAAAAAATATGAACAAACAATAAAAACATTACAAGAAACATATTATGATTTTGATGAAATTAAACATTTATTTCAATTAAAACCCTTATCATATATTGAATATTGCGAAAACTTCAATTATGAACCAGAAAAGAACATAATTAATATAATTAAAGAAAAAGAGGGTGTTGAAATTGAAAAAGATGAGCCATTATATGATTAATTTTTTATAATTTTATTGAAAATTATTAAAAATAAATATCTTTTCATATAATATATGGATTTTATTGTTGATTATTCAGACCAAAAACCAACTATTACAGAATCTACAAATAATAATATAGAATCTGTAATTTCACCTACAGAATCTATAATTATGGCACACGCCTTACCTACTGAAATTATGAACAAACCTAAGAAAAGAAAGACGAAGAAACAATTAGAAGCATTAGAAAAAGCAAGACTTAAAGCATCACAAAAAATCAAAGAAAACCACCAAAAATTAAAACAATTAAAAGAAGATGAAGAAAAAGAAAAAAATGATGTTGAATATGTTCAAGAAAAATATAATTATTACAAAGAAAAATTAAAATCATTTAATAAAGAAGTTGAACAAAGAAACACACAATATAAGAATACTGAAGAAACTATAAGAACATTAAACGAAGACGATTTATTAATTTTAAGAATGTTAGAAAAATATTAAAATGTTTTATATATATATATATATATATAGAATGGACAAACAGGATTTGTTAGATAATTTATCAGGTCAAAAATATGTTGATGGTTATGTTGTTAATGAAGAAAAACCACAATTTGCAAAAATTAGAGATAAAATATTATTGGGCACAAAATTTACGAAGGGACAAGGTAATATAAAAGATAATGAAGTTTTTGTGCAACGTCCAACGGTAAAAGAAGATAAAACGACACGTAAAATATATGTTCAAACTTCTGATTTTGAAGATTTTGAAGAACATAAACAGTTTCAAAAGGCACGACGTGTAGATTTACAAATACAAAATAGATTAAATGAACGTTTAGTTAATCAAATTGAAACAAGCTATGCCCCACAAGCTACAACCTTAGCAGAATTAAAAGCATTACAAACAACACGCCCACAGCTACAAAAAGAACTAGAAGCAGTTGAAGAATACGCCAAAACACATTATTTAACAAAAGAACAAAAAGCAAAACTAAAAGAAGATGTTTATAAAAAGAATTACAATAAATGGAAAAAAGGCATTGAATCAGTGCAAACAGGAACAGCAAACGAGAAAGATGATATAACAGAAAAAGAAAAAGAAGAATTCCCACGAGACCCAAGATTACCACCAGTTATACCAAGAGACCAAACAAAAGAAAAAGAAGATGATATTAAAAAATTTGGTGATATTATAAATTTAAATAATGCAGTTGGACAAACACAATTAAGAGAAATAGCACAAGTATTTTTAAATCCTAATAATGGTGGATTTGTTAAAATTTTAAATGGTGATGGATATAAAACAAATCGTAATGGAGTAGTAAATATAAATAATCGTCTTTTTGCAACATTAAGTTTTTTAGTATTATTAACAACTAGTAAAGAAAACTTAAAAAATGTTTTGGTTAATGATGTATTTAAGAAAGATAGGAAGTATATACCTCAAATTTTTTTTAATATCAATGCAGTATATAAACGAGCTTTTGGAAGTTCATTTTTTAAGTTAGATTATAAAAACACAAGACCTGTTATTAATAGTCGGTCTAATGGATTTCAAACCTCAATGCAATTTAGGGTTATGGTTGATACATTATTCGATATATTCCAAGAAATACGACGAAGAATCCCAAGGACAAGTATAAATACAATTAATGCATTTGAAGAAATATTTATTGAAGAAATGCAAAATAGAGGAACAATAAATATATCACAAACACAAAAAGTTAATTATATAGAAAATGATTTAGTAATTTTTGGTGAAAATATTGAGGATAAAACAGATACATTAAAAACATATACAAAGGATTATGCATTTATATACACAGGCAGACGAGTTAATCCTGCTTTTGATGTTGATGCAGGAAATGCTGGGGGCGCTGCGGGAGGTGGAAATTAAAATTATTAATATTTTTTTTAATAAAAATATATTAATATAGATTATATAGAATGCCTAAAATTCAGGTTTATAATGTTGGTAAAAAAAGTAAAAATAATAAGTATGACAAATACTATAAAAATATCCCTTACTTCTGTAAATGTTTTCGCATAGTTTTATGCGGTCCAGCAGGTTCAGGAAAAACACAACTTTTATATAACATTTTATTTAATAAAGATTTTATGTTAGACTTATGGAAGAAAACAAAAGGAAGCATTAACGCATTTATACCAACTCAGGATACTTGTTTGGAACTTGCAGAAATGGCTAAGAAATCAAAATTTAAACCTACTAATTTTAAAATTCACAACCAATGGAAAGAAGACGTATGCAAAAAATCATACGATGAATGTAATGAAGAACACCCAAATTTATTTATTTTTGATGATGTATCATTTTTATCAAATTTTTCAAGACCACAAACACGAAACGTCGTCGATGAAATATTATGTGCAGGACGTCATAAAAATGTTAGTGCAATAGTTTTAAGCCAAAAATACACCCATTTAAACGAAAATTTAAGAGCTAATAACTGCACTTGTTTAATATTATTCAATGGTTTAATTAATAAAGAATTAGAAAGGATATATATAGAAAATTTCAGTTCAATAATGGAACAAAAACAATTTGAAAATTTAATAAAAAAATATTTGAATAAAAGATATAGTTTTTTAGTTTTTGATAAAAAAAATAGTATTGTTTATGATAATGAATTTAATGAGATTAATTTTAATGAATAAATTTTTTTTCTTTTATAAGAGTATATATTAATATGGAAACAAACCTTAAAACTGCAGAAAATGCTGAAATGTTTAACCTACACGAACCAACCGAAGCACTACCAGACCAAATTAAAAAAAATAAAAGTGTTGTCGGTCGTATTTCATACACTCATAACCCAACAGGTCCATCAGGTCCATTTGGATCAGGTGAATCATCACAATTTGAGGTAACTATTCAAAATGCTCAACAGTTAGATTTTAATAATACTTGTCTCGAAGGTAAAGTTAAACTTACAGGAAGCACAGCAGAACCTGCAAAATTTGTTTCATATACTGGGGGACATACAGCAATAACAAGTTTTTCAGCTGAATTAGATGGTAAAAAGCTCGTTGATATTCAAAGCAACGCAGACCGAATCGCAGATTTTAATTTATATACTTCTCGAACAAAAGACCAACTAGATTATATGGAATCTTTAATGGGTTGTAATGTCAATATGAAAAATAATGATGAGCTAACTTTTAGAATTCCTTTAAGCCTTTATGGTTGCTCTATTTCTACCCTAATCCCAACAGGTGCTATTAACTCAACATTAAGATTTAGATTTAATATTAACACTAAACCACTTAATCAACTTTTCAAAGGAACAACTGGAACAGCAGCAAATAACATAACACCAGAAAATACAAGTGTTTTAACTTATAGAGACCTACGTATTGTATCTGAATTTATTGAACTCCAACCATTAGTTTTAAATAAAATGCTTGACCTTATCGAATCAAATAATGGGCTTACTATTCCTTACCACGCTTACTATGTAGATAATCGAACACTTACAACTGGTATTAAAACACTAAATGAACGTATTACAGTTTCTTATAATAATGTTGTTTCAATTGCTCAACTGCCATATAAAGCAGGACGGGAAGCAGGAGCTGATGATAATTATTATAGAAATCTTAAATGGAATACTGACCCAATGAATAATATTAATCAATATCTGGTGAATTTTGAAGGTTCTCAGTATTATAATATCGCATCTAACCAAGGACAAAGCGGAAAAGCTGAACACGCACAAGCTTTAATTAATTCTACCAGAAGTGAGAATACAACAGATGGGCACGGCTCACAAGCAGTTAAAGATTTAGATAATTATCAAGTTCTATCGTGTAATTTTGTTCGTTCAGCTTCTACCTTATCAGCTTCTATTATTGATAGTGGTGTTAATGCTCGTCTTCTTTCTTCAATTCTTACAACCTCAGCAAATTTAGAAAATAACATTATTTCTCCCCAACTATCAACTATCGTTAAATTTACTCGAAGAATTGTTTTTAAAAATTCTCTACTTGATATTATGAATTAAATAATTTTCTTTTTTTATTTTCTTTATTAAGAATATATAAAAATGTCTTTTAATAATGGGCTTATTGATAATACTTTTGAAGTTTATTTAAATAGTGAATTCGATAGACGAAATACAGATACTACTGCTGACTGGACAACTGAATTTAATAATATTATGTTAGACCCTAATAAAGGTTATCAAGTCGCTTTATCATCTGTTCAAATACCTAATTCTTGTCCTCAATTTCATCAAGATGAAACACATTTTAAAATAGGTGATGGTGTTGATACTTATGATGTTTATTATGATAATTCTAAAATATTTGAAAATGTTTCAGCTATGTTAGCATATGTTAATACTTTAATTGGTGAAAAAATAACAGGTGTTGTTGTATCACAAGATGAAGATAGTAAAAAAACAAAAATTGTTAATAATTCTGGTTCTGATTTAATATTAAATTTTTCATTAAAAAGCTCTATTAGTTTCTTTAGAAAATTAGGCTTTGTTTATTCAACAAATGTTATTATTGCTAATACAACCTCTATTATTTCTAGTTATTACCCTTCTTTAATTGGTTCTGCAAGGTTTTATATTGTTTGTGAAGAAATTGTTAATAATAGTTTTTCAGGTAAAGATTACAATAATTGGAGCATTTTTAAAGCTGTTAATATTAATGTTGGTTTTGGGTCTTATGTTAATTTTCAAAGTAATAACGAGTTATATTATCACGATTTAAGTATAACAACAAATTTAAATAATCTTTCTTTTAGAATTTTAGACGATAGATTAAGACCAGTCGATTTAAATGGTGGAGGTGTTCTAATGTCTTTATTTGTTAGAGAAGTTTAATAAAAGTTGAACTTTTTTTTATCGAATTCTAGATAAACCTTTTTAAAAAATCATCAAAAATTACATAATTTAAAATTTCGTGGCGTATGCCATAATAAATTAAGGAGTTCGCCATAAAATAATATCTATTTTATATATATATATAAAATGGATAATGTCGGTTATGAAATTAATGGGTTATCGTTCTTTGATAATAACCCAGTTGATACTGCTATTAATGAAAACCCAGATACAGTTAAAGTTTATGGAGACCAAACAATAGACGGAAATAAAACATTTAATGGAACTATTACAATTGAAAACGAAATTATACATAATTCAACATCTTTTTCAACTGAAGATGGCATTATAGAACAGTTAAAAGGTAATACTGGTGATTTATTAGATTATGGTAATTATGCTGTTTATAATGATGGAGTGGGGACAAAATATAAAGGTATTATTAATAAAAAAGAAACTGATAAATTTTATGTTTTTCATAATCAAACTAATCAACCTACATCAAGTTTAAATTTAGGCACGCAGGATTTAGGCTCCTTAGTTGTTCGAGAACCAGTTGATAATAATGAGGTTGCAACTAAAAATTACGTAGAAACACACGCAGGGGGTAATTATTTACCTTTAACTGGTGGCACAATGACAGGAAATATTAATATGGATACTCACGATGTTTTAAATGCTAATAATATAACTTTAAAGCCAACAGTACCCGGAGGTAATACTAATTTTGATTTTATAAGTGGTGATGGAGGCAGGGGCAAAATGTTCATTAATGGCGTCGGGAGGCTAGAAGTGAGTACTTCAAATCAAGAATTCACACGTGTTGAATTTAATATAAAATTAAAAATGCACGATAAAATTTATTTCGTATCTCCAAAAAAAATTGAGAATTTAGCAAATGGTACAGCTTCAGGAGATGCAGTTAATAAAAGCCAATTAGACACAAAATTAAATTTATCAGGTGGGACAATGTCAGGAAATATTAATATGAATGGTAATGATTTGATTAATTGTGATGTTGTTAGACCTTCAGGGGGGTCATCTTTACAATTATTATCACAAAATCAAGCAGGTGGATTAAGAATATTTGACACATTAGTTGATGTATTTTCAGACATAAGAATGAATGGAAATAATATATCATTTTTGGGAGAACCAACTTTAAGCAATCAGGCAGCAACAAAAAATTACGTTGATAATGCTGTTAATGGTGGTGGTGATGTTCATTTACCTAAATATCATACAGTATTTTATAATCCTTCTCCAGATAGTGGAGAAACTTATAAAACTTATACTAATGATGGCTTTTTTGGTCAGGCAGTGTTTGAATGTCAATCTCCAGTTATGAGCACAACGTCAGGATATGTTTTATGGAATATTAATATTCCTCCTTTATTTTTCACTGATGCATTAGTTGATTTTATTATTCGAATAAAAGAAGGTAATACATACGTAGAAGATATTCAAGCAGGAGCAACTTATAATGGTTCTGTAGGGAGTGGGTATAGAACTGTTCCAATTGTTACAAAAGGTTGTCACGAATTTCAAACAACAGACCCAACAGTTATTTTAGGTGTTGAGGTATGGTGTAAGCCAAGAACAGCTATAAATGGAACTGCAAAATTAGATTTAACTAATGGTAATGATTTATTTAAAATGTATAGGGTGGCTGATTTTGAATTAATTAATATCAACCCATAAAAATATAATTTTTTTTCTCTTTTAGTTATATATAAAAATGGATACGAACACTGGTTTATTAGTTGCTTCTGGATTAGTTAGCCTCGCTGTTCAAGGTTTTAATTGTTTCGGAAAAAAGAAAGTTTTAAAATTATATAAAACAAAATTGTCAAGTCTTATTATTTCTCGTGGTTGTGGAAAATCCCAATTAAAGAAATCTTTAAGTGCTTTAAGCAGTGAATTACATATTGTGGATGTTGGGGCTGTTATTGAAGGCAAGGATAGCTTAGAATATTTATCAAAGGCTAAGGCATACGTAGATGATTTATTAAAACAATTTCCTAAAAAGAAATTCCTTCTACTAGTTAGCACCAAGGAAGAAAGCGAATATTTAGGAGTTGATAAAGTTAATTCTTTTGCTGTTTGTCCTTCCGTAAGTTTATTTAATACTATTCTTGGAGATATTGAAGGAAATTTAAATAAAAAAAATGTTATGGAAAAAGCACGATTAGAATTAATTAAAAATACAGAAAGTGAAAAATTAAATATTTTTGATAGTTTTGATGACTTATATAATGTTATTAAACGAGTATATAAATTACAATCAACATTTTAATTTTTTTTATTAACATATAGTATATATATATTATGAAGTGGATGGAAGCATTAAAAGAATGGAATAAATCACAGCCTAAGTGGAAAATTCCCAAAAAAGACACCGAAGCATACAAACAGGTTAAAGCTCTAATGGATGGTAAAGCTAAAAAAGCCACAAAGAAAAAACCAACAAAAAAACGCAAAGCAAAGAAAACTGAAAAAGTAGAAACATTCGAAGAAATATTTGAAGAAATGAAGGAGGAAAAGCCTAAACGAAAACGAGGAAGACCCCGAAAAAATAAAGATTAATATACTTAAGAATTTGTTAAGCAAATAATATATAAACTAATTATATAATGAATACCCAAGAAAAAGAAAATTTTATAAAAATGATTTTAGAAGAAATAAAAAAAATTGAAGATTTTCAAAGTGAAAATAATTTAACAGATGATGATTATATATGTATTGATACTGATTTTTTAGAATGGATTGAAAAATTAGATAATGAACTTTCAGAATTCTTAAAAAAATATGAAGATTAATATATTTTTAATAAAAAATATATTAATATAAAGTATAATAAAATGTCTCAATTATCTATAACTTATGAATATAATATTTCGCTATTATGTTATTCTTGCGACCCTATATATGATTTATCTTTTAGAATTGGACATTTATTAAAAACAAACTTATTTTTTAAACAAAATGATTTTAGAATTCATTATTCTGATAACGGAACGGCTATATATGATATAACATTATGTGCGAATGATGAAACAACTTATAAAAAAGAATTAGTTAATTTTAATCGTATATATGAAGATGACGAAGAACCCATTATAAGTAATTTAATAGTAAAACTTGATAAAAATATATGCGGACATACTACCAATTATTTAAATACGAAGAACCTTCAAAAGTTTATTTTACAACAGGTTCGGAGTATTCTTTTAATTAATGTTTCTATTAGTGATAAACAATTTAGTATTGAAGATAATAATATAATTTGTTGTTTCACTTTGAAACTTAGAAAATCTTAAATTAATTTATTTAAATTAATTTAAGTTATAATTTTATTACTTAATTCTTTTATTGTTTGTTGTTGTTGTTTCATTTCGTGTTTCATTGCTTTTAATGTTTCCTTTCTTAAAAAATCATCTAATATATCATCGTCTATTGTGTTATCGTAAATAGCTTTTCGGTTTAAAAACTCTTCATATGTATTTAATAATTCTTTTAAAAATTCTTTCTTTTGTTTCTTTGTGTAGTTCATATTAATATATTAATGTAATATTTTTTTAAGTATTATTATTAAAAAAACATTTAAAGATTTCCTTATACTAATAATTATAAATGTCATTTCGAACAGATTACGCCAAAGGTTTATTAAAAGAAAAAGAAGTATTAAAAACTTTAATCACTAAAAAGAGATATGCAGATTTAATACATTGTGATTATGCATTTTCTAAATTTGATTTTTACAATGATAAATATGAAATTGAATTAAAAAGCCGAAATTGTCGAAGTGATAGATATACAACAACATTTATCCCAGTTGATAAAGTAGAACGAAGCACACAAAAAAAAATAATATTATTTTTCAAGTTTGAAGATGGTTTATTTTATATTCGTTATAAACCTAAAAGATTTTCTAAATTTAATAAAACAACTTTTAAACGTCCAGATAGAACAGACCATAAAGATATTAAAAAAGATATTTTTGAAATTCCAATAGAAAAACTTAAAAGATTTTCACCATAAAGAATATTATTTATTTATATATATTAATGTATAAATAAATTAATTAATTACTTTGTAGTTATTAAATTGTGGTTCTTTATAAAAAAATAAGGCTTCACGATACAAAATCGGATTTTCAGCAAAATTTAGATTAGAAATTAATTTTAATGGGTCCTCGCATTGAATCATTTTTTTTTTAATGTTCAATATATCATTTTTCATTGTATTTATTCGTATAAATCGACCCATACAACCAATTAAACGATTAAAATTAAAATAATAATCATATGTGCCATCTTGAAGATTATTAAAAATTAAAACTTGAGCTCTGTATAATGTTATTTTTTTAATTTGTTTGTTTTTTACATCAAAGAAATAATATTTTCCATTATACATAAAATATTTTTTAATATATTTAATTAATTTATCTATTTCTTCATTATCAATAAATTTATATACGTTTTCTATGTCGAAAGCTTCCATATATTATTACAAGATAATAAAACCTTAGGTATTTTAAAACGATATTTTGTGGTGGTTGCTCTTGTGGTTTGTTAGCCTTGTTCGTTCGTTAATCCACTTTATAATAATTTGTTCAATTTACCCAATTTTAAAATTTACTTTTCTTATTTATTATTATTATTTTTTTTTTATATTGTTATTGACATATATCCAGTTATCTTATCAAACATATATCCATCTGGTGCCGGGGGTATTGTAAAAGTATATACACCATTTATTAAGTTTGGTTTTATTGATTTTGTTTTTATTTTTTTTCGGTATTTCTTTTGATAATATTCGATTCGTTCGGAAAGGTTCATATGTTGGAAATGTTTCATTTTACTATATACTATATAGATAAATAAATATTTCTCATCAAACTTAAAATATTTTTTTCTTCGAATTTTTGAATGTTTCAATTAGGGGGCAATAGGTAGTATAATTTTTTAGTAATATTATTTATATTAATTTTTTTATTTTATAATTATTTTTTCTTTATGAGTTATTACCTAAAAATTATACTACCTAAAGCCCCCTAATATTTACTTGTTTTATTTTTCAATTTAAGGGCAATAGGTAGTATTATTTTTAGGTAATATTATTTATATTACTTTTTTTATTTTATTTTTTTTTTTACTATATGAGTTATTACCCTAAAATTATACTACCTAATGCCCCCTAAATTTTATTTCTTAATTTTTATTTTAAAAAAAAATATATAGTTTTTTTATTTTCCTTTTTCTTATTTTCCTATTTATTATTTCCTATTTATTATTTCCCATCTGATAAATCCCATTTGATAAATCCCATCTGATAAATCCCATTTGATAAATCCCATCTGATAAATCCCATTCGAAGAAACACCTCGGAGAGGTGTAAAAAAAGGGGAGGGAGCCCTCTCCCGCCCTTTTTTTCACGCGCCGGACTGCACGGCCAGTGCAGGGGCTGAGTCACCGCGATGAGCTGGAAACAGGGGTGGCCCAAGTTTGGTAGGATTAAATACCTTGGCCCGCCGCAGGCGCGGAAATGGTGCGGAAATAGAGGAAAAACGCCCGTTTAGCTTCATTTTTGGTAGGATTAATTGCTGGTGCCTGGTGCAGGGGTCTGAAATTCTGACACCTGAGCCACCCCTGTGGAAACCTCGCTTCACACTGAGCATCAAAATTCAGCGATTGAAGTTACAAGGCGCATAGTGTCATGTTTTCTTTC
>Ga0207991_1001452_pt1 | contig 14392 bp, 16 predicted proteins | sample ETN07SmetaG_FD_185786 | JGI IMG/M metagenome (GOLD analysis project Ga0207991, IMG submission 185786) | Marine microbial and viral communities from oxygen minimum zone, Eastern Pacific Ocean - ETNP2014F14-07SV275 (SPAdes) (version 2) | ecosystem: Environmental > Aquatic > Marine > Oceanic ... | reverse complement strand
CGGCCGGGGAATTTGTCGCCCGTTTCCTGGAGTCATTTGATGCTTAGGCCCGAACCGATGTCCAAGCTGGTCCTGTGCGGGCTCAACCGCGACCTGCCGCAAGTTTCCCATGTCCTGTCGCAGCAGCGGCTGGTGCACATGGTCGACTATAATGGCGAAGACGAGGGATTCGCCAGCGGCGCTTCGCTTGAATACGGCGCAACCGTCTCAGGCAAGCTTGTGCGCGTGCGCTCGCTGCTGAAGATACTGGGCGTCGAGCCGGCACCGCCGGGCGGAGTGCGGCCCGTGACGAAGCTCGAGGTGGAAATCACGGAACGGCTTGATACGCTCGAACAGGAAGTGCTTACTCTCAACGGGAAGCACCGCACGGTGATTCAGCAGCAGAAGGAAGGGCAGACCCGACTCGAGCTGCTGCGCCAGTTCGAGCCGCTAGGGCTGCCGCTCGAGGCGTATGACGATTACGAAAGTCTGGCGGTCTTTACCGGCACGCTGCCCGCGAAAGCGAAGCTGGAGCTCGCGGACGGCGAAATCGAGCGCGCCGGCGAGATGCTGGCCGCCTTTGTCCCGCACGACGCTGCCGATGCTGCGGAGCAAACGCTGGCGCAGCACGGCTTCCGCGCGCTCGACCCCCCCTCAGGCGACGGACAGCCGACTGCCGGCATCGCCGCACTCGAACTGAAGCTGGGCGAGCTGGAGACCGAGGCTGCTGCACTGGGACACGAGCTTGAAGCGCTGGGGCAACGGCACGGCCAGTGGCTGGTCGCCGCCGAGGAGCACCTTGCGGCACAGGCCGAGAAGTCAGAGCTACCGCTGAAACTGGCGCAGAGCGAGAACACATTCGTGCTCGAGGGATGGCTGCCGGAGAGTGACTTGGCACGACTGAAAGCGGCGCTGGGCGACTTGGAGCTGGAACTCGAAATCGAAGAGACCGACGACACGCCGCCGGTCAAGCTCGACAATCCCGCCCCTGTAAAGCCATTCGAACTCTTTACCAAATTGTACGCGATTCCCGACCATCGCGAGCTGGACCCGTCGGTGCTGCTGTTCCTGGGCTACCCGCTCTTCTTCGGGATGATGATTGGCGACCTTGGTTACGGGCTGGTCTATTTCATGCTGGGACACATGCTGGTCAGGAAATACGGCCACTCAGAGGAAGCACTGGCGCTTGGGAAGATTATCCGCATCGCGGGCGCGGCCACGATATTCTTCGGCACCTTCGCCTTCGCTGAAGCCTTCGGCTTCGAACTGCACTGGCTGGCGCACGAACTGCCCTATGAGGTGCTGCACAAATCGTCCTCGGAGGACGTCGCGTTCATGCTGCTTGCGACTGGCGGTATCGGCCTGTTCTACGTCACGCTAGGGCTGGCATTGGGTTTCTGGAACATGCTGGTGCTACACGACCTGAAGCACGCCATCATGGAAAAATTCTCGTGGATTATGATTCTCTGGGGCGGCCTGATGTTCATTCCCCCCTGGCTCTTCGGCACTTCGCTAATTGGCGTGCGGCTCGGACTGGGGGGCGAGCTGGAATCCGGGCTGGGGCTGGCGGGGTTCCTGCTCGGGCTCGGCATGGCAGTCGCTAGCGAAGGAGTCGTGGCAATTGTCGAGGTGCCTTCTATCTTCGTCCAGGTCATTTCATACGTGCGGATTGCCGCGCTGGGAATCGCGGATTACGGGCTGGCGCACGCCTTCAACGGCATGGCGTTCGACATCGGCTTTACCGGCGTTAGCGCGATATTCGCCGTTCTTATACTCGTCGTTGGACAACTGGTGGTGATTACGCTGGGCCTTATCGGCTCGGGAATCAACGCCCTGCGTCTGCAGTACGTCGAGTGCTTCCCCAAATTCTTCGTGGGCGGGGGAACTGATTACACTCCTTTCGGGTACACCCGGAAATACACAAACGAAATGGAGACCATAGCATGAACAGAAAAACAAGTCTGTACCTTGTGGCACTGCTGGCAGTGATGACACTGCTGGTACTGCCGCCAGCTAGCGCAACCGAGCACGAAACGGCAGCCGACGACGCAACCGTCGCGGCAGCCAAAGAAACCTCGCGTGGATACATGGCCATCGGGGCCGGCCTGGCAATTGGCCTGGCGGGCATCGGTACCGGCGTGGCACAGTCCCATACAGGGGCGGCCGCAGTCGGCGCCGTGGCTGAAGACAGGGGCAATTTTGCCAACAGCCTGATCTTCATCGCCATCCCCGAGACCGTGGTTATCCTCGGCTTCGTCATCGCCAACCAGATACTGGGCTGAGATGGCTCTGCAGGAAATCCTGCGCCAGGTCGAACAGGCCGGCCGGGGAGAAGCAGACGCCATCAGCACCGCCACCCGCGCGGAGGCGGAGGCCATCCTGAGCGAAGGCAAGGCCGAGGGCGAGCAGGTTACCGGCGTAATCGCCGCAGCCAGCAAGCAGCAGGCCGAGCAGCTCGAGCGGCAGGAATTGCCTGCGGCCGAGCTGGAGGTCAAGCGCGCACGACTCGACGCGCAGCGGCAGGTGCTGGAAGCAACACGGCAGGATGCTCTGGAGCGGCTCAACCGCCTGACGGCGACTGAGCTGGAACAGGTCTACCGGGCGTTGCTAGCCGACGTGCCGGCGGGCGGGACGCTACGTTGCCGCAAGGCCGATGCCAAATTGCTCGGCAAACTCGCTTCCCAGAAGCTGGGCGAGCCGATAGAGGAGGCGGGCTTCATCATCGAGACCGACGCATACCGGCTTGACTTCCGCTTCAGCACACTGGTCGAGCGTGAATGGCAGGCACAGTTGCCGACAGTGAGTGAGGCTCTCTTCGGTAAATGAGTAACTTCGCCTACGCCGCCACCCGCGCCCGCGCCCGGCGGGCGCGGCTGCTGCCGCCCGAAGCGTTCGGGCAGCTGTTAAACATGGAGCTGGAAGAGATTGCGCGCTACATCCAGGACCTGGAATACCGGCGCGAAATCGATCGCTACGGTGCTTCGCTGCGCGGGGCGGACCTGCTCGAGGCGGCGCTGCTCGACAACCGCGCGGCTGAAGTCGGCGAAATCATCGGCTTCTGCACCGGCGAACTGCGGCAGGGCATTGAGGCGTACGCCGAGATTTACCGCGTACGCGGCATCAAAGTGCTGCTGCGCGGCATCTTTGACGGTCTTGGCGGTGAGGAACTGCTGCGGCAGGTCTCACCACTGACCGAGCGCGACCGCGAACTCTACACGCAGATGGCAGCCACCAACTCAATTGAAGCGGCGGTCGAGCTGCTCGAGGGGACGCGCTACCACGACGTGGTGCAGAATGCACTGGAGCAGCGGCAGAGCGACAGCCTGCAGCCCATCGAGGACGCGCTTGACCGCGCGTATTACGAGAACCTGGCCAGCAGCCTGCCGGCCGGAGGCGCGGCGGGGCGAGTCTACCGCGGCTTTGTCCAGACGCAAATCGACGTCACCAACCTGAAAACCGTGATGCGGCTGAGGCACCGGGGCCTCACCGGACTCGGGGAACTGCTGATTGAGGGCGGCACGCTCGATGAGACGGCGCTCGCCACGACCAGCAGCGTGGCCGACATCCTGCCAATTATCGAGGGCACCACATTCCAGGAGGTGCTGCAGCCCGTTCTTGAAGATTTCGAGGATGGTGGACTGAACCGCGCGGTGCAGGCGCTCGAGAACCACGTCGCCACCCAGTCGCGCCGCTACGCCTACTTGCATCCACTCTCAATCCTGCCAATACTGGATTACCTGTTACGCAAGGAGAAGGAGGTACGCAACCTGCGTACCATCGTGCGGGGCCGGGAGCTGGAACTGTCGCGCGAGAAAATCGAGGAGCTGCTGGTGGTATAATGGAAATCGGCGTCGTAGGCAGGGATATGTTCACGACCGGCTTCCGGCTGGTAGGAGTCCACAAGTGGTTCCAGGTGGACGACGAGGCCAGCTCCGAGCAGGCCGTGGCGCAGGCGCTGAAAGACCGGGAAATCGGCGTGCTGGTAATTCATGACACCGAATGGCAGGAACTGGAGGAGAAGACACAGATGCACTTGAGCAACAGCGTCCACCCGACAGTAATCGCGATTGGTGCCGAAGTTGACGATTCTCTCAGAGACCGCATCAGGACCGCAGTTGGAGTAGACTTATGGAAGTAAAAGGAGAAATTTATCGGGTCTCAGGCCCGGTTGTGACGGCCGAGGGGATTGCTCCCCGCATGTACGACGTGGTCCTTGTAGGCCACGAGAAGCTGATGGGCGAAGTCATCGGCCTGGATGGCGACCGTACGGTCATCCAGGTTTACGAGGATACTTCGGGCATCCAGCCGGGCGAACCGGTCGAGAATACCGGCGCTTCGCTCTCGGTCGAACTGGGACCGGGGCTGCTGCGCTCCATCTACGATGGTATCCAGCGGCCGTTGCCGGTGCTCCAGGAGAAAATGGGCGACTACATCCAGCGCGGCGTTACGGCGCCCGGGCTGGACCACGACGCGGAATGGGACTTTGTGCCGACGGCAAAGAAGGGCGACGAAGTTTCCGGCGGCGCCGTTCTCGGCACGGTGCAGGAAACCAAGACGATTGTCCACAAAATCCTGCTGCCGCCCCTTGTTTCCGGGAAAATAAAGACCCTGAAAAAGGGCAAGTACACGATTGACGACCCCATCGGCAGCCTTGAGGATGGCACCGAACTAAAGCTGATGCACAAGTGGCCGGTGCGTGTTCCGCGTCCTTTTACGGTCAAGCACCCGCCCGGCATCCCGCTCATTACGGGAACGCGCATCCTGGACGGGCTCTTCCCGCTCGCGAAGGGCGGCACCGCCGCCATCCCGGGCGGTTTCGGCACCGGCAAGACCGTCACGCAGCAGACGCTGGCGAAGTGGTCGGACGCACAGGTGGTGGTCTATGTGGGCTGTGGTGAGCGCGGCAACGAGATGACCGAAGTGCTGACCGAATTCCCGCGCCTGAAGGACCCCAAGACCGGCGGTCCGCTGATGGACCGCACGGTGCTGATTGCCAATACGAGCAACATGCCGGTCGCGGCGCGCGAAGCGTCGGTCTACACTGGTATCACCCTTGCGGAATACTACCGCGACCAAGGTTACGATGTCGCACTGATGGCCGATTCCACGAGCCGCTGGGCGGAAGCGATGCGCGAAATCTCGTCACGCCTTGAGGAGATGCCGGGCGAGGAGGGCTACCCCGCCTACCTGGCGGCGCGGCTCTCGGAATTCTACGAGCGCGCCGGCCGCGTCGAGGCGCTCTCGGGCGAGGACGGCTCAGTCACAGTTATCGGCGCCGTATCGCCGGCCGGGGGTGACTTTTCGGAGCCAGTTACACAGAACACGCTGCGCATCGTCAAGGTGTTCTGGGCGCTCGACTCGAAACTGGCGCAGCGGCGGCACTTCCCCGCCATCAACTGGCTTACCAGCTACTCGCTCTACAACCGCGTCTTGGGGGACTGGTATTCCGAGAATGCCAGCGCCAACTGGGGCGAGAACATCGCTACCGCCATGGCGGTGCTCCAGGAGGAGGCAGAACTTCAGGAAATCGTGCAGCTGATTGGGTCCGACGCATTGCCGGAGGACCAGCAGCTGACACTCGAGATTGCGCGACTGCTGCGTGAGTTCTACCTGCAACAGAACGCATTCCACGACGTCGACACCTACTGCAAAATCGAGGTCCAGGCGGAGTTCCTGGACGTTATCCTGCACTTCCGCACGCTCGCCGAGAAGGCACTCGCCACCGGCGTCGGTGTGCCGGAGCTGACCAGCATTGGTGTGCTGGAGGAGCTGGGGCGCGCCAAGTACGAGGAAAATTTCAGCGAATTGCTGCCCAAGCTGCGCAAGCAGATTGAGAAGGAAGTTGCCGAATTAATGGAGGCGGACTGATGCAGAAGGAATACAAGACCATCAAGCAAATCAGTGGACCACTGGTCTTTGTCGAGAAGACCGAGCCGGTCGGCTACGGCGAGCTGGTCCAGATTGCGATGCCTGACGGCACGACCAAGCGTGGGCAGGTGCTCGACACATCGAAGGATATCGTCGTTGTGCAGGTCTTCGAAGGGACTACGGGAATCGACCGCGCCAGCGGCGTCAAATTCCTAGGCGAAACCATCAAGCTCTCGGTCTCGAAGGACATGCTCGGCCGCATCCTTTCCGGTGCGGGCGACCCTATCGATGGCGGGGCGCCGATAATTCCCGACGAGCGGCGCGAAATCATCGGCGCCGCGATTAACCCCTACTCGCGTGACTCGCCGCAGGAGTTCATCCAGACTGGCATCTCGACAATTGACGGGCTGAACACGCTGGTGATGGGGCAGAAGCTGCCCATTTTCTCCGGCTCGGGGCTGCCACACAACGACATCGCGCTGCAGATTGCACGGCAGTCACGCACGCTCGGCAGCGACCGCGAGTTCGCGGTCGTCTTCTGCGCCATGGGCATCACCAACGAGGAAGCACATTACTTTATGTCCGACTTCGAGCGCACCGGTGCGCTCTCGCGGGCGGTAGTGTTCATGAACTTGGCAAGTGACCCCGCCGTCGAGCGGCTGATTACGCCGCGGCTGGCGCTGACCGCCGCCGAATACCTGGCGTTCGATCACGGCTACGACATTTTGGTGGTCATGACCGACATGACCAACTACTGCGAGGCGCTGCGACAGATTGGCGCTGCGCGTGAGGAAGTACCGGGGCGGCGTGGCTATCCTGGCTACATGTATACCGACCTGGCGCAGAACTACGAACGCGCGGGGCTCATCAAGGGCAAGCAGGGGTCGGTGACACAGATTCCCATCCTGACCATGCCGGGCGACGATATCACCCACCCCATCCCCGACCTGACGGGCTACATCACCGAGGGGCAGATTGTGATTTCACGCGACCTGCACCGCAAGGGCATCTACCCGCCCATCATCGTGCTGCCATCGCTCTCACGGCTGATGAACGCCGGCATCGGTGATGGGAAGACGCGCGAGGACCACAAGCAGCTGAGCGACCAGCTCTACGCCGCCTACGCCGAAGGGGTCGACCTGCGCGGACTGGTGGCGATTGTCGGCAAGGGGGCACTCTCCGAGCGCGACCAGAAGCTGCTTGAATTCGCCGACGAATTCGAGGACCGCTTCGTGCGGCAGGGGCGCGACGAGGACCGCGATATCGTCGAAGCCACGCTGGAGACCGGCTGGGACCTGCTGAGCAAGCTGCCGGAGTCAGCGCTGACCCGGATTGACCGCAAGACGCTGGAGAAATACCACCCGGCCTACAGGGACAAGTGAGCATCGCCGACGTCAAGCCGACACGGTCCGAGCTGATTGCAACCCGCCGGCGCATCAAGCTCTCCATCAGCGGCCACAAGCTGCTGAAGATGAAGCGCGACGGACTTATCATGGAGTTCTTCGAGCTGCTACCGAAAGTCAAGGACATGCGGGCACAGCTCTCGGAGCTCTACGGTGAGGCGGTCGAGATGCTGGCGGTCGCGATGGCCGCCGACGGCAAGAGCGCGCTGAGCTCGGCCGCCAACTGCGTCCGCACGCCGCCCGAGGTCGTCCTGACACAGCGCAACATCATGGGCGTCGTTGTTCCCAGCATCGAGGTCTCGCAAATCCAGAAGTCGGTCGAGGAGCGCGGTTACGGGCTCATCGGCACTTCTGTGCGCGTCGACGAGGCAGTGCACGCCTTCGAAATACTGGCCGCAAAAATCCTGGAGGCGGCCGAGCTGGAGACGACGATGAAGAAGCTGCTCGACGAAATCGAATCCACAAAGCGCCGCGTAAACGCGCTGGAATTCAAGATCATCCCGCAGCTGGAGGAAATCGCCAGCTACATCACCCTGCGTCTGGAAGAACTGGAGCGCGAAAACATTTTCCGGCTCAAGCGCATCAAGGGCTGATGGTCCCATCACCCATCAAATGGCTGCAGGCGCAATTTGACGACCCGGACGGCCGCGAGCGGCTCCTGAAGTTTATGGCGGTCGTCTCGCAGGGGATGCTGCTGCTGGGAGTCCTGCTGGTGCTCTGGACGCTGCGCGGGAATCTGGGCGCGCTGACGGGAGAATGACCCGGTAGCAACGGCCACATCGCGGAAACTTTCTCGACAACGTATATTTAATGGCGGGCCCGCCGGGATTCGAACCCGGGTCTGAAGCTCCGGAGGCTACGGTGATTCCAGGCTACACTACGGGCCCAGTCAGTCGCTGCTGCTGTCGCCAGCAGCGGAATCGTCGCTGCCGCCAGGCGCGCTGTCGGCGGCAGGAGCGCTGGTCGCAGGAGCGCTGCCAGCGGCGGGGACGGTATGCCCGCAGCGGCCGCACGACTTGCGGTCAGCGTGGTGCGCCATGAAGGTGCCGGGACCGCACTCGGGGCAGTGCTCGCGCTTGCGCTTCAGCTTGCCGTCGCTGACGTCGTAGAACTCTATCTTGCTCATCTATTTTTCCTCGGCGGCGTCGTCGGCCGTAGCCTCGTCGGGAGCCTCGGCCGCGGGTTCCTCCGCGGCGGCGGCCGGCTTCCCGGCGTCCGCGGAGCCGGCCGTCAGACCGTGGCGTGCCAGGATGGGGTGCGTCTCGGTCGCGGTGAGCGAGCCCATGTCGGCGTAGACCTTGGCATAGCCAATGGTCTCCTGCCGTCCGTAGCGGTTCTTCAGGTGGTCAATGATTACCAGCTCGGTCTTCGCCTTCATCTGCTTGGCGACCTCCTTGCGCACCTCCATGCGCTTCGGAGTGGCGCTGGCGGTGTGGATAATCTGCAGTTCCAGTTCCTGCCGTCCAACAAGCTTGTTATCTATATTCTTTACGATTTGCAGTTCCATGTTCAGTTCTCCTTCATGCGGTCGAGAAATGTCCTTGCGCGCTGGCGCAGTTCGGGGCCGAGGCTCAGGTGCACCAGTCCCTCACCGGGCTGGCCGTAGAGCACCTGCGAGTCGTCGGGGCAGAGCGCCAGCACCGCCAGCGTCGCCAAATCCTCCTCACCGTCAACCTCGATGCGGGTGCGCATGCGCTGTTCCGCAGTCGAAGCGACTGCGTCCCATAGTTCACGCGTGATGCCACCGGCGGGGTTGCGCACGCGCAGCACGCGGTCGGCGCAGATGCGCGCCAGCGCCTGCCGCTCATCGGCAGAGAGTTGCTGGTGGCGGCGGGTCTTGAAATCTACGATGGCGAGGTGTGGCTCGCAGCCCGATTTCGCCACCGCCAGCGTGGTGCGGTCACCCACGGTGACGACGCACTGGCTGTCGCGGAGCGATGCGGGTACGGTCTTGAGGACCGGCCCCAGCGGTTGCGAAAGTTCAGTTGACATGGCGGGAAGCATGCGATACATCACCGCACGCGCAGGGCGTAGCGCCCCGGAGTGCGAATTCCCATCTCCTTTGCCAGCGCCGACTTCTCGGGGTCGAGCACCTCAATGAACCCCTGCCATTCACGCGAAATCTCGGGCTGGCGTTCACCGGTAGGACAGTTGTGGCCATCCCTCACCTCGAGTATCTGATTGCATTCTTTGCAGGCGAACATCAGGCGGCCTCCGCCGTGACATGGTCCTCGGCAATCCACTCCAGCTTGCCAAGCCCCGGCTGGCGCATCGTGAGCCCTATCTTGGACTCGCGGGGCGAAACCTCGTTGAGCGAAATCGTCACAATGCGACTGCGCACGTGGTCCTCAAGCCGCAGTTCGCGCTTGGTCTCCTTGCCGACCAGCCGCTGGCCGCCCACGTCGACGTTGATGTGATCGTCCTGAATTTGCGAAACGTGTAGTAGCCCGTCCAGCGGGCCAAATCGCACGAAAGCACCGTATTCGGTCACTTGGTCGACCAGTCCCTCAATGACCTCCTGTATGCGGATGTCGAAGAGTAGCATCTGGATGCGCACCGGCTGATAGACAGCCCCGTCACCATGGACTACACGGCTGTCGCCGTTCAGCTTGAGGCTGGTAATCAGTACTACCAATTTCTGATCGGGGCCCATGTGGCCCTCGAACGCCTGACGGGCCAGTTCCATAGTCACTTTTTCGAGATTCTCCCCTAGTCGGTCAGGGGGAATGCGGACCATGTCTTCACGTGTGTGGGTGTAATACATTGGGACCTCGCAACGGCAGGGGTATTTAGTTTATACGATAAGTGGGGCAATGACCAGCGAAACGACCGACATCAGCTTGATGAGGATATTCAGCGACGGTCCGGAGGTGTCCTTGAACGGGTCACCAATCGTGTCGCCGATGATGGCGGCGGCGTGTGCGTCGCCGCCTTTCACCTCACCCGGGATACGACCCTGCTCAATCGCCTTCTTGGCGTTATCCCAGGCACCGCCCGCGTTGGCCATGAATAGCGCCATCAGGACGCCGGTAACAGTAGCGCCGGCGAGCAGCCCGCCCAGCGCCGCGGGACCAAGCAGCATCCCGACCACGACCGGCGCAAGCACCGCCGTAAGTCCGGGCGCGACCATCTCGCGCAGCGCAGCCTGCGTGGAAATATCGATGCAGCGCGCTGAATCGGGCTTGACACCCTCGCGTCCCTCGAGCAACCCGTCGATTTCACGGAACTGCCGGCGAATCTCGGTCACCATCTCGCCAGCCGCCTTGCCGACGCTGGTCATGGTCATCGCCGCGATTACGAATGGCAGTGAGCCACCGATGAGCAGCCCAATGACGACGTTGGGCTCGACCAGCGAAAGGTCGCTGGCGCCCAGACCGGCCGCGGTAGCGTAGGCCGCGAAGAGCGCCAGCGCGGTCAGCGCGGCGCTGCCAATCGCGAAGCCCTTACCGATGGCGGCGGTAGTGTTACCAATCGAGTCTAGGTTGTCAGTAATCGCGCGCACGTCGTCGCCAAGGCCAGCCATCTCGGAAATGCCGCCGGCGTTGTCCGCCACCGGTCCATACGCATCGACGGTCATCGTCACACCCACGGTCGCCAGCATGCCCATGGCAGCCATCGCGATGCCGTAGAGCCCGTGAACCGAGGTGGCACCGGTAGTGTCCATCATGACCGCATTGGCAGCGTAGATGCCACCGGCGATGAGGAGAATCGGGGCGAAAGTGGACATCATTCCGACCGAGAGGCCAGCGATGGCGTTGGTCGCAGGGCCAGTCTTCGACATCTCGCCAATGTGCGGAACGGCCCTGACCTTAAGCCCGAATACCGGCTCGATGCCGGTGTAGTATTCGGTCACGAGCCCTATCAGGATGCCGACGAGGCTGCCGACAGCCACCGCATAGAGCGGATGCAGCGGCAGGCTAAGGTAATCCAGCGCGAAATAGCCGCCAGCGAGGAAGAGTCCCGCGCCGATGAAAGTCGTGTTGCGCAGCGCAGCGGCAGCGTCGCCACCCTTAAGGAGCTTGATTGAGAAGACGCCGACAATGCTGGCTGCGTAGCCGACCAGTGCCAGTACGATGGGGAGCAGGACATACTCCTCCCCGAGCGTGTCAGCCGCAGCGGCAGCGATTATCATCGCGGCGATTATGCTACCGACAAACGATTCGAAGATGTCGGCACCCATACCGGCGATGTCGCCCACGTTATCACCGACATTATCGGCGATAACGCCCGGGTTGCGCGGGTCGTCCTCGGGGATGCCCGCCTCGATCTTACCGACCAGATCCGCCCCGATGTCAGCCGCCTTGGTGTAGATGCCCCCGCCGACGCGCGCAAAGAGCGCGATACTCGAGGCGCCCATGCCGAAACCGGCGATGTTGCCGACCGTTTCCAGATCGTCGCCGAGCCAGATATACATGATCGTAATGCCCAGCAGTCCCAGCCCGCCCACGGCAAGCCCCATCACGGCGCCACCATTGTAGGCCGTCTCGAGCGCGGCCGGCAGGCCACCCTCGGCGGCAGCGACCGCTGTGCGGCCGTTAGCGCTGGTCGCCGACTTCATCCCGCTGAAGCCAGCCAGAACGCTCGCAAAGGCTCCGAAAACGAAGGCAATCGCTGTCTGGATTTCCAGCGCGTAAGCCAATAATCCTGCGACGACCAGTATAAAAACGGCGAGGACACGATATTCCGCTTTCAGGAAGGCCATTGCGCCATCCTGAATTTCCTGCGTGATATCAGCTACCACCTGATTCTCAATCCGGATTCCGACTACCCTGCGGTAGAGCAGGAATGCTATCAACAGGCCGGTAACGGCGATTCCGAGCGCTATCTGGGCTATCAGCAATGATTCCATTTTTTCACCTTCTCAACAAACGGAAAGCTGCTCCTGTCGTCACAAAAAGAGACCTGTTCCCGCCGAAGACTGGCGCCGAAAAACCTGACCTATTTAAGCGTGATGCATCTTTACTAGTGACGCGCGCGCCCGTAGGTGTAACTGCCAATCAGCCCGAAGCCGAGCAGCACTACCACTACGACGTAAACCCCAATATCTGCAAGCACCCCGAACTTGAACCACCAGCCGGCCATGAAGGCAAACGCCAGCGGCACCAGCATCCAGTAGCCCGAGGCAGTCAGCATCTCCGCGGATGGGAGATTCATATCTTGACCATCACCATATCCTTGACCGAACGGACCGAGGTAAAGGGAATACTGAGGAGTCCCGAGGAATCCAGCTCAGTCCCCTCGGGAGCGATGCCATCCGAATCTATCAGCAGTTTGTCGAGTTCACCGGTGGTTGATTCGATAATCAGGTTGGCGATGTGCCCCAGCTTCTCGCCGGTAAGCGTCGTAACTTCCTTCCCCTGCAGGTCACTCAGTCTGATTTCCATGGTTCAGATGTAAAGGTCGTCCTCGCTGCGCGTGCGGCTGCGCCGTCCGCGTTTCATCAGCTTGCGGCCTAGGTCGACATAGTATTTGACTGTATCCTCAGTCACGGATGGAGCTACTTTTTCCAGCGCCGCCAGAAAGTGGGCCTGAGTCACCTCATCCGCCTCCGGGTCCTCCCGCAGGGCGAGCATTGCAGCCTCCCGCACCAGCCCATTCAGGTCTGCACCTGTGTAGCCATCAGTCTCCTTCGCGAAATAGTCCAGTTTCACTTTCTTCAGCGGCATGTCGGCCGTGTGGATTTCCAGAATCGCCTGACGGGCGGCCAGGTCGGGTGCCTCGACCAGCAGCAGCCGGTCAAAGCGCCCCGGGCGCAGCAGCGCCGGGTCGACTATTTCGGGGCGGTTAGTGGCGCCAATAACCACGACGCCCTCCATGTTCTCGAGTCCGTCCATGCTGGTCAGCAGCTGGTCCACCAGCCGGTCGCTAACACGGCTGTCACCGCCGCCGCCGCGCGGCGGCGCGAGCGAGTCCAGCTCGTCGAGGAATACTATGCAAGGCGCCACCTGCTTCGCCTTGCGGAACACCTCGCGCAGTCGTTTCTCAGACTCGCCAACCCACTTCGACATCACTTCAGGACCCTTGATGGCAATGAAATTCGCCTCAGATTCGGTCGCGATGGCCTTAGCCAGTAAGGTCTTCCCCGTACCGGGAGGCCCATAGAGCAGGACCCCGCGCGGGGGCCTGATTCCCAGCCTCTCGAAACCAGCCGTATTGGTGAGCGGCCACTCGATCGCCTCTTTCAGTTGCTGCTTTACATCCTTGAGGCCACCGACTTCTTCCCAAGATACTTTCGGCACCTCAATCATTACTTCACGCAGGGCCGAAGGCTCAACGTCCTTCAGCGCCTCCTTGAAGTCATCATTAGTCACCTTCATCTCCTGAAGCAACTTGGGCGGTAGCGGCTCGTCGAGGTCAATCTCAGGCAGGTAGCGCCGTAAGGCACTCATGGCGGCCTCGCGCGCCAGTGCCGCAAGATCGGCACCAACGTAACCGTGCGATATCCGCGCAAAGTAGTCCAGATCCTCCCAGGTACCGTTCTCGTCGCGCGGAATCGGCATGCCACGGGTGTGGACCTGCAGGATTTCGCGACGGCCGTCGTAATCGGGGATGCCAATTTCTATTTCACGGTCAAAGCGACCCGGCCTGCGCAGCGCCGGGTCAATCGCGTCGGGCCGGTTGGTAGCGGCAATCACGATAACCTGTCCGCGCGCCTGCAAGCCATCCATCAGCGTTAGCAGCTGCGCCACAACGCGGCGCTCGACTTCACCCTGCGTCTCCTCACGCTTGGAAGCGATGGAATCAAGCTCGTCGATAAAGATAATCGAGGGCGAGCTCGCCTCGGCTTCCTCGAATTTCTGCCGCAAATGTGCTTCAGATTCGCCGTAATACTTATTCATGATTTCCGGCCCCTGGATGCCAATGAAGTGCGCACCCGACTCGTTCGCCACCGCTTTTGCCAGCAGTGTCTTGCCAGTCCCGGGCGGCCCGTAGAGCAGCACCCCCTTGGGCGGGTCGATTCCCAGCGCCTCGAAAAGTTCGGGATGCTTGAGCGGCAGTTCAATCATCTCGCGGACCCTGCGGAGTTCCTCCTTGAGGCCGCCAATGTCCTCGTACGCTATGCCGGTCGCCCTCAGATCCTCCTCCTTGACCGGCTCCTCCAGTACCTGAACCTGTGTATCAGCCTGAATTTGCACAATACC
>Ga0207991_1001451_pt1 | contig 14394 bp, 16 predicted proteins | sample ETN07SmetaG_FD_185786 | JGI IMG/M metagenome (GOLD analysis project Ga0207991, IMG submission 185786) | Marine microbial and viral communities from oxygen minimum zone, Eastern Pacific Ocean - ETNP2014F14-07SV275 (SPAdes) (version 2) | ecosystem: Environmental > Aquatic > Marine > Oceanic ... | reverse complement strand
CAGTAGTACTTATGTTTTTAATTCACGTAGGCTTCTGTATGTATGAAGTGGGTGCATCTCGTTACAAACACCATCAACACACTTTAATGAAAAATACTATGCTGATACCTTTGGTTACAGTTACGTGGTTTTTATTTGGTTGGTGGATTTACTGGGCATTTCCAACTGGACCAGGACTAGCACCTTCTATAATGAATGAAAGTGCGGCATTAATTACAGATGAAAGTTTGTTTAGTGCAAAATGGTACGTTCCCACTAGCGATTTAATGGCGGTCAATTTAGGTGACCACATTAGTGGAGTATTTTGGGCTGCGTTTCTACTGTTCTCTTGGACTGCTGCATCAATCGTCTCTGGAGCTGTTATTGAAAGAATTACAACTTTTGCATTTGGAATTTGCGCAATTGCAATAGGATCTGTATTTTGGTCAATAGACGCTGCTTGGGGATGGCATTTTGATGGCTGGATGTTAAAATTATTAGGATACCATGATGCTTATGCATCAGGTGTAATTCACGCAATAGCGGGTGGATTTGCTTTAGGTATTCTTATCGTTTTAGGACCGAGAATTGGAAAATTCTCATCTAGTGGCGAACCAAGAAATATAGGACCAAGAAATCCTTGGCTAGTTACAATTGGATTGTTTCTAATTTATACTGGTTTCTGGGGATTTTATGCGGCGTGTAATATACCGATATTCGATCTTGGACCTGAGTATGGAATGGAAGGCGTAACATACTTTACAGCAACAAACATATACGTAACCCCTACTACACTTGGAGGTATTACAATGAACTTCCTGATGTCATTATCAGGTGGATTATTGGCTGGATATGTGGTCGCAAAAGGCGATCCATTCTGGACATACTCAAGTGGACTAGCAGGTATCATCTGCGCTTCAGCAGGTAATGATTTATATCATCCAATACAAGCAATGATCATAGCAATGATCGGTGTTGTTATTGCATATAATTTACATTACTGGGTTGAGCGTAAATTTAAAATCGATGATGCTGTTGGCGCAGTAGCAGTACACGGTTACGCAGGAGTCGCTGGACTTATAATTTGTGGTTTTGTTCTTAACGGATACCCTTCATCTGGATACAGTGTTGGATCTATGTGGGTAGGAACAGACTATGCACCAATCAATCCTTTGGGAATGTTCATAGGTGCAATTATAATGTTCGTGGTTCTTGGATTAATACCAGGCTGGATTATAGCTAAAGTGCTTCATGGAATGGGTAAATTAAGAATCCCACGTGAAGTTGAAATAGCTGGTCTAGACTACAACTTGTTGGAAACAGCTAGAGATGACGAAAAAGCAGTTTCCTCATCAACTAGGTAAAGGAGATAAATTATGGCAACAGTAACAAACTGGATTGATCATCTAAGTGCGGCTGAAGTTCAGGGTGCAATTTATCCCGGCGTAGGAACTGAAGGTATATTGGTAATAGCTTTGCTAGTGATTTGGATAGGATGGCATGTTATTACAGCTACAGCTGAACAAGCAGAACAAGACAAATTAGCTAGAAAAAGACATGGCGCTAATGATCACAAAAGTAATATTACCGAGTGGTAATTAGTATTTAATTAAGGGGCGCAATTATTGCGCCCTTTAATAGTTTAAAATCAAAAGATGTCTGATAAGAATTCCGAAGAAAGTCACAATAAAGTACCATATAAAATGGCACGATTGGCATGGCCAAAATCTAAATATGGCGTCATATTAGCAGTAATAATTATAATCCTTGTAAATTTAATTTATTATCGAGACACTATTTTTTCTTTTTTAAAGTAAAAAAAAAATATGCTAGGCTAGTTCATGCCAAAAAACTTATCAAAAATAGCGAAACAAAAAAAAATTAAATATTTCTTGATTAGTTTTGTAGATTTGTTTGGAGTATTAAGATCAAAATTAGTTCCTGCTCAAGCGATTTCAGAAATGCAAAAAAATGGTGCTGGCTTTGCTGGCTTTGCAACTTGGTTAGATATGACACCAGCTGATACAGATATGTTTGCTATTCCTGATCCAAATAGTTTAATTCAATTACCTTGGAACAAAGAAGTTGGATGGCTAGCTTCAGATTTATGGATGGGAGGTAAAACAGTTAAAGCATCTCCTAGAGTAATGTTAAAAAATCAAATAAAACAACTGTCCAAAAAAAATTTAAAAATGAAATCTGGCGTAGAATGTGAATATTTTTTAATCACACCTGATGGAACAAAAATCGCAGATGAAAAAGATACACAATCAAAACCTTGTTATGACCAATCAGCTTTAATGCGAAGATATGATTTAATTAAAGAAATATGTGACAGCATGATCGAAATGGGATGGAACCCTTACCAAAATGACCATGAGGATGCCAATGGACAATTTGAAATGAATTGGGATTATGATGATTGCTTGGTTACCGCTGATCGCCACGTTTTTTTTAAGTATATGGTTAAATCCTTAGCAGAGAAGCATGGGTTAAGGGCAACTTTTATGCCAAAGCCTTTTGAAAATTTAACGGGAAATGGATGTCATGCTCATGTCTCTTTATGGAGTGAAAAAACTAACAAATTTTTAGATACTGGAGATCGTTATGGATTAACTAAACTTGCTTATAATTTTTTAGGCGGAATAATGAATCTAGCTAAACCATTGTCTGCTTTTTTTAACCCCACTATAAATAGTTATAGAAGAATAAATGCACCTCCCACTAAGTCAGGAGCCTCGTGGTCTCCTAGTAGTATTTCATACACAGGAAATAATAGAACTCACATGATAAGGATTCCTGATCCGGGAAGATTTGAACTTAGATTAATGGATGGCTCAGCAAATCCATATTTGCTTCAAGCTGGAGTTATTGCCGCAGGATTAGATGGTATAAACAATAAATCAGACCCAGGAGAAGCTTTAACTTGTAATATGTATACTGATTATAAAAATTATCCCAATTTAAATAAACTTCCAAATGAAATAGAAGACGCCTTAAATGAATTAAATAACAGCAAAAAACTTAAGGAATCTTTTGGAGAAGATGTAATAAATAGTTATCTTAAATTAAAAAATAAAGAAATAGATGAATTTAATAGAAACGAAAGATTTGATAAAAAATTACCTGTTACTGATTTGGAAAAAAATAACACTTTAGATTGCTAATAAATGTCTGAAAAATCCGAAGTTTTAAATTGGAAATATTCAAGATTTTTTACAAACCTAAAAAATAACTTTAGCAAAGATAATATTTTAAATGTGCTTCCCAAAAACAATATAGATGAAGCATACAACATAATATCAAGATGGGATAATTACTCTCCTACTCCATTAATATCTTTAAATAAACTTTCTGAAAAATTAGGGCTCAATAAAATTTTTTATAAGGACGAATCTAAAAGATTTCATCTAAAATCGTTTAAAGCTTTGGGAGGCGCTTATGCAGTAGAAAAAGTAACAAAAGGAAATAAAGAAGTAGTAGTTTCAACTGCTACTGCAGGAAATCATGGAAGATCTGTGGCTTGGGGATCAAAAAAATTAGGACTAAAATGTAAAATTTTTATTAGCGAATATGTAAGTGAGTTTAGAGCAGAAGCAATGAGAAGTTTTGGTGCAGACGTAATAAGAGTGAAGGGAAATTACCACAACTCTTTAAAAGAGTGTATTAAACAATCAAAGCAAAATAATTGGCAAATCGTTCAGGATGTTGCATGGCAAGATTATAAATTGGTGCCTAAATTAACTATGGCAGGATACTCAGTAATGATGAAAGAAATTTCAGAACAGATAAATAATCAACAAATTTCACATATAATACTGCAAGCCGGCGTTGGAGGAATGGCAGCTGCAATGGTAGCTGGTATAGCTAGATATTTAGATCATATTCCTAAAGTTATTATAGTAGAGCCTGAAAGTGCTGCATGTGTTTTAGAAAGCATTAAAGTTGGTAAAATAGAAAAAATTTCAATTAAAAAAGAAAGTTTAATGGGTGGCATGTCTTGCGATGAAGTATCTTTGGTACCTTGGGAAATATTAAAAAATTCAGTAAGCTATTGTGTGACTGTCTCAGATGATTGCATTTCAAAAACAGTTAAGTTTCTTGCGAATTCTGAATTTAGTGATGAAAAAATTATTGGGGGAGAATGCTCAACACCAGGAATTATTAGTTTAGTTGGTTTATGTAACGATGTTGAAATTAAAAAAAAAATAAATATAAATGAAGACTCAAAAGTTCTTTTGTTTGGTTGTGAAGGAGACGCAGATGAAGAATTGTACAAAAAATTATTAAAAAATTAATGAAAAAAATTTTATTAATTATTATTTTTTCTATAAGTATTATCGGATATTCTTACGGTGCTGCTTCGTCTAGTGACAGTGGATCATCTAATTATGACAAGGGAGCATCATTAGTCAAAAAAGCAAAAAAACTAGAAAAAAAAGGTAAAATTGAAAAAGCAAATAAAAGATATGAGAGAGCTTTTAAATATTTGATAAAATCTAATAAAGAAACACCAAACCAACCAGATACGTTAAATTATTTAGGCTATGCATCAAGAAAACTGGGAAATTTTGAAGTCGCAGAAAAATATTATCTTGAAGGACTTAAAATCAAACCTGATCATAAAGGTATTAATGAATATCTAGGAGAACTTTATATTAAAACAAATAGAATAGATTTTGCTAAACAAAGACTTGAGGTGCTTAAGACTTGTAATTGTGAAGAGTACGATGAATTAAAAGAGCTAATCGATAATAATTAAAACTAGAGCAAAATGAAGTCATTAAAATCTAAGAATAATAGTGATTTTTATAAGCTATTTAAGCCTCAGTTAACGCCAAAAAAAATGTTAGAGCTTGGTGTATTTGGCGGTTCATACTTTGGGATGAATATTAAAGAATATCCTAAATTATGGTTTAAAAATGCCAAGATTAGCAAAATCTTTGATGTAAATATTAATCGATTTAAGGTTAAATCAGGTTTATCGAGAAAGGAATGGCAAGAAAAAGGTTGGATTTTTAAAGAAGATCCTCTGGGATGGTTTCAGTGGTATTGCAGATTTTCAAAAGGTAGGCGCATTCCTCACATAGATGAAATTCAAACAAAAAGATGGAAAAATTTTACTCGATATGTAATTGCATGAAAAAAAAACTGTGAACCAGTAGATTTAAGCTGCAGAAGAAGACAAAGATAGGCTATTTTGCAATGGGCATACGATCTATTTATTTAATAAATTACCCAAAATGAACTTTAATTTCAAATAAACCAAGTAAAACATAGGTTTTTTTACAGCATATATACTTTTTATCTATATTTAGTATGATACAAGAGTTCAAACGCTACCGATAGAGATTCGGTAGTAATAAACAATAAAAAGGGAGATCATATATGAAAATGCTATCAGGTCTAACTGGCACAATTAATAGTTTAACACATGTTGTTATAGCTTTGCTAGGTTTAGGTATCGTTGTTTCTCTTCTAGGTGGAAATGTTCCATTTGTAGGAGGAGTAGCGGAAAACATAGTTTCGCTAGTGCAAGGTTTAGGTGATGCAGGTATAGTTGGTTTAGTAGCCGCTATTATCATTCTAGGCTTTTATAAGTAAATACAAATTAAGTTAGCAAATCCCCTCTCTTGCTAATGCCTATTAGAAGATTCCCTAATCCTACATCGAGGGCTATAAGTCGGTAGGATTAGGGATTTAGGGAAAGGAAAATTATGAACACTTGGATATCAAAGGTTAAAGGTTATTTGAATAAGTTTCTTGAGCTTGGAGTTCTTTTATTAGCGGTTTCAGTTATAGCTGAAATAATATTTGGCCCTAACGTAGCCTTTTTTGGATCGCAGATCACAAATAATTTAATTACTTTACTTAATAGTCTTGGAGAACAAGGAGTTGCAGCTTTAATAGTTGTTTTTGCTGTAATATTTGTTTACCGAAAATATTTAAAGTAGTTATTAATTATATTTAATTTTAAAATCTAGTTTGCAATTTAATCACCAATAAAATGATAAGAGATTTTTCTTATTTGGTTTTCCAGTCTATGTTCAAATAAATATAAACCCTGCCAAGTTCCAAGAATAATTTTATTATCTTTTACACTTAATGTTAAATGACTATTGGTAAGAGCAGATTTAATATGAGCTGGCATATCGTCTTTACCTTCTGTGGTATGTTTGTAAAGTTTATTGTCCATTGGAACTAATTTTTTAAAAAAATTATTTAAATCGTGCAAAACATCAGGATCTGCATTTTCTTGTATTATTAAGGATGCACTGGTGTGCAAAATATTAATATTTAAAATACCATTAATTAATTTATTTTTTTTTACAAAATAGTGAATTTGATCTGTAAAATCATATAAACCAGATCCCTTTGTATTAATAAGTCCTTCATCAAAAATTTGTTTCATAACTAATTTTTTGACTTAAAATCTATTCCATACTTTGATCTAGATTCTTTTCTTAAACCAAAAGGTCCTGGAATAAATAAAGTTAAAGGTTTAGTTCCTGGTTTTAGATCAACTCTATGAAGATTATTAGCCGATCTAAATCCAACATATCCTGGGGGTCTCCAATGCTTACCATCTTTTAAAGTTTCCCAATATCCACCACGAAGCACTATAGTTATATAAGGACACAAATGTGTGTGAACACCTTCTCCATGATCATCATCTAACATTTCATGAATTAAAAAATTGAAAGGAAACCATTTAGGTCGATGTCTAAATAATAGATAATATCTATTCATCCATGGTTTTGCACTTTTATAATCTGGATGAGATGAGCCTCGATCTAATACAACTTTTTTTCTACCTAACTTATCTAATAGTTTAAGCAACATTCTTAGTTTATTTTAATAATTGCGTTATTTTTAATTATAAATAAATTTTTGTTTAAAATAAACGGTCTAGATATCTTGTCATTATCAATTTTTAACATTAAGGATGATCTTCCAGTAGATACATCTACTATAATTAAACGACCTTTATTTGTAGTAAGATAAATATTTTTTTCGCCAACAATAAAACCAACTGGTATTATTTTTGATCTTTTTTTTTCTTTTATTATATCAAATACATTTGTAACTCTAACTAAATTGCCCGTATGACTTTCAATAATTACTAAAAAACCTTCATTGCTTACTGTAAAAACTAAGTTATCAATTGCAGTTGGTCTCACAACTGAATTGATTTTTTGTTTCCAAATTAAAGCTCCTGTATCGATATCAATTGAAAAAAATTCATTTTTATTATTAGAAAATAAAATTGATTTATTGAAAACTATCAAATCAGATGTTTTTAATTGAAAGGCACTCTCATAAATAGAACTATCTTGGGTTGGGGTTTGCCATAAAAGTTTTCCTGTATCAACATCTACAGCGCTAATATCACCAATAGAATTGTTAAAAATAACTTTTTCTTCAAATATAATTATAGATAATTTCTTTTGAGATTTAATAAAAGCGGTGTCTGTTTTAATATTCCATAACTCTTTTCCATCTTTTATTGAATAACATCTTAAAATATTTTCAAGATCTGTTAGAAAAAATTTGTTTTTATATATTTTAATTTGCGAGTTGAATGGCGCAATATTATTTTTCATCCATAATAATTCCCCTGTTTTAATATCAATTGCATAATATTTTGCTAAATTATCAGCAACAATTAAATTATTTTGATCATTTGCAAATGTAAGTATTGGTTTTAATTTTTTTTCAGTTTTTTTGTAATAATTTATTTTCCAAATTAATTTTGAAAATTCGTCAAATTTTAATATTGAACCCTTATTATCAAAAAAAATAACATTATTATTATCAAAAACAATTTCAGGCTCAAATTGATTAAAGTTGTCAATGGATGAAAATTTATATCTTGAAATACTTTTTAAACTTCCGTTATAATTAGCTCTTCCATTATTATTACTTAAATTATTTGTAAAATTATTATTTGTTAAATTTGACTTTAGCTTTATCTTTACATTTGAATTCAGTTCTTCACTAAATGTTTTTTCATCTTCAAATAACTCTGTAGTAATTAAATCTTTTTCTATGTCAATTTTACTGGTGTTTGACCATAGTCCCGACTTTTTATCTAATGAGCAATTTGTAATTAATAATAAAATTAATAATAATCCTAAAATTTTATTCACTGAAATCTCGTTGAATTCTTTTTTGAGCCTCTAATTTTATTTGTGGATTGCTATTTTCTAAAATTAAAATTTTTTCGAAAAATTCTTTTGATTTTTGTTTTTCATTTTTAGATAAAAAATATTCTGCCATTAAATATAATCCATGTGATTTCCATATGCTTTCTGAATTTATTATTGGATTTAATATTTTCAGTAAATTATTTTCTGTTTCGAAATCTGAATTATACAAAGCCTTTTTGTAAATAATTAAATTGTTTATTTCTTTATCAACTTTTGTTTCTTTAATTAAAATATCAAATAAACTGTTTATTTTCTCTTTTGAATTTATAATATTGTTATCTAATAAAAAATATAATGCTAAAGGTGAGTATGTTTTGTCTTTAGAGTTGATAATTGTTATCATTTCACTTTCAACATTCAGTTTATCTCCTGAAATAAAATTTATTATCAAATTATTGTATTTGTTTGCAATTTTTATTTTGTTTCTCTTATCAAATTCTCCATACGCAAAATAGCTGAGAATCAGTAAAATTATTAATGATAATGAAATTGCTAATTTCTTTTTATTTTTAATAAAAAAATTTTGTATTTTTTCGTTTCTTGTAGTTGTATTTATAACTGTTATATCTTCATCCATGTTAAATCATATTTCTTAAAACGTATTGTAAAATTCCACCATTTTTGTAATATTCAAGTTCATTTTGTGTATCTATCCTGCACAAAGTTTTAATCTTTTTAATGGATGCATCTGCATACTTAATCTCCACTTCTAGTTCTGATCCTGGTTCAAACCCTTTGTAAATATTTAATACATTAATTAGCTCTGAACCAATTAATTTTAAATTTGATCTATTCATGTCTTTTGTAAATTGCAATGGAAGAATGCCCATTCCAATTAAATTAGATCTATGTATCCTTTCAAAACTTTCTGCAATTACAACCTTTATCCCTAAAAGCTTTGTTCCTTTTGCTGCCCAATCCCTAGATGATCCTGTTCCATATTCTTTTCCCCCAATCACAACTAAATCTGTGCCTCTTTTTTTGTACTCTTCAACAGCTTCATAAATTGGAACAATTTTTCCTTCTGGATATAGTTTTGTAAAACCTCCTTCTGTGCCTGGAGCCATTTCGTTTTTTATTCGAATATTAGCAAATGTTCCTCTCATCATTACTTCATGATTCCCTCTTCTTGATCCATAAGAATTATAATCTTTAGGTAATATCTGGTGTTTCATAAAGTATTCACCGGTAGGACTTTCTTTTTCGATGCTTCCTGCTGGAGAAATATGATCCGTTGTGATCATGTCACCTAGTATAAGTAATGGTCTTGCGTCTTTAATATCTTTAAAACCTTCTGGCTCGTCAGCTAAATTGTCAAAAAAAGGTGGTTTCTTTACATAAGTTGAGCCTTCATCCCATTTATAAATGCTGCTTTTATCTGTTTTTATTTTTTGCCACTGCTCTGGTCCTTTTGTTACGTTAGAATACCTGCTTACAAACATTTCGGTATTTAAAGAAACGCTTAAAGTTTCTTCGATTTCCTTATTTGTTGGCCAAATATCTTTTAAATAAATATCTTTACCTTCGTTGTTCTTTCCTAAAGCGTCTTTATATAAATCAAAATGCATTGAACCTGCTAAGGCGTACGCTACAACTAATGGCGGTGATGCTAAATAGTTTGCTTTAATCAAAGGAGAAATACGCCCTTCAAAATTTCTATTACCTGATAAAACTGATACCGCATATATATTGTCTTTCTTTATTGCGTCAGTTATTTTTTCAGGTAAAGGGCCAGAATTTCCTATACATGTTGTGCATCCATAACCGACAAGGTTAAAGCCTAATTTGTCTAAAAAAATATTTAAACCAGCTTTGGTCAGGTAATCTGTTACAACTTGTGAACCTGGGGCTAAAGAAGTTTTCACCCAAGGTTTTGTAGTTAATCCTAATTCGACAGCTTTTTTTGCTAATAGTCCAGCTGCAATTAAAACATTTGGGTTTGATGTATTTGTGCAAGATGTAATTGCTGCTATTAAAATTGAACCATCTTGAATTTGATAGTCAGAACCTTCTACTTTAGAAACAGTAGGTGATTTTCTTTTTGTAGTATTTTCAAATACTTGTTTAAAATTTGAAGACGCTTCTGTAAGAAGAACTTTGTCCTGCGGTCTTTTAGGGCCTGAAATAACTGGCACAACTTTTGACATGTCTAAAGATAAAGTGTCTGTAAATTCAATTTCATCACTTATCCAAAGGCCTTGTTCTTTAGCGTATGTTTCAACAATTTTAATTGTTTGTTCATCTCTTCCTGAAAACTTAAGATATTTTAAAGTCTCATCATCAATTGGAAAAAAACCACATGTAGCTCCGTATTCAGGTGCCATATTTGCAATAGTTGCTCTGTCAGCAAGAGTTAAATTTTTTAAACCTTCTCCATAAAATTCAACAAACTTTCCAACAACTTTTTTATCACGAAGCATTTTAACAATTGTTAAAACTAAATCTGTTGCAGTTGTTCCTTCTGGTAATTTATTTTTTATTTCAAATCCTATAACTTCTGGAATAAGCATAGAAATAGGTTGTCCTAACATTCCTGCTTCTGCTTCAATTCCACCGACGCCCCATCCCAATACTGATAAACCATTTACCATTGTTGTATGGCTATCAGTTCCAACTAATGTATCTGGAAAGATATATTTTTCATTATTATATTCAGCAGTCCAAACTACCTTTGATAAATATTCTAAATTAACTTGGTGACAAATTCCTGTTCCAGGAGGAACAATTCTAAAATTATTGAATGCTTGCTGCCCCCACTTTAAAAAAGAATATCTCTCACCATTTCTTTGAAATTCTATTTCAACATTTTTTTCTAGTGAGTCTTTATTTGCAAATTTGTCAACTTGAACAGAGTGATCAATTACTAAGTCTACTGCTGAAAGTGGATTGATTGTATTTGGATCTTTGTTTTTTGCTTTAACTGCCTCTCTCATTGCAGCAAGGTCTGCTACAGCAGGAATACCTGTATAGTCTTGCAGTAAAACTCTTGCTGGACGATATGCTATTTCTGTAGATGATTTTTTATTTTTAAGCCAATTTTTTATTGCTTCGATTTGATTTTTGGTAACAGTTAATTCATCTTCATATCTCAATAAATTTTCTAATAAAACTTTTAAAGATTTTGGAAGTTTTGAAATTCCATTTAAACCATGTATTTCAGCTTCTGAAAGAGAATAATATTTATAATCTTTTCCACCTATATTGATTGATTTTAAAGAATTATAAGAATTTTTTTGTCCAGGTTTCATAGTTTATAAATAAAATGTAGCTATACAACTTACTAGAAGTAATGACATAGCATAATTAAATCTTTTAATAAATTTTTCATTTGTCGCAAACCTTCTTAAAAACTTACCTAAAAGCGACCAAAAAGAAATACTGAAACAAGCAAAAAAGAAAGATATTCCAATTATCCAAAGAGAATGCATTAAATAATAATTTGTACTATCTACGAAAGTTACAATTGTAATAATCGCGACCGAAACACCTTTTGGATTGATAAATTGAAAAAAATAACTTTCTAAAAATTTTACAGGATTATTAATCAAATTTCCAGAACTTGATTTTGAAAATGAAATTTTGTATGCCAAATAAATTAAAAAAAATGAACCTAAAACTTTTAATACATCTTGAATAATAGGATATTTTTTAAATGGGAATATTAAACCAATATCTAAAATAGTTATCATTGAAGTATACCCCAGGGCTACTCCAATCATATGTGGGAAAGTTTTTTTTATGCCAAAATTAAATGAAGAATAAGAAGCTAAAATATTATTAGGGCCTGGTGTGCAACTTGTAACAAAACAAAATAACATTAATGAAATTAAATTTGGGTGCATGCCTTGAATAATTTATTTAAGCAATTTTTAAGCCGTTTTTAGTCAGTTGAGATGGATGCAATAAAACTACTTTACCATCTTCTTCGAGAGCTCCTAGAACAAGAAATTGTGATTTAACTCCTGCAATATTTTTTTCTTGAAAGTTACATACCCCAATTACTTGTTTTCCCTTTAAATTTTGTTCATTGTAAAAATGTGTAATTTGAGCAGAAGATTGCTTTATTCCAATTTCTTTACCAAAGTCAACTTCAATAACTAAAGAGGGTTTTCTAGCCTTAACATTTTTTTTAACAGATAATACAGTGCCTATTCGAATGTCAACTTTATCAAAAATATCATAGCTTGTTTGTTCTTTCATGAGATTACTATATAATAGATTTTATTTATGAGTACAGAAAATAATATTGATACAATATTTAAAGATTCTTTAAAAATCTTATCAGATTTAATCGCTTTCAAAACAGTTTCCGGTGAAGATAATAATTCTTTAATAAACTATTGCGATGAAATATTAAAAAAACTTGGTGCTACTTCATTTAAAACTTTTGATGATGAAAAAAAAAGAGTAAATCTTTTTGCTACAATAAAATCAAAAGAACCAAATGGAAAAAAACCAGTCATATTGTCAGGACATACAGATGTTGTTCCTGTTTCGAAAAGCTGGTCCACAGATCCTTTTAAAGCAACAATTAAGGGTGACAAACTTTTTGGGCGAGGCTCTTGTGATATGAAAGGTTTTATAGCCTGCACATTAGTTTATGCTCCAATTTACGCTAAGGAAAATTTAAATAGAGATATTCATTTTTCATTTACATTTGATGAAGAAACAGCTTGCCAAGGTGCTCCTTTATTAATCAAAGAATTGAAGAATAGAGGAATTAATGATGGAATATGTATAGTAGGAGAGCCAACTAATATGAAAATAATAGATGCTCATAAAGGTTGTTATGAATACACGACTTATTTTGAAGGGTTAGCTGGTCATGGTTCGGCCCCTGAAAAAGGTGTAAATGCAGTAGAATATGCTGCTCGATACATAGGTAAATTGATGGATTTAAGAAAAATTTTAAAATCAAAAATTCCAAAAAATTCTGTTTTCGATCCACCATATACAACTATTGGAATTGGAGGAATTTCAGGAGGTATAGCAAGAAATGTTATTGCAGACAAATGTCGTGTTGATTGGGAAATGCGCCCTGTAATTAAAGAAGACGGTGAATTTGTAAATAGCGAAATGGATCAATTTGTTAATAAAGAACTTCTTCCTGAAATGAAAAAAGTATTTCCTAAATCTTCGATCAAAAAAGAAATTATAGGTGAAGTTATTGGCTTTAATAGAGTTGAAAAATCTGAAGCTTGTGAATTTATATCAAATCTTACAGGTGATAATTCTAGAGAAGTTGTTTCATTTGGAACAGAAGCGGGACTTTTTCAAGAAATTGGTATTAGCGCTGTAGTCTGTGGACCTGGTTCAATCGAGCAAGCTCATATAGTTGATGAATTTATTACTTTAGATCAAATTAAAAAATGTTTAATTTTATTAGAGGGTATAAATAATAATTCTACTATAGTCTAATTTAGTACTATTTGTTTATCCTGCTCCAGCAGACTTAACTGTACTTGGCAAATAAGTAGCAAGTTCTGGAAAAGCTATCATTATAAAAACCATAACCACCATGATTAAAAACATTGGTAACGCCGATTTGGCTAAAAATAACATTTCATGCTTTGTCATTCCTTGTAATACAAACAAATTAAAACCTACTGGCGGAGTTATTTGTGCCATTTCAACCAAAACTGTTAAATAAATACCAAACCAAATAACGTTAATGCCAGCATCTCTAATCATTGGCTCAACAACTGCCATAGTTAATACTATTGAAGAAATTCCATCTAAAAAACACCCTAGTACAATATAAAAAACCATTAAGTACATAAGTAATTGTAAATTAGATAAACCTATTGAACCTATCCATTCGGCTATAGATCTTGGCAAACCAGTAAAGCCCATTGACAGGGTTAAAAATGCACCTCCTGCTAAAATAAATGCAATCATACAAGATGTTTTAGTTGCTCCAATTAAGCTTGCTAAAAATGTTTTTAGATTAAGAGATCCCTGTAACGTTGCTAATGTTAGTCCTCCTATAACACCAAAAGATGCTGCTTCTGTAGGTGTTGCCCAACCCATATACATTGAACCTATAACAAACATAATCAATGAAAAAATTGGTATTAAAAATCTAGAACTTTTTATCTTTTCCATCAAACTAATCTGTGGATCTTTAGGAGGCATCTTGTCTTTATTAATTGTGGCCCAGGTTCCTACATATGTCATGAAAAGAAGAGCTAAAACTAATCCTGGA
>Ga0207991_1001450_pt1 | contig 14397 bp, 16 predicted proteins | sample ETN07SmetaG_FD_185786 | JGI IMG/M metagenome (GOLD analysis project Ga0207991, IMG submission 185786) | Marine microbial and viral communities from oxygen minimum zone, Eastern Pacific Ocean - ETNP2014F14-07SV275 (SPAdes) (version 2) | ecosystem: Environmental > Aquatic > Marine > Oceanic ... | reverse complement strand
TATAAAGCAAATCACGTGCCAAAACTCCAAATCCCAACCCTTAGCATGTTGGGGGGGCAGGGATTTCCCTTTCCCTTCTCTATAAAGCCCGGTAAAATTCGACTATTCCGTAAATTTCTAAATCCTTTTCCCGAGGAGCCAATGAATATGAAAACCTTTCTCCAATTGGTGTTCCTATCAATTCTAAGTTTTGCCACCGTGGCTCAAGCGGAGGTTCAAACTCAGGAGATCGATTACACCCAGAACGGAACGACGTTAAAAGGCTATATCGCTTATGACGATGCAATTAAAGGAAAACGTCCGGGGATTCTTGTGGTCCACGAATGGTGGGGGCACAACAAACATGCCCGGAACCGAGCCCGCATGCTGGCGGGAATTGGATACACCGCTTTGGCAGTGGATATGTATGGCAATGGAAAAACGGCGGACCACCCCAAAAAGGCAGGTGAATTTATGAACGCCGCTTTTAAGGACTGGAAAACCTCCCAAGCCCGCTTCAACAAAGCCAAGGAAGTTTTGCAGGCCCATAAGACTGTGAACCCGGAACAAATTGGAGCTATCGGATTCTGTTTTGGGGGTGCGGTGTCCATTCGCATGGCAAGGGGTGGTGCTGATTTGGCTGGAATCGTTGCTTTTCACAGCGCATTGCCTTTAGAACCGGCGATCACAAACATGAAAGCATCCGTTGTGATCATTAACGGATCTGAGGATTCTTTTCTAAAACCTGAAAGCGTTGGTTCTTTCTCCAGCCAAATGGTTGCTGGCAATGTGGATTTCACCTATCTGAATCTTTCTGGGGTCAAACACAGTTTTACCAACAAACAAGCGGACGAATTCAGTAAAAAATTCAACATTCCCAACCTGGAATACAACAAGCAGGCGGATGAGCGGTCTTGGTCGGCAATGCAGAAATTTTTCCAGCGTATCTTTGCTCAAGCCGGAAATTAACTCATTGCAGATTTCAATCGACAATCAATCGTTCACTCCCAACCGGATTTTTTGCATCGGCAAAAATTATGGCGAACATATCAGGGAGCTGGGTGGTAAAACGCCGGAAGAACCGGTGGTTTTTATGAAACCGGTTTCCAGTATCGTGGTTCCCGGCGAAAGCCTGTTTATACCTCGCCATGGCAATCTCCTGCATCATGAAGTGGAAGTGGTGCTTTCGATCAGCAGGGAAGGGCAAGATATTCCTCAAGCGAACGCTTTATCGTTTATTGCCGGAGTTTCTTTAGGACTGGATTTAACCTTGCGCGATGTTCAAGTCCGGTTAAAAAAATCGGGCCTGCCCTGGGAACTTTCTAAATCGTTTGAGCAGAGTGCCCCCTTGGGACTCTTCAAGGCTTACGATCCAGATTCCATTGACCTGGAAAATTTATCGTTCACCTGTTCGGTTAACGGGGAGCTTCGGCAGGAGGGCAATACCCGGGACATGTTATTCCCTATTAAAAGTTTGATCCACACGCTGAGCGGATGGTGGACGTTGAGGCCGGGCGATATCATTTTTACCGGAACTCCGGCGGGGGTGGGTCCGCTTAAAGCCGGGGACCGCGTAGACATTGAGAGTTCTGCCATCGGCCAGTTTTCCTGGGGTTTATTTACTTCTGGGAAAATTTAATACTTTTATTGACGAGTTTCTTAAGTCTTGCGGGTTCGTTGAGGATGTGTTGAGAAAGGACTGCATATTCTTTTTTGACATGGCCGTTGGGGAAATATTTGAGTGGTTTCACTCCTTTTTCTTTAAAAAGCATTGCCAAAGCTTCGGGGGGTAGTTTGAGCGCGACCCCAAACTTACCGCAGGAGATAAAAATATTCCCATTCACATACCCGGCTACTGCACCAAAACATTTTTTGAACTCCAGGTTGTGTGTGCTTGAAAGGCGAGGGCGAACTTTTTTAAGTAAACTTTCTAATTTGTCACGGTAGGGATTAACTTTTACTTCAATCATTTTTCAATGCCAAGGTTCTAAAATAGACTTTCCTGGTCATTTTTACTCGGTGGAAGTTTATTGAAATGTTTGTAGGCCAGTGGCGTGGCCACCCTCCCACGGGGGGTGCGCTGGATGAATCCGGTCTGGATGAGGTAAGGTTCCAGCACATCTTCGATAGTATCTTTTTCTTCGCTGATGGATGCCGCCAGGTTTTCGATGCCCACTGGTCCACCGGAATATTTTTCTATCATTGCCAATAGAAGTTTGTGGTCCATTTTGTCGAGACCTTTACCATCCACTTCCATCATTTCGAGTGCATCGTTAGCAACCTCGCGGGTGATAATGCCATCGGCTTTCACCTGGGCATAGTCGCGCACGCGCCTTAACAGTCGGTTGGCAATTCTTGGGGTGCCGCGTGAGCGGCGAGCAATTTCATTGGCTCCTTCGGGAACGATATCGATTTCAAGAATGCCGGCTGAACGGGTGAGAATAGTTTCCAGTTCCTTCTCGTTATAATAGTCGAGCCTATGCACCACCCCGAAGCGGTCGCGCAAAGGGGAGGTGAGAAGACCTGCCCTTGTCGTGGCCCCCACCAGGGTGAAGGGCGGCAGTTCCAGCTTGATGGAGCGGGCGCTTGGCCCCTGTCCGATCATGATGTCCAGTTTATAGTCTTCCATTGCCGAGTAGAGAATTTCTTCGATCACGTTGGAGAGTCGGTGAATCTCATCGATGAAAAGGACATCGCCTTTTTTCAGGTTGGTGAGAAGCGCCGCCAGGTCGCCGGTCTTTTCGATGACCGGACCCGAGGTGCTCTTGAGGTTTGCGCCCATTTCGCCAGCGATGATATTGGCTAACGTGGTCTTGCCAAGGCCGGGCGGACCGTAAAACAGCACATGGTCGAGGGACTCCTCTCTCATTTTTGCGGCGGCTATGAAGATGTTCAGGTTTTCCTTGATCTTTTCCTGCCCGACATATTCGGCCAGTTGGCTGGGTCTGAGACTGTTGTCGTACTGGACTTCTTCGTTATCCAGTTCCGAGTTTATGAGTCTGTCTTCGTCCATTATTTTTTCCTGCGGGTGAGACCCGCTATAAAATATTCAAACTTTCTTTAATGAGGTCTTCGAGGCTGGCGTCTTTGCCGTTCTGATTATAGATTGTTTTCAGGGCTTTTTCTGCCTCCGGTTTTTTATAGCCGAGGTTGACAAGAGCCGAGAGTGCGTCGTCATAGAAGCCTTGCTTTGGTGTGGCTCCAGGGTGATGCGCCATTTCCAGTGCCAGGTCTGCCAGTTTATCTTTCATTTCCATGGCCAGGCGTTCGGCAGTTTTTTTGCCGACACCGGGGATGGTGCTCAGTCTGGCGGCATCATTATTCATCACAGCGGAAATAAAATCTGCCGGGGACATACCGGACAGGATGCCCAGAGCCACCCGGGGTCCAACCTTGTTGATGGTAATGAGTTTTTGAAAAATAGTTTGTTCTTCTTTTGTCAAAAAACCGAAAAGTTTCAGTTCATCTTCCCGTACGCGGGTATGCACCCTGAGCGAAACCGTTTGGCCCAAGCCGGGCAGGGCGTAATAGGTAGATAGTGGTGTGAAAACCTGATAGCCCACGCCATTGACATCGACGATGGTATATTCGGGAGACTTATAAGTCAGCTGTCCTTTAAGGTGGGCGATCATGTTTTAATTATCTTTGTGCGAGTTTGATTTTTTGTTGCAGTCCGGCGTTATGAATGTGGCAGATAGCGACAGCCAGAGCGTCGGAGGCATCAAACGGTTCGGGTTTTTCTTTAAGCTTGAGCAGGACGGTAACCATATCGCGCACCTGGTTTTTATCGGCGCGTCCGTAGCCGACTACTGATTGTTTGATCTCCAGCGGACTGTATTCCGCAAGCTCAATGCCGCAATTGATGGCGGCCAGCAGGATGACGCCGCGGGTTTGCGCAAGTTTTATTACTGTTTTCACGTTGGTGGCGTAGAACAGGTCTTCCACTACTACCACATCGGGCTGAAATTTCTCTATGGCGAGCACCAGTTCATCATAAATGCGTTTGAGTCGGTCGGGAAAAGTATGTTTGGATGTACTGCGCACACTGCTCCAGTGTACGGCATGCAGGTCGCCTTTGATTTCTTCAACGATACCGAATCCGGTGCAGTTGCTTCCGGGGTCGATTCCCATGACACGCATTTTATTCAGCCTTGGTGAAAAGGTTGGACCTGTCTATAAAAAGAGGGGCCGGTCGGGGTTTTAGCTACTTTCAATGATAGCGGCCATGACATCATCCGGGATGTCGAAATTGGAATAGGCTTTTTGGATGTCGTCGTGGTCGTCCAGAATATCCATCAGTTTGAGTAGTGCTTTGCCTTTTTTCGCATCCAGCGAAACGGTATTTTGGGGAATGCGGGTAAGCTCTGCCGTATCCATGGGTACATCCGCTTCTTCGAGAGCCTTGCGCACAGTCTCGAAATTTTCAATGGCGGTGGTGATCTCGTAGTGATCTTCAACGGTTTGCATATCATCGGCACCGGCATCGATGACCAGTTCCATAAGGTCGTCTTCGCTTTTAGCCTCGGTTTTAACGGTGATGAGTCCTTTTTTCTCGAACATCCACCCCACACAGCCGTTTTCACCGAGGTTTCCGCCGGCTTTACCGAGGGCGGCCCGAATTTCGCTGACGGTGCGGTTTTTGTTGTCGGTCATCGCTTCCAAAAAGATGGCCGCTCCTCCGGGACCGTATCCTTCATAGGTGACCTCTTCATAGTGTACGCCTTCCAACTCGCCAGTACCTTTTTTAATGGCGCGAGTGATGTTGTCGACCGGCATGTTTTTGCCTTTGGCGATCAAGATGGCGGTTCTAAGGCGCGGGTTGCCAGCGGGGTCTCCGCCACCGATGCGAGCCGCCACAGTGATTTCCTTAATGAGCTTGGTGAAAATTTTTCCGCGTTTGGCGTCGGCCGCGCCCTTTTTATGTTTTATACTGGCCCACTTGGAATGACCGGACATATTCGTTCCTTATGCAAAAAAATATTATTAACTTGGAGTAATTTAACATAATCTGGGATCATCTCTCAACTTCGTATGAGCTTATGGCAGAGAAAACAGTAGAAATAAAAATTTCCGGAAAAACGATCCAGGCGCAGACTGGCGAAACCATTGTGCATGCCCTTTGGGCCGCCGGAATGGCGGAAAGCGTCAAGACCGGGTGCGCCGGGGGGGTCTGCGGGGCTTGCACCGTCACCCTGCGTTATTCCGATGGCCGTACGGGAGGGACGGAACTAGCCTGCATGAAACCGGTGGAGGCAGGGATGGAAATTTTTCCTTGCCCTGTCGCAGAGGATACTGCGGTGGAGCCGGTGGCTAACCCGGAACTTTCCACTCTACAGTCGGCGTTTCCCACTCTCAGCCGGTGTACGAAATGCGGAAGCTGTACCACTGCCTGCCCTATGTCAATTCCGGTGATGGACTCGGTTTTGCGTATGCAAAAGGGCGAGTTTTCAGCCGTGGCGGAAGATTTTACCACCTGCATTCATTGCGGGCTGTGCCGATTCGTCTGCGAAGATAAAGTCAAACCGCATAATATGGGGCTCTGGGTGCGCCGCTCTTTAGGCATGAGCCGGAATCTTGCCATCGCAAAAACCCAGGCCAGTGCTGAGCAAGAATGGCAATATCTTTTGGTGGAAGATGGTGAACTAAGGTTGCAAAGAGCTAAAAAATTTCGCCAGTCAGAGAGGATCGAGCCATGATGGAATGGGCGAAGGAGTCCCTGGAAAAGCTTAAAGCCTCGCGTTTGGCCAGGCTCGATCAGCCCGCGCCTCAGCCTGATTCAGCCCAGGCAGAGGCCATTCTCAAACAATACCATCCGGATTATCTGGGTCACGAACGCAAGGTGGCAGTCGGCCCAAACGCCGGGGAGCAGGAATTTCCTTTAGAGCTGGCGCAACTTTTAGAAGGCGACAGTTCCCTTGAGCCGGGCTACCTGCCCAAGGCTGAAATTGAGACCGATGTGTTGATACTAGGCGGCGGTGGAGCCGGAGCGACTGCGGCTTTGACGCTGGAAGGTTCGGGTCTATCCGTTCACCTGGCTACCAAACTCAGGCTGGGTGATTCCAACACGGTGATGGCCGAGGGCGGCATTCAGTCTGCGCTCGGTGATGACGATTCGCCAAGGCGACATTTTGCCGATGCACTGGTCGGCGGACACGGTGATAATGACCCGGACCTGTTGCGGATTCTTTGTGAACAAGGCCCTGAAAGCATCCGCTGGCTCAGTCAACTCGGTTGCCTGTTCGACCAGAATGAGGATGGACGGTTTAGTCTACGCGGTGGTGGTGGAACTTCGGTGCCGCGTGTTTTGGCTTGCAGGGATTATACCGGGCTAGAGATCATGCGTGTGTTGAAAGACGCGGTGCGCCTGACCGGCACTCACATACTGGAAGAACATGTGGCGATGGAACTGGTCGATGACGGTAAAGGCCGGGTGACCGGCGCTATCCTGTTTGACCGGAATGCCGGAAAAACGGTTTGTGTTTCGGCCCGGGCAGTGATTCTGGCTACTGGCGGGAGCGGACAGCTTCGCTTGCAGGGGTTTCCCACCAGTAATCATGTGGGTGCGACGGGTGATGGTCTGGTACTGGCTTATCGGCAGGGGTGCCGCCTCATTCATCTCGACAGTTACCAGTACCATCCTTCCGGGGCCTGTTACCCGGAAGCCCTGGCCGGGCAGTTGGTGACCGAGGCGATCCGGTCGACAGGAGCCCAGGTGGTCAATGCAGAAGGAGTGCACTTTATCGACGAGATGGCATACCGCGATGTGCTGGCGGGAGCCATCATCAAGGAAACCGCAGAAGGAAGAGGTGTGAAAACTCCGCATGGCAAGATAGGGATCTGGCTCGATACCCCGATGATTGATTTAAAAAAGGGGGCAGGGACACTGGCCCGACAGTTTCCAGGATTGATCCATCGGTTTGAGCGTTACAACATCGACCCGGCGATGCAACCAATCCTTATTTATCCTACTTTGCATTACCAGAATGGCGGCATTTGTATTGATTCAGAATGCAGGACAGATGTTGCAGGGCTCTGGGCCTGCGGAGAAGTGACCGGCGGATTGCATGGTAAAAACCGTCTTATGGGAAATTCACTGCTGGATATTACCGTATTCGGCCGAAGATCGGCAGAATCGGTTCTCCGCAATATTCCTGAACGGGGAGCCGTGACACTCACCCACTTGAAACGGTTTCAAGCGGAACGGGAAAAAATGGGCGGTTCCCATAAAACCTTATCTCCCAAGTTTTTTCCGGATGCATCAAAGATGAAACTGAAACCTGCGTCCGTTGAAAAGAAACAGGAAGAAAAAAGCTCGTCCAATAATTTTGAACCTCCAAACCCTTTCAACTTTTAACCCTCCAGGTTGATGGATTTTATTTTTTCAGCAGATGGATTAAAGATTCTTGCCTTATTAGTTGTGGTTATTACTGTGGTGTGGGTCAAGCAGCGCAGACAGCATCGCTTGGCAGGAGATCCGAAAGTTGTGAAAGACCAGCTTGAACGGTTGGGAGCGGACTATACTGTTTTATCCAATGTGGTGGTTTCCGCCGAGCGGGGAATGAACGATGTGGGCCATGTGGTAGTTTCAACTTATGGAGTGTTTGTCATTACCGTAAAAACGGAAGCGGGGAAAGTGTTTGGCAGGGAAGGGGACCGGGAATGGCAAATTAAATCAGGAAGGGACATTCTGTATAATCCCCTATGGGAAAACCGTAAGCATGTCAACGCTCTGGAAAAATTAACGGGTCCGGTCAGGTTCATCCCCGTGGTGGTGTTCACTCGGGCGGTATTAAAGGGAGAATTTGGAGATCATGTAATCCGGTTGAAGGAATTGATTCCATACATAGAACAACAAAAAAAATCCCACTTGTCCAACGACAAGCGGGATGAAATTATTGCAAAGCTGGAAACGGTTTCCAGCCACTAGCCCCTGCCAATTCCATCTCACGGTAGTGAGTTAGGCAGTGACGTCTATGTTGCCGCCTTTTCCTGCAGATATAGATTGTGCTGTGGATTCTACTGCAGACTGAATTAGAGAAACAGCCGCCTCGCCTTCCTGTTTTTGGACATTTTGTGCTGTTTTGAGGGCCGCGGCTTGATACTGAGCACTCACTCCTTGAGCTGAACCTGAGCTGACAGGTGTCATAATGTGATTCCTTTCAAATAGAGTTATCCTTATAAGTCTTATCGGCAGGGACTTGAGATACTTTAGTAAAAAAATAATTTTTTATTTCTAGGAAAAACAATGGTTTTGCAGTGGGGTGGTGATAAAAAACAGGTAAGGATCGGATTGTGTAACTGAGTTTGGGCAGGTATTTTTTCGATTAATGGAATAAATGCATTACAATAGCGCTCATTCGTAGAATTGGAACCAGAAACAGGAGCAAAGATGAAACGGTTTATGATTTGTGGGGGTTGTTTATTGGGGTTTTGGGTTATGTTGACAGGGTCCTCTTTGGCAGTATCAAAAGAGTATCTTTTCCCGCCAGCGAGCTACAAAGCACCTTGTGATACTTCCATAATAACGATTTGTACTATAGAAATCTGGCTGGCCTACAAACATAAAAAGCAGAAGAAAGAGCTTCGAGGTTTTCTGAAATCCAAGTCAATTAAAGTGTTGCACCATACAATCCAGTTCTGGAGGCCAAAAGGGGGGCATCCTCCGACAAATATTGCTATTGGTAGTGCTGTGAGCGCCGAAGATGCGCGCATGGTGATTGATTTTGCGCTGAAATATAACGACCGAATTGACCTGCTGGTATTGCGCCCGCTCAATCCTCCCAATTACGTGGCGGTCGCAACCTCCGCCTGGGATGAGATGTCGCAGATTCCTATCCAAGCGGAGGATCTTGAAAGGTTGCGCGACCCCAAGCTGACTACCGAAGAGTTTCATTCTCTTTATTATGAGCTCACCAACGAGGGAAGCGTCCAGAATAAATTCTACTAACCCTCTAGCGAGGGAGTCAAATGGCTCCACGCCTTCGGCGGTCGCGTAAGCGTCACCGCCCCATTGCCACCGGCGGCTACGCCGGGTGAGTTTGACAAAAGAGATGAGATTTGATAGAAGCTAAGCCTTTGAATTATAAAAAATTTTACTTTTCAGGAATGTACCCATGCTTGATTTAGCATTTGCCATGGCCCCGCCATCGGATGGATCAGACCCCGGGGGAGGGAGTTTGCTCTCGTTATTGCCGCCGATGATCATGATGTTCATGATCTTCTACTTTGTTCTCATCCGTCCGCAAAAGAAAAAACAGGATGAAGCACGTAAAATGATCGATGAATTGAAAGAGGGCGATACCGTTGTGACCTTGAGCGGCATTCACGGAACGGTTAAGAAACTGAAAGAAGATACGATAATGTTGCAGATTGCCGACAATGTCCGGATTAAAATTAATCGCTCTTCCATTGGCACTAAGAAAGTATAAATCGAAATATGAGTTCTCATAATGTATAGGGATCTTAAGTGGAAGATTCCCTTGATACTTGCTGTAGTATTGGGCTCGGTATTACTGGCATATCCCTTGAAGGAAAAAATTTCCCTGGGGCTTGACCTGCAGGGAGGGATGCACCTTTTACTGGAGGTCAAGGTCGAAAAGGCGGTGGAAGCAAGCCTGGAGAGGTTGGCGGACGATATCAAGCGGGATATTTTTGACGATGATTTGGAATTGGACCGGATCAAAGCCATTTATGAAGATCGACGGGTAAATGTGCGCATGGTGGATAAATTGGATCTTCCACCGGTGAAAAAGATTCTCGATGATTATCCTTTTTTCAGCCTGGTCAGTGAGGATTCCGATGGACTTGGACTGGTCTATCAGTTGAGTGCGGACCATGTCGAGCAGATCGAACAAAACGCGGTGAGCCAGGGATTGGAAACGATCCGCAACCGGGTGGATCAGTTTGGGGTGTCAGAGCCAACCATTCAGGTTCAGGGGGAAAGACGGATTCTAGTACAGTTGCCTGGCATAAAAGATCCGGAGCGGGCTATAAACCTGATCGGGAAAACCGCCCGTCTTGAATTCAAACTGTTGGATGAAGAACATAGTCTGGAACAGGCGCTTTCGGGGAATGTTCCCGAAGATTCCGAAATTTTGTATCAGCGGGTGGTGGATAAGGAAACCGGAGCAGTTACTAAGGAACCCTTCCTTATAAGGAAGCGTACGGTTTTGACCGGCGAAACTTTGACCGGTGCGGAAGTGCGGTTTGACTCGGACTTCAATGAGCCCTATGTTTCTTTAACTTTCAACAGCGTGGGCGCCATGATTTTCCAGCAAGTGACCCGCGAGAACATCAAAAAACGTTTGGCTATTGTTTTGGATGGCAATGTGTACTCGGCACCAGTAATTCAAGATGAAATTGCTGGCGGGCGGGCGCAGATCACGGGCGGGTTCACTTCCGCAGAAGCAAGAGACCTGGCCATTGTTCTCAGGGCCGGTGCGCTTCCCGCGCCGGTAGTGATTCTCGAAAACAGGACAGTAGGGCCTTCCTTGGGGAAAGATTCCATTGATAAAGGATTCACCTCCATTATTTATGGCTCTCTTCTTGTGGTAGTGTTCATTATCTTTTATTACAGGTGGTCCGGCGTTATCGCGGTGACAGCGTTGTTTCTCAATATTGTTCTTCTCGCAGGGGCACTGGCTTATTTTGGTGCCGCTTTGACCTTGCCGGGAATCGCGGGAATCATTCTCACAGTAGGCATGGCCATTGATGCCAACGTGCTGATATTTGAGAGAATCCGGGAGGAGGTAAGGATTGGCAAAACGGTGAGGGCCGCGATCGATGCGGGTTTTTCCAAAGCCTTTCGCACCATTGTTGACGCGAATATCACCACCTTCATTGCCGCAGTGGTATTGTTCCAGTTTGGTACGGGGCCCATTAAAGGGTTTGCCATTACTTTATGTATCGGAATCGCCGCCAGCATGTTCACCGCTGTCTTTGTGAGCCGGACTATTTTTGACGCAACCATGAGCCAGAGAAAACTGGATAAATTAAGCATTTGAATTTATGAAGATCATTAATAGCGACACCCATTTCGACTTCATGGGCAAAATTAAAATGACCATGACCATTTCAGGACTGGTGATCCTGATTGGTTTGGGGTCTGTTGCCCTGTCTGGAGGGTTGAAGTATGGCATTGATTTTGCCGGTGGAACCCTGATTCAGTTGCAATTTAAAACCCCGCCCGATATTGAGGTGATTCGGGATGGCTTGAAGACTATCTCGCTTGGCGAAAGCACGATTCAGGAATTCGGATCAAAACGGGACATCCTTATTCGCATCCAACGTTCTGAAGAGAAACTGGAGGCAGTGGGTTCCAAGGTTCGCAACAGTCTGGGTGGAAAGTTTAATAAGGAGGATATAACCATCGAAAGGGTCGAAATGGTGGGGCCGAAAGTAGGCCGTGACTTGAGAGAAAAAGCCCTTCTTTCCATCTTGTACGCCATCATTGGTATTGTGATTTATATTTCCTGGCGGTTTGAGTTGCAGTATGCCGTTGCCGCGATCATTGCCCTGGTCCATGATGTGCTGGTTACCCTGGGAGCGTTTTCGATTTTAGATAAAGAATTTACCCTGGTAATCATCGCCGCGTTTTTAGCCATTATCGGTTACTCCCTGAACGATACCATTGTCGTTTTTGACCGCATCCGGGAGAACCTTCGTCGCAGGGGAAAAAACACGCTTGTTCAAAGTGTCAATGCCAGTATCAACCAGACATTGAGCCGGACACTGCTCACTTCCGGAACAACGTTGATGGTGGTTGTCGCCCTGTTTTTCTTTGGCGGAGAGATTATCCATGATTTTTCTTTTGCCCTGCTTGTAGGTATCCTGGTTGGAACCTATTCGTCCATCTTTATCGCCAGCGCGTTCCTGGTTTACTGGGACTCCCGCCACTAGGCGTGGGGCCAGTACAATCACTTTTGCTGGCGAGCAATAATGTTCTCGGCTCAACGAGCCCTTGCCCAGTTTACCCCTGCGGGGCACGAGAATAAGTGAAGAGAGATATCACGCCCTTCCACGGGAGTGGGCTATCTGCCTCCGGTGGTTCACCGAGGGGGAATCAGTTGCAATCTTCTTTAGGCCCATGCTACATTCCTCACTATGAGCGTTTCCCCCAAACTTCAACTTCAGCAATTGATTGTCCTACAGAGTCTGGATGATGAAATTGCCGAGCATAAAAAACTTCTCGCGGACATTCCCCTTCAGATCGATACCGGGTGCACGGAACTGGAAGAAAAGAAGAAAATCCTTTCAAACGCCAAAGAAGAATTGGACGCGTTACAAAAAGAACGTAAGGATCTTGAACTGGCGGTGCAGGGAGAAAATGACCATATGGCGAAAGCCAAGACCAAATTGCCGGCAGTAAAAACCAACAGGGAATACACGGCTATTCTTTCCGAGGTGGAAGCGATTAAGGTAAAGGTTTCCGGGTTGGAAGATAAAGAGCTGGAAATCATGGAAATCCTTGAAGAAAAGCAGAAAGAGGTTCCGGGAATCGAAAAAAGATGCAATGAAGAGGATGCCCGTTTCCAGGAATATAAGGCGAAAAAGGATGCCGAGTTGGACAGGATTAAACAGGAACTGGGTGTGCTGGTTGCCAAGCGTGAGAATGTGAGCGGTCAACTCGACAGGGTGATTATGCAACGCTATGAAAAAGTCGCGGGCTCCCGTGATGGCAGGGCAGTAGTTATGCTACAGGGAAGTATTTGCCAGGGATGTTTCCAGCAGATTTTACCGCAGATGGTTATAGATGTTAAAATTGGCGAATCCATCCAGCAATGCTCAAATTGCATTCGTTTTTTATATTGGGAAGAAGTTCCTGAAGCCGCAACGCCGAAGTAAACCGGGTGACCGCTGTTTCGGCTTTATGGCCGGGAGAGAGGAAAGTCCGGGCTCCACAGGGCAGGATACTCCGTAACGCAGAGTGAGGGCGACCTTAAGGAAAGTGCCACAGAAAATACACAGCCTACCCGGCCTCGTGTCGGCGGCAAAGGTGAAAAGGCGAGGTAAGAGCTCACCAGTACCGCTGGTGACAGCGGTAGCTTGGTAAACCCTATCCGGAGCAAGATCAAATAGGAAAGTGCTTGAGGACGGCCCGTCCGATACTTTCGGGTTGATTGCTTGAGCCTGCTGGCAACAGCAGGCCTAGATTGATGGTCACCGCTTCATGTTTCATGAAGTACAAAACCCGGCTTATGGTTTACTTCGGCTATTCGGCGCCAGCATGAGGCTGGACCGTGATATTTTTCCTCAGCCTTCGTGCCCCGAAGGGGTACCGTTGCAATCGCTTTATCTGACTTATGAAGATACGCGACCGCCGGAGGCGTGGAGCCTTTTCCCACCGGGCGCGTGGTATTTTTCATTAAACTTCATGTCCTGAAGGGGTATGGCCCGGTTTCCTCCTCTGCTAAGGGGTGGGTTGAAATTTTGCCATATGGCTTTGAATTTTTTCTCCCAGAGGATCCGGGAGCGCCATGCTGAACATGGCGTTGATGAGCAACACCATTATTGCCAACAAGGCGAACGATAAGACATTGAGAAGCAGGTTTAGTCGGTTTTCTTTTTGGGTAGGTGGTTTGCACGTTTTCCTCCTTGAATAGGTGCATTGTTATTTTCTCTTGGTTTATCGGCGAAAAGCCAAACTTCCATTATGTCTTGCCGCATTTAGTGAATTAGTCCCTGCAAATCAAAGTTTTTCAGCCTTCCCTTTAAAAAATTTCCTACCCGCCTACTAGTCCTGACAATAAGACGCAGTATTTTCCATGACAAGAGGAATCTTTGGGCAATTAGCCGAAAAAGTCCTTAATTTCAAGGGTTAATAAGCCGTAAACGGTATATGAGGCACAAAATACGCAATAAGTGGCATTGGATCTCCGCTTTCCTTTTTTCAAATTCTTGAGCGTGCTATAAAAGTCAAAAAACCATGATGAATTCTGGCAGTTCCCTAAAATTCCGCTGGGTGATTTTTGCTGTTTTGGGGCTCGGCCTTATGGTTTCTCCCGCCTTGGTGGACATACCCCATGCAATTGCAGAAAGCCATAACTTGCCAAGTCTCCCTACACCCTTGAGCGCTGAGATAAATCAAGGCTTGTTACCAGCGGAGACTCTCCGCCCGGATTTTTATTCTACGGATTTATTTTTCGGCAGAGGGGGCGAGTTCGATTTCGAGAGTAAAGGCTTTAAAGAAGAGCCGCGCCTGGCTAGGAAAAAAAAATATTCTTCAATCCATAGAAATAAAAAGAAGAGGTTGAGTCAGCGCGGAAAAATGAAATTGGATAAAAATTATTTTAAAGATATTTTATCCGATATAGAATATGCTCTGCCATCTCCTTGGCGTTGGAACAGTTCTGACTGGGCGACCGCATCAATTGTGGCAAGTACCACCGGAATATTATATGTCCTGGATGATGAAATCAA
>Ga0207991_1001442_pt1 | contig 14457 bp, 14 predicted proteins | sample ETN07SmetaG_FD_185786 | JGI IMG/M metagenome (GOLD analysis project Ga0207991, IMG submission 185786) | Marine microbial and viral communities from oxygen minimum zone, Eastern Pacific Ocean - ETNP2014F14-07SV275 (SPAdes) (version 2) | ecosystem: Environmental > Aquatic > Marine > Oceanic ... | reverse complement strand
AGCCCCGGGTCGCCAGGATTACCGAACAAAAAGCCCTGATGAACTCGCTGGGATTCCCCGGTCAGGGCCTTGAGGCCGCGCTGAAGCGACTCGGCAAGCACCGGCGTCAGCGAGACCGGATACTGGTGAGCATCGCCGGGACTATCGAAGATGAGATCGTCGAGTGCCTGCGCCGAACACAGCCGCTGGTCGCTGGAATTGAACTGAACATCAGCAGTCCCAACACCGCAGGGCTGCGAATATTTCACGAACCGGGAAGGCTCCGCGGGCTGATCGAAGGACTGGTTGCCGATAAGCAGGTCCCGCTCTTCGTAAAGCTGCCCCCGTGGCCCCGCGACACCGACAACCGCCGCGATATTTTGAAGCTGGCAGAAACCGCGGTCGACGCCGGGGCCGATGGACTGGTCATCGCCAACACCCACCCGATCGAAAGCCGCCGCCTGAAGGTCGGCAGGGGGGGATTGAGCGGTGCCCCGCTGTTCGAGCACACCGAGTTGATGATCGCCGATGTACAGGCCCTCGTTCAGGGAAATGCCGCGATCATCGCCTGCGGAGGTGTCTCTACTGCCGAGCAAGTCTGGAAGCTCATGGCCTCGGGCGCGTCCGCCGTCCAACTCTACACATCGTTCATCTACGAAGGCCCCGGTCTTCCCTCACGGCTCAACCGTCGACTGGCAAAGCTCATGTCGGTCGCGGGCATCGAAACTGTGGCCGACATTACCGGTCCCCCGCCCACCGTGAAGTGACCGCGCAACATGCTCGCATTAACGACCCCTCAGCAACGCCTCGGCCTCTGCCCTGCTCGGCATCGCCTCCTGCGCGCCGTCTCTGCTCACGCACACCGCCCCCGCGGCCATTCCCAGCCTTGCCGCTTCGAGCAGGTCCATTCCCGATGCGAGGCCCGTCCCTAGCCCGCCGTTAAATGCATCGCCAGCCGCCACGGTAGCAACGACATTTACCTTGAACGGGTCGAGCAACTCGGAAACGCCATCGCTCTCGACCCACGCACCCTGGTCGCCAAGCGTTACGATCACCGTTACAATCCCGGTATCGCGGATTTTACGGGCCGCTGACTTAGCTGAAGTAGAGTCGATAACTTCTATTCCCGCCATGGACGATGCCTCTCCCTGGTTCGGGGTCAAGATGGTCACCGAATCGTAAAACCCGTCAGGGACATCTCGAACCGGAGCGGGGTCCAGAATGACGGCCACCCCGGCTTTTGCTGCTGCCTCTATCGACGCCCTCGTAGCCGTTAGCGGCACCTCCTGCTGGCACAGCAGGACTCCGGCATTCACAAGCGCGCCCGTGACGTCGTCGGATTGCTGTTCGTCACAAAGACCGTTCGCACCGTAAACCGGGTTCACATGGTTCTCGCCATCGGGAAGAATGAATATGACTGCTATCCCCGAGGCGATACCCGCCTTCGGGCGGAGCAGCGAGGTGTCGATACCCTCGTTGCGCATGAACTGCGCCATCTCCTCGCCGAAGCCATCGTCGCCAATCCGTCCGACCATCTTTACCGTGCCCGGACTTTCAGCAAGACGCGCCGCTGCAACGGCCTGGTTTCCGCCCTTCCCGCCCGGTGTCGTGTAAAAACGGCTACCCTCGGCCGTCTCGCCGGGACCCGCCAGCCGCGGCGTCTCGACGATCAGGTCCATATTCAGTCCGCCAAGGACGATTACATCTTTCAACAGTGCCTACTCGCATACTTGAGAAATTGCAGGTGCGATTATTGCCGGGCCCGGCCAGCGCTTGCAACCGGTGGGGACGGTCCGATCCTGCCGGAGTCGGCCAAGGATTCGAGGAATTCAGCCAATCCCGACTCTTCAGGTCGGGCAATGACGACATCTGCGATGGCCATCAATTCGGGATCTCCACCCTCGATCGCAACACCCAGCCCCGCCCACTCGACCATCGTCCGGTCGCCTTTTTCATCACCAACCGCGACCACATTTGCTTTGGTGATTCCGAGTCTTGTTGCCAGGTGCTCGACTGCGAGGTCTTTACCCGCTCCAATAGCCTCAACTTCACAGAGGTTCGGAAGTGAATGTGTGACCAGAGCAGACCCGTCCAGCTGCGTGCGCAGAGACGAAACGGCCGCCTCGATAGTTGCCGGGTCACCAACACCCACAATCGAAGTGGGGCCCCTGTCAGCCATCGAAATCAGCGAATCGCTGTACCTGATGGCTAACCCCATCCGTTCAACATAGCCGTCAATCCAGTCAGTCCTCCGTTCGACCCACACGTCGCCATCTAGGAACAGCATTACCACGGAAACTTTTTCGGTCAATCCGCTGATGGCGCGCGTTGTAGAATCCCAGCTCAGCCGAACGTGTCGTAATTCCGAGTGTGCAACCGGATCGAACGTCATGGCACCCTGGAAGCAGATGACCGGCCCGGCGGCACCGGCCTGCTCTGCCACCCGCAACGCCGGTGCGAGCGCCCTCCCGGTCGCTATCGAAACGGTTGCACCCAGCGATTGCACGCGGCCGATCGCCGCTACCAGATCGGCATGCACGATCCGGTCTGCGCCGATCATGGTGCCGTCGATATCGAGGGCGAACAGGGAATAAATTGAATCGTCGTCGCGGTCGCTAAAGGCCAATCAAAACCTCACAGGTCAGGAAACTTGAAAAATATTATTAGCCCACGGCTCGTGATTCTGCTGATTTTCCTCGTCATGTTCTTGTACGTACTATCGCTCGCCCTCGGTGACGATACCAGCGGATGATTCGCCGGGGTCGACCGAACTGCGCAGGAAACCCGGCCAAATCGCGAGCGGAATAATGGTGAGTACGAGGCCGGTGACAGCAAGCGCGGTCACCGCATTGCTGGCGCCCCACAAAACTGCCAGCCCGCCGATGAGCAGCGCACCGATAGGACCGGTCCCGATCATTGCCGCAAGCACCCCCAGCACCCTTCCCCTGATTGCCGCCGGTGTCGACGTGATGATGATGATGCTTTGCATCGTGGCAAACCCTGCCATCGAGAATCCACCGATCAACAAAGCAGGCAGTGCCATCCAGTAGGAAGGTGAAAGCGAAAACGCCACTATCGCGGCGAGGGCTGCGAGGGAACCAAACCCGTAAATCTTCGTGTAACCGCCGGGGCGCGCTTTCAGTGCGATTATCAGCGCTGCCGTTGTCGCTCCCATTCCCTCGACCGCCAGCAACAACCCAATCAGCAGCGGGCCGATTTTCAGTGTTTCTGCGCCGATAACGGGCACCATATGCTGGTAAGGAAACCCGAACACGTTCATCACGATTGTGATTATCAGCGTGATAACGATGATGCGATCCGCCCGCACATGTCTGAAACCTTCGGCGAGATTGGCAAAATAACCCGATCTCAAACCCGGTGCGGAGACAGGCGCAACGTGCGGGAGCGAGAAAGCCAGCAAAGCGCCGATAGCAAACAGCACCGACCCGGTGAAGTAGGCCGCCTGAACCCCGAGCGTGGCAAGAAACGCCCCGGCGCCAAGCGGTCCGATCACGCGCGAAAAGTTGCTGGTCGCCATGTCCATGCCAATGGCAGTCGAAATACCTCCGGCACCAACCGCGTCGCCAATCATCGCCCGGCGCACTGGAAAGTCCGTCGACCACATGATTCCCGAAAACGTAACCCCAACCAGGATGTGCCACAACTCGACATGCCCCGTCGCAACGAGCAGCCCCATCACCACGTAAACGACCGATAACGCTGCCATGGTCGATCCCATCAGCACCTTTCGGTTGGTCCTGTCGGCGATGAGACCGATCGTGGGACTCAGTAGCAGCATCGGCATCATCCGGAGGAATCCTGTCATGGCCACCCAGAACGGCGAACCGGTCAGTTCAAAAACAAAGATCCCGAGGGCAACGGTCTCCATCCAGCGCATAGTCGTGGAAGTGAGGCCAATGCCCCAGAGCCGCCGGTAAGACGGATTTGAGATTACGGCCCTGAACCGCTGACCCGATCTACCTACCTGGCCCTGCTGCCCGGGCGGCGGCTGATTAGTGGAATCCGATCTTTTCAAGTCGTAAGCGGCCCCGCGAAATACTCGGTGCGCAGGGATGCTTCGGTATTGCCAGACCTGGTGCCGATTTCGGGCGCTTCGTATCGGGGGTCCCACATTCCAACACCGGATTCTCGTGCCTGTCGCTCCATATCGGCAAGAAAGCCGTTGTACCTGGTGTTCGGGGGCTCTGTTTCGACCCTGCCAAGACCGTTCACAATTAGCGCTGCGTTTATCAACACGTTGTCTAAGAAAACGTATCGCAGCAACCGCCCCTGCTCGTCGACATCCCGCTCATCGGCCTCGAGCAGCACGTCATGGCCTTCGATCCAGCTCTGGCTCACCTGCCTGGCGAATTCGTAGAATGGATCACCGAAAATCGGACTCTCGAGGCCGATCAGCCGAACGGTCTGCTCGGCACCGCCCAACCTGACGACGATCGTTCTGGCATCAATGACTCTGAGCACGGAAGCGGAAACCAGTTCTGGCTGAACCTGCCGGGTGGATTCGACGCGAACCCGGTCAACGATAGGGCCAATCAAGCCGAATGCCAGCGAGGCCATGATCACAAGTGACACAACAACTACGACGAGTTTCCAGAAACCACCGCGGGACCCGCTGCCCTGCGATACTTCCCCGTTTTCGTAACCTTCCCACGACCTGTCCATATCGGCCTGTGAGGGACCGTAGACCTTGTTAATCAGGTCGTCCTCGAGTCCGGCTGGGAGCCCGGGGTTTTCGGCTTCGGGGCGGTCGTCGCTGTCGGGTGGCAATTTATGAGTCATCTGCCTGATGGCTCCGGGTCGTTCTGCGGCAAATTTTCAGAATCGGGGAAGCCCAGCTGCCTCGGATCGGCTTCCGTCTCCTGCGCCGAAACCAACTTGATAAGTTCGGCATCGTCATTTTTGTACGAATTGACCCTTGTCGAAACAGGGTGAGCCTTCATCAGTTCGTCCGGCGATGGCACCAGGACCGGTTGCAATCGTTCCGCCTCGGTGGTCGCCGGGTCAAGCCACAGCACAACCGTTTCCTCATCAAGGATGGCTGGCATCCGGTCGTGGATCGATGCCATGAAATCGTTTGGGCCGGTCGTGACGATGGCGCAAGATTCCACTGTTTCGCCGTGTTCATTGATCCACGAATCGTAAACGGCGGCGAACATGAAGCCCTGGCCGTCCTTTGGCGTGATGTACATCGGCTGCTTCGTGCCGTCGGCCTTTTTCCACTCAAAAAATCCTGTGGCGGGTACGACGCCACGGCTCCGTTTGAACGGACCTCGCCACATACCCGATGAGACAAGGCGGTCGTCGCGGGCATTGAACGTGTTGCGGGGCAATTTTTCGGCCTTCGACCACGACGGTATCAGCCCCCAGCGCATAGGCCTGGCAACTGGCCTGCCATCTTCGTTAGCGATGACTACAACATCCTGCGTTGGCCGGACGTTGTACCGGGAACCCAGTTCAGGACGACGCGCGATCAGGTCGTCGATGTCGGCTGCTTCAACGCCGCCGCCCATAAGCCGGTGACGATATCCTCTGATGTAGACGTACACAAAAGCTCCGCACATACGACAATTCTAGCCGCACATCTAACTCTTGAACCGCTCGTCTCTCCACGAATACAGCGGCTCCCAGCCAATAACGTCGGCTGCGTGCTGAACTGAAATCGGTGCATCGAACCCTTCAAACTCCTGGTTCAAGGGAACGTCCGGATAAACGGTCTTGATCGCCTCCATTGTCGGGACGTTCAGCATCGTGTCCTTCGCGTTCAGGAAAAAACGGTGGTGCCCGTTCCAGTTTTCGTTCGTCACAGACTGAACGCACGCCCGCGCGGCATCGCGTATATGCAGATACGTCCAGAAACCCTGGCAGCGGGTCCACGGATCGGTGATCGGGTTCGCCTGGAGGTGGCTGAAATAGGCGTCATCCCACATGCCGTTGAAACGCATGCTTGCAATCGCCATCCACGGTGACCGGCGTGAAAACGCCTCGCCGATCTCCTCGCCGAGCCACTTTGCGATCGAGTAAGGGTCTTCCGACCGGGTGTAGACGTTCTGGTCGAGCGGAAAATACTCCGGCGGCTTGACTTCGTTCGGTTCCCAACGCGCGGCAGTACCCATTGCCCCGACCGCGTTGTACGAAGACCCGAGAGCCACCCGCTTCACTCCGAGTTGCTCCGCGGCCCGACATACGTTCCACATCGACATCGTGTTGGTGCGCACGACATCTTCCTCAACGTAGTTCGCCGCACTTGGCCGGGAGGCGAGCGAGATCACTGCGTCGCAGCCGTCCATTGCTGAGATCACCTGGCCGTAGTCCGATATCTCGACCTCAAAGAAGTTGGGGATCCGGGGCCAGTTTTCGCGCATCTGCACCGCGGTATCAGCACTTGCGAGCTGCCCCGTCGTGCCGCTGTGCACAAGGTTGCTCGTCATTCTGAACTTGTCGGCGTTGATCACTTCGTGGCCGAGTTTGTACAGCTCGTCGATGACGTAGTGACCCACAATTCCCGATCCCCCGGTGACTAGAACTTTCATTACTCGTATTCCTCATCAACCTGTCCCCGCTCATTCGAAGGGAAGGAGAACCACGAACTACACAGGCATCGTGCGACCGGTCTTCTTCCGGCCATACGCAGCCCACTCCTCGGTCGCGCCCATCATCCTGACTTTAAGAACGTCGAGCGAATAATCGACCCGCTGTTCCATCGTCATGTCGTCGTCGGCCCAGCTCGCGTAAAAGCCGATGCCCTTCTTCGATAGCGCTGCGTTTATCGTGTCCCGGGCGTCGTTCATGACCTGCGGGTAAGGCGGGTCGTGCGCGTCGGGCAACTCGAACGACATGCCCATGTCGCCGGGTCCCCACTCAGCAAAACCAATACCCGGAACTTCGACGATTTCATCGACGTTCTCAAGGCAGTACTTATCTTCTATTTTCAGACCGAGGATCAGCTCACCCTCAGGGTTCAGCGGCCACGGGTCGGCAACTTTTGCGTACTCGGCGGACGAAAGCCCCCAGATTTCGTTGGCCGGTCGCTGGCCACCCGCGCCGCGCAGGCCTTCGCCAATCACGTCACGACTGAGTTTTTGAAACGGGTAGCGGGTTATCTGCACAAATGCCTTCACCGCCTCCGCGGTCCGGGTATGGGTGTGAAGAATTCCGTGCAACCCGGCCGATAGCACGTGGCGGGCCTGCCAGGCGTTGTAGCGCACTTCCTCGGGCGTAATCGCGTTCGACGGCAGCGTGCAAAGCACAGTTGGGGTCGCGTGACCGCTTGGCGTGGGCCCGCCGTCCTTCAGCCCGCGCATGTAGTTGGTGAGGCCAACCGTATCGAACGGGTGATGCTCGAAGTCCGTCATCAACATGTCGGCCCAGGTCTGTGAATCCTTCAGGCCGGCTTCATAAGTCAATTCGGTCGGGTGGGTCGCATAGAAAGGCTGGCCCTGTTCGAGCAGCTCAATGCACTTGTTGATTCTCGCCATCAGTTACTCCTTTTGTCGTTGCTCTGTGCTCAGTCGCTGGTCAATCGCCAGTCGATTTTCAATTCGTCGGTTATTCCGCGGAACCAGTCGATCACCTCCGGGTGGTACGGAATGCCGTGCTCGCGGCGCTCGGCCTCCTCTTCCTGCTCCGGCAGGCCGGCATATACGACCCGCTCAGCACCCGGGATCGGCGGGCACTCACGAACTTCCTTCATATACGTGTCCATGTCATCTTTGAAGCTCTCGAGGTCCGTGAAGGCCTCGACGTTGTAAGCGATGAAGTGGTGCGCTGCGCCGCCCTGCCGGTTCGGACCGGCTCCGGTGGCCCCGAGAAGACCGCACATGATCTCGATCCACATGCCGAGGCTCGTTCCTTTGTGGGCACCGTTTTCACGTGAACCACCGGTCGGGAGCATGAAGTAGTCGTCGGGAACGGCCCGTTCTTCAAGAATCGGCGATCCGTCCGGTTCCGTGATCCAGCCCGATGCGACAGGAACGCCGAGCCGTTTTGCCAGCGCGATCTTGTTTCCCGCCACGGAACTCATGGATGCATCGAAAATAAATGGCGCTTCGTGGCGAGTCGGGACCGCGATCGCGATCGGGTTGAGCCCGAACATCGGCTTTGCACCGTCGACCGGGACGACATTCATCCCACCGGTAGTCATCGCGATGCCGATCATGCCATGTTCGAGCGCCATCGCGGCGTGATAAGCGGCCGCACCGAAGTGTCGTCCGTTGTTGGCCGTGATAGTCCCAATGCCATAGACCTTCGCCCGTTCAATCGCCATGTTCATAGCCATCGGACCCACCACGAGGCCGTGTCCACCGTCGCAGTCCAGCGTGGCGGCTGCGGGCATCTCGCGGACGATCTTGGGGTTCGGGGTCGGGTTGATAGCGCCGTTTCCGAACTGCTTGACGTAACTGCGCAACATGTTCGATACGCCATGGGTCTCGATGCCACGAATATCGGCGTATACCAGCACTTCGGCCGCCTGTTCGGCGGCGTCGGCGGACATGCCCATCTTGAGGAAAATGTCAACGACCGTGGTGTGCATATCTTCGGGTGTGACATGGACTGCTACGTCACTTGGCACGTGAAATCGTTCTAGCAATTCGGGTTGCTCCTTTTAGAACCTGTTCACCCTTGTAATCGCGATCCGACACCGAATTGAATTTTTCAGATGAACTCTTAAATCGGGCGGAGTATACGCCTCCCATGTAGACGCTCACACCCTGTGGGATTACATTGCGCGAAAATAATCGTTGAATATTGAAACAGGTCAACGTGCTGCGACTGGCATAGTAGCGTCAAGGCATGTCGCCAACGATCGAAATCGCAAAAAAATCCAGCTGTGGAGAATTTCTTATGCCCCAAGGCCTTACCACCGTTTTCACCGAGCCCGGAAAACCGTTTGAACTGGAGACCCTGCCTACCCCGGAAATCGAGCCGGGCGGAATCCTGATCAAAAACACCGACGCCGTGATCTGCGGTTCCGACCTGCATGTATGGCGGGGCGACGGCGATGGTCCGAAGGTAGCTAAGCGCAGGGTGCTGGGCCACGAGTTCACCGGAGTTGTGCACTCGCTCGGCAAGGGCATCGATACCGATTCGCTGCGCCGACCGCTCAAAGAGGGCGACCGCGTGGCCTTCCCGTTCTTCTTCCCCTGTCACCACTGCTATCACTGCATCCGGGGCGAGCACCACGCCTGCACGTTCCGCACTCGCCGGAACATGGTGGGACTCGACGCCTACCCCTACTGCAACGGCGGCATGGCCGAATACTTTTACCTGCAGCCGACCCACTACGCCTACAAGGTGCCGGACGAGCTGCCCAGCCAGGCCGTACCGGCGGTGAACTGCGCCCTGGCACAGGTGCTTTTCGGCCTCGAGCGAGTGGGCGTGGCGTTCGGCGATACGGTAATTATCCAGGGTGCTGGCGGTCTGGGCATCTACGCGACTGCGGTTGCTGCCGACCGGGGCGCCAGCCAAGTGATAGTGATCGATGGGCAGCAGAACCGCCTCGACCGGGCGATGAAGTGCGGTGCGACGCAAACGATTTCCATGGCCGAGTTCCCGACTCCCGAATCACGGGTCGAAAGGGTACGCGAACTCACATCGGGAATCGGTGCCGACATCGTTGTCGAGGTCGTTGGCATTGCCGCGGCCGCTTACGAGGGTCTCGATATGGTCCGGATCAACGGAACGTACCTGGACATCGGCAACATTGGCGGCGGCCGTCTCGATATTCCGGCGGGTAAAGTGATCGGGAACCAGACCAAGTGGATCGGAACCGTCCACTACAACCCGTGGGTCATCGAGGCAGCGTTGCAGTTCCTGGTGAAGACGAAGGGCAGGTACCAGCTCATGGACGTCGTTTCCGACAGCTTCCCGCTGGAAAAAGTTAACGAGGCGTTCGATTTCGCCGAGTGGCAGGGAAAAGATTCAGGAACAACAGCCCAGCGCGTGGCCTTGAGTATATAGAGGTCGCCGGGCATGTCCCCTCTCCTTTGGAGGGATAGGGTCGGGGTGCGGGTGAAACCCGACTCGGACGGAAAGACTCAGGGCGCGGGGTCAAGCCGGATACCAGTCGCGCAACGCCATTACCACTCCGACCCACCCCCTTCGGCAGGCTCAGGACATGCTCTAACTCCATCCCTGCCGGTGAGGGAGGACCGGGTCACTTCCTACGCCTTGAACTGCTCTCGCAACTCGGCGTATACCTCCCTGGTCCGAATCGTGCCGAGCGCCAGCGTGCTCGAAACGTTCATCATCTGGTAGCCCTCGCCGAGCCAGCGCCTGCAGTCTGCAACGTCCCCAAACGTGGTAGACAGATACTTGCCAGTGCCTTTTATGCGCTGCGCAACGTCGGCCATGATGTTTTCGACCTTCGAGTTGTGAATATCGCCCGGAACGCCCAGCGAGGCTGAAAGGTCGGTCGGGCCAACGAGCAGTACTTCATAACCGGGTACTGCCAGGATTTCGTCCAGATTCTCGTACGCTTCGACGCTCTCCATCTGCAGAATCAGAAGCGTCTCGTCATTGGCATTGTCGATGATGTCCTGCTGGGTCAAGCCAAGATACCCGGCGAAAAACGGTGCGATGCCGCGCATGCCTACCGGCGGGTACTTCGCCCAGTGCACCGCGCTTCGTGCGTCGTCCGGTGTATCGATCTGCGGCACCATCACACCCACGGCTCCAACGTCGTAGGCCTTCTTGATGTCGCCCTGGTTGTTGTAGGGAACCCGAATCACCGGCGCACTGCCGTTTTCGCGTCCCTGCACGCAGATCGTGCCAATCGATTCCGTACCGGCCGGCGAATGCTCCTGGTCGATCCACACCCAGTCGGCCCCGGTCTGGTAAATCGACTGGGCAACAAACGGTTCACGGGTGAACATCGAAGTGCCAAGAACAGGGTTTCCGGAAGCTAGTTTTTGTCGGACGTCGCTTGGGTAAGTCATTGTTTTGGATTTTGCCTGTTGGGTGTGGCGTTAGTCGTCGACAGTCGAACACGGTCTGCGGGCGCATCTTATATCCGGCGAAAGGTGCGCGGGCACCGCGACAGGAGCCATTTCCCGGGCAACTTCATTCGGTTAACAGCCAGGACTTCTACGGTGAATCTTTCGCTATTTATAGGTTCAGATCCTGTGCCTGCCCCGTGGCAGCCGATTTGTACAGCGCTTCGATTACCGCGGTATTCCGCAGGCCGTCTTCGGCGGGAAATTCCGGGGCCTTACCGGTCAGCACACATTCGGAGAACTCATCGAACTGGACGATGAACCGGTAAGGTGCCGGGGTGGCGATGATCTGCTCGTCGCGGCGGTTTCGGCCATCGCCTTTTTTGATGATTATCGGACCCGAATCGTCGGTCATGTCTGGAATCTCGATACGCCCCTCGGAGCCGTCGATAGAAATTGCCGAACGGTAGGGCTGCTGCATGTTCGATGTGACGTGCGCGATTGCGCCGTTTCCGAACTCCATGAGCCCCGTGAAAGTCGTGTCGATCCCCCAGTTGCCGGAATCGTAAGACGCACCGCGCACCCGCACAGGCTCTGCCGACATCACGAACCGCACCGCGTATACGGCGTAGCAGCCAGCGTCCCACATCGAGCCGCCCACGAGTTCAGCCGAAAACCGTACATTTCCTTCGGGTTCGGCTATGTTGAAGCAAAGTGCGGCATCGATGGTCTGGATGTTGCCGATTGCACCCTCGGCGATTAGTTTGCACGCCATGCGCAGGTGCGGGTTCCAGCGCGGGGTGAACGCTTCGACCAGCACGACGTTGTTCGCGTTCGCGGCGTCGATCATCCTCTGGCACTCCTCGGCCGATACGGCCAGCGGCTTTTCGCACAGGATGTGCTTGCCTGCTTCGGCTGCTTTTATCGTCCATTCGCAGTGCATGCCGTTCGGTAGCGAGTTGATGATCGCGTCGGTGTTGGGGTCGGCAAGTTGCTCTTCATACGACCCGTACCAACGCTCGATGTTGTGCTTTTTCGCCGTCGCTTCGGCCTTCGCCGCGTCTCGGGACGAGATCGATACGATCTCTGAGTTCTTCGAGCCGTACGAGGCCGGAAGGTGGGCGTTCAGGCCGATCTGCGCGGTTGAAAGTAATCCGTAGCGAACGACGTCTCGTGCCATGTGTTGTCTCCAGTGAAACGGTGAGTAGTGCGCGGCAATCAATGTGACCGGAAAGTTTTGCAAATGAATCAGGAATGATAGCCCCGACTCTCCATCTCCATCTGCATCGGCGCGGGACGCACGATTTCAGATCATTCCGCCTGTACACGCCCAAACTCACTCCCCACCTGAAAGCAAGTAGGACAGACCGGAGTCGACCGTGAAACGGCCACGCAATGCAGACCGACCCAGAATCATCCGGTAGCTCATGGAATCACGATTGGTCAGGGTGAATTCGGCTTCCCAAACCTCATCGCCAAGTTTCAACTGCGTTGAAATAACAGGCCGCAGCTCACGCTCGCCATTTGAACTTTTAATCCACCTGCGATCAACGATTTTCGCGCTCACTCGAACCGCGTCCCGCCGACTCCGCCTGCGCGGGTAAAACTCGAACGAAATCCATTCCCCATCGTCCTGCTCGGTGAATTCCGGCCTCACCGCGTGGAGGGCCGAGGTTTGTGCACCGGTGTCTATCTTGGCCCGGATACGGGTCAGGTCGAAGTCGGGCAACGACACACGCTCGCGCCAGCCAATGGTCGTCAGTCCGCGACGGCTGCGACGGGGGCCGGACATTACGCCGACACCGTTCGGCGGGGACGTTTCGAATCGAGTTTTTTTTCGACGTGTTCGATCATCATCCCCGCAACGTCCACTCCCGATGCCGTTTCCACTCCCTGTATCCCCGGAGAAGAGTTGACTTCTAAAACGAGCGGACCACGGTCGGAGCGTAAAATATCGACACCTGCGAAATCAAGGCCGAGGGCTTTTGTTGCCGCGCGCGCGGCCACACGTTCCTCGTCGGTAAGTTGAACCTCGTGCGCCTCCCCACCCTGGTGGAGGTTCGATCGAAATTCACCATCTACCGACCTGCGCTCAACCGCCGCAACCACCGTGTTTCCGATCACAAGGCACCGGACGTCCGAGCCCCTCGATTCCTCGATAAATTCCTGGATCAGGATGTTCGCTTCGAGCTGTCGGAAGGCGTCGATGACCGAACGTGCAGCCGAGTGCGATTCGACCAGCACGACGCCCACGCCCTGCGTGCCTTCAAGGAGCTTGATCACGAGCGGCGGACCGCCCACCGATTCGATCAGGCCGTCGATGTCCTGTGTGGCGTAGGCAAAGCCGGTGCGGGGCATCTGGACATCGGTCCTCGACAGGATCTGGAGGGAGCGGAGCTTGTCGCGGGACCTGCTTATCGCCTGCGATTCGTTGACCGTATAGACGCCCATCATTTCGAACTGGCGCACCACGGCCGTTCCGTAGTAGGTCCGCGCCGGCGCGATCCGGGCGATGACCGCGTCGAAGTCCAGGGATTCGCCGCGGTAGAGCACCTGAGGGTTGTGCGGTGAGATGTTCATGTAACAACGCACGTAGTCGATCACGCGCACTTCGTGCCCGCGCAATTCTGCGGCCTCGAACAGACGGCGGGTCGAGTACAGGTTTTCGGCGCGGGAGAGGATTCCTATTTTCATATCGGGTCAGATCAGGTCAGGTCGGATAGGGCTTCGTGGCAACTGCTTCTTCAATTACGAGTTTTTGCGTCCATACGGGAGCGGTCCTGTTCAGTCAGGTACGGCTCGATTTTGCTGACAAACTCAGCCATCGTATCGGTAATCGATCCGCTATTGTCGATGGTGATCTTGTTGGGAATCGTTGACCGGTCGAAGAGTTCAGCGAAGCGGCTTTTCACGCGCTCAATGTCCCCCTCAGAAATCACCATGTTTTCGTGCGGGTCATCTTGCATTCGTTGCCTGATTACATCGGTTTCCGCGGTCACATGGACCAGGGTTATTTCGTCCGATTTGGCCAAAATAGTTGCTTCCCACTGGTGCATCACCACTTCGCGATCCTGGAACTCACCCTTCCCGCCATAACCAAAGAACAGCGGCGCGTAAACCGCATCTTCGATCGCCGCTCCAACCATCATCACGTCGGGAGTGACCCAACCGTGGGCGTGATAGTACAGGCTGTGACGCTGGTGCATTTCCTTGAACTTTGGAGTACTGGCCAGAAGCCAGGCCTGCTCCTCTGGCGTTGTATTGTCGGGGTGACCGGACGTGTGCGGGATTTTCCAGTGCTCGTGTATCAGCGAGAATCGGGCACCTATCGTGATATCCATCCAGTCGTCAATGGCGTTGGCGAGTGTCGTGTTGCCGACGTACTCGCAACCGACCAGTATCAGTCGCATATATTCACCTTCGGAATCTTCGTTTCAAAGTTGGTTCGCTGCCGTAAGTCCAGTGCCCGGACAAGGGTGAATATTACTCTCACGCAAGCAACGGTACATGGGCCCCGTGCTGTCCC
>Ga0207991_1001437_pt1 | contig 14481 bp, 10 predicted proteins | sample ETN07SmetaG_FD_185786 | JGI IMG/M metagenome (GOLD analysis project Ga0207991, IMG submission 185786) | Marine microbial and viral communities from oxygen minimum zone, Eastern Pacific Ocean - ETNP2014F14-07SV275 (SPAdes) (version 2) | ecosystem: Environmental > Aquatic > Marine > Oceanic ... | reverse complement strand
AAATAATCTCCTTCCGGCCGCTCTACGAAGATGCGCAGGCGCGCAAGCTGCTGCTGGTGCAGGCGCAGTCGGTGCAGGCGACGGTCAACGAATATGCAAAGGCGGTCGAAAAGCTGCAGGAGCTGATGGAATCGGGCTTTGCGACGAAGGTGAAAGAGGAGCTGCACCAGCTGATTGCCAGTGTCAACCTGCTCGAGCACCAGGCCGACGAGAAGGAGGCCGCCACGGCCGCCTACGTCTTCTCGCACGGTGACGATGCGCCGCTCGCAGCGGCGCATATGTATCGCGTCGCACAGCGGCTGGACGACGTCGCCAACGCCACCGAGCACGCGGCCAATTCGCTGCTGCCGCTGGCAAGCCACTAAACCCCCAACTCCCAGCCTGCTCCGGGAACGATGGAGAGCAGGAAGCTGCAGCTGACCGGCGGCTCGACCATCATGGTCTCGCTACCCAAGAAGTAGGTTGATGATGTGGGGCTCGAGCGGGCGCCGAGGTAGTGCTGGTGCCGCAGTCCAACGGCATGCTGCTCGTCGACCCGCGTGCGGGCAGCCAAGAGTGAGTGAAGCAGCGCAGATTGCGGGTGCGCGACGAGGTGGACGAGCACCTTTTTCAGCGACTCATCGGTATCTACCTGACCGGCACGACCGAGACGCTGCCGCAACCGGACGCCCGATTGCTGAAGCTGGCTGACCAGGCGGGCGCCATTCTGGAAGGGGCGATGGTCTCCTTCAGCGGGCTGAAGGCGTATCGCGACCGCTGCCAGCGCTACCTGCAGCAGCGCGCCGCGAAAGCCCCTGACGAGGCGCTGCCGCTCTTCATGGCGCTCGAGTCGCTGATTCGCACCGCGCTCTACTCGACCGACATCGCCGAGGCGACTATCAACTTCGTGTCGCAGGACTGATTAACCGGCCGCCGCTGCAGCCCCATGCAGCTCGACGCGCCCTTCTACGCGCAGACGATGGAGTTCAGCTGCGGCGCCGCCTGTGCGCTGATGGCGCTCGGCCACTTCAACTTGGCCGACCCGCTCGACCGTGACCTGGAAGTCGAAGTGTGGCGCGAGACCAACGCGATCGAAATCGGCGGCTGCGGCCGCTATGGCGTCGCGGCGCCGCTGGCGTTGCGGGGCTTGCGGCCGCACATCATCTCGAGCGCCGACGGGCAGGGGCTGATGGAGCGCATCCACGAGCGCGTCGCCGGCGTCGACCCCGGCACGCTGGAATTCTTCCACGTCATGCAGCAGCGGCTCTGCGCGCGCAACGACGTGACGGAGGAGCGGCGCCAGCCGGCGCTGGGCGACATCCGCGCCGCGCTCGCCGCCGAACGGCTGGCGCTGGCGCTGGTCTCGACCGCGCTCTTCCCCGAAGAGCGCGACGAAATCCCGCATTGGGTTATGGTGACTGGCATGCGCGGTTCCGAGCTGCTGGTCCACAACCCGCTCGACCCCCCGGAGCGGGCGCACCGCCCCGTTGCTGCCGCCGCGCTGCTCGCGAGCGCGGCGCAGTTCGGCGAGCAGGTACTGGTCACCGTCGGGAGCCGCGGGTGGCCTGGCGGGGACGCGGTTGCGGAGCCGTCGCTGCCGGACGGGTTTCTCGAGTATCGCTACGAGCCGGCCTAGAGCAGGCTGGTCGAGACGTAGTACCAGGTGAGGTAGAGCCCGACAATCACCATTACCGCTCCGCCCACTATCTGAATCTGGTGGGTCGAGGCGCGCAGCTTGTTGACGATGGTATCTTCCGATGAAGCGACCAGCAGTGTGAAGGCGACCATTAGCAGCCCGGTCGTGACTGCGAAGAGCAGGAAGACCACCAGCCCCGTGACAATGCCCCGCTCCAGCGAGGCGAGAAGCAGACCCAGCACAATCGGCGCCATGCAACCCGAGGCGGCCGAGCCGTAGCCGACGCCGTACAAGAAGAGCCCCCCCATCCCGTCCTGCCGGCTCTGCGCGAAGCTGAAGTCGCTCCCCGTCGCGCGCTGGATGCCCTTCTCGGCCAGCGCGGTTGGGCGCCCCTGCGTGAATTTGCCAATGGTTGATCCCAGCGCGGCTACTCCCTGCCGTAGCGGTTGCAGCATCGGCTCTAGGCTGTAGTCAAGCAGCATAGAAACCCCAAGGGTGAAGATGATCAGCCCGACCAGCAGCTCCAGCAGCGGCAGTATTCCGCCCAGCAGGCTGACGAACGGCACCAGCAGGATGCCGATTAGCAGCAGAACCCCTGTCACCCCGCTCGCGGCAGCCAGCCCCGCTGGCAAAGCCTCGCGCGCGGTGCGCTCGTCGAGCGTTCCGGAAGTGCGTTTCTTGGTCGAAAGGTAATAGGTCATGTAGCCCGGCAGTAGCGGGAAAGAGCAGGGAGAGAAGAAGACCGCCACTCCGGCACCGATGGCAAAGAGGAAAATCGAGGTTTCCTTTACCTTCACCAGATTCCCCTGCCCTGGTGTCAGTGCCTTGTCCACCTCGAGTTCCAGCTCCTCCAGGCTGATGGGGCCGACGTGCGAGTAGGTGAGTTGCCCCTCCTTGTCAATGATGAATATCTTGGGTGTCGCTTTTACCTGATATGAAAATTCAATGTCCTCGCCACCCAGCGCGTGGCGCCAGCCATACTCCTTGGCATGCTCCCGCAGTGAACTTAACGAGTCCTCGCCGAAGACCGAGAGTGACAGGATGGCGACGTCGTCCGGCTTGTCCTGTGAGTAGGGTTTCAGCGCATCCTTGACCAATTTCTTGCACGGCTCGCAGGTGGAGTACATGAACTCCAGGATGACCACTTGCTCACCCTCGTAGTCGGAAAGCGAAAACTGGTCGCCATCGGTATCGGTGAGCTTGAAGTCAGGCGCATCGGACTGGCCACCTATAGAGGACCAGAGCAGCACCGCCAGCACCAGCATTACCGCGACCCCGACGGTCACGAGCACGCGATTCCGGTTCACGCGTTCTACGAGCACGTCCCAGTTAGTTTTCTGCGCCATGCCCAGTCCCTAAACGCGGCGCCGCAGAGAAATTCCTGCCAGTGTAAGGAGCGCCAGCGCGATGCCAGGCCCTGGAAGTGCTTCCTCGGCGTCGTCGCCGCCACCGGTGCCTTCGACCTGCCGCGCGTCGGTAGCAGCGAAACCGCCCTTGCCATCAACTAGCAGGATGCGGTACCAGACCGGGTCACCCGCGGCAAATTCGACTACCGCAGTCCCATGGTCGCCCTCCAGCGCCATCGGGGCGACGCCCCACTTTCCGTCGTCGTAGGTTCCGTTCCGGAAGTTGTAGATTACGTAGGCCGAGCCAATACCGTCCTCATCAGCCAGAGTGGCGCTGATGACCGCCTGGCTGCCTTCGAGCCGGTCATCGTATTCCGTCACGGTTGGTGGGTCGTTCTGTTCATCATACGCAGTCGAGCGTGGCGTTGCCGAGTTGATGGCACGAGGTGTGTCAGCGGCATTACTGGTCTTGCTAGAGTGCCGTGAGTTATCATTCAGGTCGTAAACAACCGCCACTACCTCGATCTTGGCGGGATTGATAGGCGTCGGGATGGGATGTGGCCCCTCCTGCGGGTTTCCGTCCCTGTCCTCATGGCCATCAGCGTAGTCAATTATGTCCGGAATGACCCATTCCACCTCGGTTGACCATTCCTCTCCCGGCTGCATCGTTCCGGGGCGTTCGTCGTGCAACGCGGTCTCGCGGTGGGTATTGTGCTGCATTACCTCCTTGCCCTCCTCCGAGCTCCACGCCATGATGTCATCCTCGACTACGAATAGGTAGACTGTCGGTTCAAGCTCGTCCGGGTCGATGAACGGATCGTGGAGACCGCCATCGCCGAGGTAGGTGAGGTTGACGCGGAAGACAAAGCGGTCCTCGCGGAATTCCTGCCACACCCGCAGCTCGGTCGGCTTGACCTCTCTCTCACCGCTGTCGGTGTAGTGGTCCAGGTAGGTTTCGTAAGTTCCGTCGCCGCCGCCTAGTTCCTCGATATAGCCGCCGTCGAACTGTGCGTCGGGAGTGCCCTGCACTACGTAGTGCTCGTAGCGCTGCTTGGCTTCCTTGCTCGCGAACTCGTCATCTGCGTAAGCACCATTGCGCTGGTGGAACGACACGTACGTCCATGGCACATCTGGCTCGTCACGGTAGTCAGTCCAGAGCCTCCCCACGTCAGGGTCAATCGACATGCAGGGGGGGCACCCCAGGCTGGTGAAGTGCTCCATGACGGGGCGATGGGTCCACCCGGCCGGAACGGTTTCCTGCGGTTCCGCAACGGGCGCCGCAACCGACGGCAGTGTCAGCAACAACCCGAACAGAAGTGTCAGCACCAGCCTTGCATACATCAATCAGCGTGAAGTTTGGGGCTATTTGACGCTTATGCAGGGCGTCGCGCCCAGACTACGAACAGTGTACCGCCGAACAGCACCCCCGTCGCCACGCCAAGTATCAGTGGCCACGGCAGCGCCCCATCAGTAACAACTGGGCGCTCCCCTCCGTCGCTGCCGACAAACATCTGCACATCCGATTTCCCGGAAGTGCCGTTACCATCGACGTAGAGCACCTGGTAGTAGATATCGTCATCACTCTGGTAGGGGAGGGTCGCAGTGCCGGTCGCGTCAGCGTAGGCGTAGCAGACGCCGTCATCGTCGCACACCTCCTCGCCCTCAATCTTGAGCTCTGCTACCTGCCACTCGCCAGTGTAGTCTTGGCTATCATAGTTGTAGACCGCGAACGAGGTACCGATGCCCTCCTCGGCCTCGAACTCCACCTCGAGTTGTGCGCCAGCTTCGGTGAAGAGTTCGCGCTGCCGGTCAATCTCGGGCACGTCGCGCTCAGGATTATCGTAAATAGTGCTCTGCGGCGACGCCGACTGGATTGAGCGCGGGGTAGGGTAGGTGTCGTCGCTCGGATCGTCGTTCTTGCCGCCCGACTCGGTGTCATCCCGGTCAAAGACCGCCGCAATCGGGGTAATCCGGCCGGGGTTGATGGGAATCTTGATGGGTCCCTCGACGCCATCGGCGTCAACTTGCGTTGTCGGCACCTTCCAGACAGCTTCGTAGGTGGCTGCCTCATCCTTCTGCAGGGTGAATTCCTCACCCTCAAGGGCATATCCGCGGAACACTCGCATGTTAACCCAGTCCTGCTCCAGGTACGAGGACCAGGCAGTAACATCATCTTCAACCATGAAGACATAGAGCGTACCGTCCAGGTTAGTGTCCTCGAGCCCTGCCTGCTGCTCCCACGACTCCGGTCCAGCCAGGCCGTGGTAGGTCATGTCGACTCTGACTTTGAATGTCCCGACTTCGCCCTCGGTCGAGCTGCCTATGAACTCGCTGTAGATGTCCAAATCGACTATCTTGAAATCTTCGCCGTCGTCACCGTCACGGGGCCCGGAGTCCTCCAGTTCGGCCTTGTAGTCGTTGTAGTTGCTTTCGCTGCCGCCACCCTCGTAGCGGAAGTTGCCGTCGAACTGCACGTTTGGAGTCCCAGTCTGCCCGTAGTGGTCACGCATACGTGCATTGGAGTCCTCAGTGTGGAACGGGTCGTCGCCGGCACCACCGTTAGGTTGGTGGAAGTAGATGACATGGTATGGCACCGTGGGGTCACCCTCGATGTCATGCAGCACCTCGTCCATGGCGGGGTCGGCATAGGACATGCAGAAGACGCAGCTGAGGCTGGTGAAGAGCTCGACCAGCGGCCGGTGGGTCCAGCCGTTGGGATACTCGCGATCCGCACTAACCGTAGCCACAGTATCAGGTGTTGCGGTCGTCACGGCGGGCGCTGCCATGAGCAGCAGCGCCAGCAACAGGATGGAAAGGTTGCGCATCAATGCTCCGGGCTCGGCATAGCGTATCAACTATTTAAGTTTCGCTCCAGAGCTGCGCCAGCCGCGTGCAGAGCCGCTGTAGGAATACCACCTCGCCCTGCGAGAAAGGGTCGCGCGTGTGCGAGTCGATGTCGAGCTGCGCGACAAAATCGCCGTCGGCATGGATTGGAATGACAACTTCCGACTGCACCGCACTACCGCACGAAAGGTAGTTCGCCTCCGCCGCCACGTCGGGCACAACCAGCGTTTCGCCGCTCTCGGCCACTTGCCCGCAGACGCCGCAGCCGAAGGGGATGCGGACGTGTTCGGTCGGTGCGCCGACGAACGGCCCTAGGACGAGTTCGCGGTCTTCAGCGAGGTAGAAGCCGACCCAGTCGTAGTGCTCCACGCGCGCCTCGAGCAGCTGCGCGATTTCGCGCAGCGCACCGTCGCGGTCGGTCGCCGCGGCGATTATTGCGTCGGCGGCGGATTCCAGACGCGTCAGTTCCATGGCAGCATAGTTCAGGCCGCCAGCAGCTCCCTAACGCGCGCTTCCACGTCGGCCGACGCGAGCCGCTGGTGCGCAATCTGCTCCGCCTGCCCGCAATTGCCCGGTCGGGTGGTGCCCATGTGACCGTAGCGCGGTGCGAATCCGCGCTCGAGCAGCCAGCTGCCGTAGCGGATGCCGAGCCCGGTGCGCCGGTTGAGGCTCTCGACGACCAGTATAAAAGGAGTCTTGCCAAGTTTGGCGAGCATCTTTTCGTCAACGACGTTGAGCGTGGGCTTGTTCACCAGCCCCACCGAAATCCCCTCGGCGCGCAGCGTTTCGACGACGTGCAGGCAGCGGTGGAGCATGTCGCCGTAGCTCACAATCCAGCCCGCGTTACCCTCGCGCACGATTTCGTCGCGCCCCGGCTCGAAACGGTAGTCGCCACCGTGGAGCGGCGCGCCCGCTGTGTTAAGGATTTCCGGCAGCTTCGAGCGGTTGGAGAAGACGAAGCGCAGCCCCGCTCCGGGGAAGACGCGGCGGATGACGGCGTCCATCTGGTGGACGTCGGCCGGAAAATAAAGGGCGGTCGGGGTGCCCTCGTCGACGTAGTTGTCGGCGAAGAAATTGTTGAGCCCGAAGTGGCAGGTATTATCGGACATGGCGTCAACCCCGGCGTGCGAGAAGTGGCAGAGCAGGTTGCACTCGTTGAGCCGCGACATCGTGATTTCGGAAATCACCATTTCGAGGAAGGCGGAGAAAGTCGCGAAGACCCCTTGGCAGTCCGGCTGCGAGCCGAAGCCAGCGGCGGCGAGCAGGTTGCCGCGCTCCTGCACCCCGCCGCTAGTGAAGCACTCGGGGAACTGCTCGCGAACCACCGTCAGGCCAACCGAGCCTTCGAGATCCGAGTCAAAGGCGCGGACGCGCTGCCGCTCGTCGGCCGAGAGCTCCGCCAGCACGCCCGCCAGCGCGGTGCCGAACTGCTTGCGGCAGGCACCGGTTGCGCCGCTGCCGAGCATCTTCGCCAGGGGTGCCGCCGTTTCGCCTTCGATTTCGTCCAGCAGCGCCAACGCGGCGTCATGGCTACGCGCAGCGAGGTATTCGCGTGCTGCAGCGAGCGTAATCACGTCGTGCAGCTGCGGTGTCCCTTCGAGCTGCGGGACGCCCGGCCCCATGACCCGGCGGCAGAGCACTGCCGCTGGGCCATCGTGCTGCAGTGCGGCGACGATTGCTGCCAGTAGCGCGCGCGCGTCTTCGCCGTCGGTCGGGAAGACTGCGAAGCCGTGGCCACCGAGGGTGCACTCGAGGTCGAAGCCGGGCAGGTAGCGGTCGGGGTAGCCGGCAATCGTGACGTTGTTGTCGTCGATAATCCACTTGACGTTCAGCCCGTTGGCGACCGCCAGCCGCGCCGCCTCCGCATTATTTCCTTCCATCTGCGAGCCGTCGGAGCCGAACATCACCACCGCCTGCTCTGGACAGGCGAGCGCGACGCCGTTGACGTGCCCCGCCGCGTGGCCGAGTCGCCCGCTCGAGAAGTCGATACAGTCGAGCAATTCCTTCTCCGGGTGGCCCGCCAGTCCCGAGTCGTATTCGCGGTAGTGCAGCAGTTGTTCCGGTGGCAAGCCGCCTCGCAGCGCGCCGCGCGCGTACTGCAACGCAGCGCGGTGGCCAGCCTCGTCGAAAAACTCGGGGTGAATAGCGGCTCCGCCGTCGCGCAGCGCGTCGACAATCAGCACTTCGGGGACGATGTCGTACGGCCCGCCGGTGTGGCCGCCGAGGCCTCGTGCGCGGGCGATTGCGGTCAGCGTGATGATGATGTCGCGCAGCAGTGTAATGTCGCTTTCCAGCTGCGCCAGCTTTGCTTCGTCAAGCTCTGGTTCAAGAGGTAATTTCAGCCGCGAAAAGCCGCTAAGGTCGAGGGGAAAAGCCATGCCCGCCGGGGCAGCTTGAGGCCCGGCTTAAACGTAACCCTCAGAGGTTGGGTTTGAGCCTCAGGATTTCGGAGTTGCCGCCTTCGATGATAGTCACCGCCGATATCGGGAAAGGCTTTCCGCACGCGGCACCGAGGTCAGAGTTAGTTCCGTCAAACTGGTAAACGTCCGCTTCAGCCTCGAGGACGGTCTCGCGTACCCCTGACGGGCAGTTACTCGCCAGTATCACTAGCCGCGCCTCGCCGCTGGCGACCGCCTCGCGGCACTGGTTGGCGCCAAGGTCAACCTCGCCGGTGGCGATGGCCTTGCGCAGCGCCTTGTTGAGGTCCATCAAGCCCCTTTACCGGGCTTGTAGATGACGCTCACCGCGCCGGTACCGAGGTGGACCGGCTGGCCGACGATGATATTTTCGGCAACGCCGGTCAGGATGTCCGACTCCCCGGAGAGGCCAGCCAGCAACAGGTGGGTCGAGGTAATCTCGAACGCGGCCCGGGCGAGGACCGAGGTCTTCGCGCCAGAAATCCCGTGTCGGCCAATCGCCTTGACGAAGCCGGTGTTTGTCATTACGTCGGCGACCAGCAGGTTGTGGCGCATGTCGACCGAGAGTCCCTGCTCGTTCAGCGTCTGGTTCAGTTCGTAGGTGATGGAGTTGCGTGCCGCCTCGATTCCGAGCACTGCGGCAATTTCGTGGACCGAATTGCTGTTAGTGCGGGTCGGGTCGACTTCCGGCATCGCCAGAACCGCCTTTAGGTCGGAGCCCTCGGTGAAGATGACATATTCATCTTTGTCCTTGCGCACGATGGCGCGGGAAATCGAAGCGATGCCGGCCACCTTGAGCTGGCGCACCTTGTCTTCCAGGACGTAGAGTTTCTTGAACGACGGCTCTTTATCGGTCATGACGATTTCGCCGCCCTCAATGGTCATCAGGCAGCGCAGCCGCCCCTGCTTCTTGATGCGCGCCGCCAGCAGTTCGTCGGTCAGGTTGCACGCCTTCAGTTCCTTCTGGTCCGGCTCGATAATCAGTCGCAGGTTGGTCATGTCTGTGCGGATACGCGCTAGACTGCTGACCGAGCGCGCCTCAATCCGCGCCGCTACGTCCAGTGCCACCTTGCGGTCGGTGGCGAACTGTGGCTCGAGGTAGACCTCCATGATTGGCGTCTTGGGCTCGCGGCGGGCGTCGACAATCTCGATTAGCCGCGGAAGTCCCAGTGTAACGTTCATTTCGGCAACACCGGCGTAGTGGAAGGTACGCATGGTCATCTGCGTCCCCGGCTCGCCAATCGACTGTGCTGCGAGGATGCCGACCGCCTCGGTAGCGTCGACCTGTGCGAGATTATACTGTCCCAGCGCCAGCTTCACAATTTCGCCGTATTGCTTCGTGCTCGGCTTGTGGCCAGCCGTGTTCTCGGCCAGCTGCCGTACGATACCCTGTGGCAGCGTCGCCTTCGCTTTCGTGAGTGCCTGTTGCAGTTTCTCCTCAGCAGCGACCAGCTCGCTAAAGGTGGCCACCAGTTCCTTGACGCCCTTGGCCTTCAGACGCTCTTTCTCGGCGCTGCACGCGATTTCCTCGACGTAGTGGCTTGGAAGCCCCTTCGCCAGCTTGAGCGCGCGGATGCGGAACGGGTTGAGCTTGCGCCCCGCCTCTTCCTCTTCTTCCAGGTCGGCAACCACGACTCCCTTGGTCGGCGCCTTGGCCGGCTCGGCCAGCGCCTTCGCGGCAGCCTCCTCGACCGCCTTGCGGAATTCCTCCAGCCGCGACATCGGGACGTCAGCGTCCTTCAGCTCCTCATCGGTGGCAGCGGCCGCCTGCGTGGGGTGGTAGAGTCCGCCGGTGAAGAGACCCTGCGCGGTTTTCTCGGAGAAACCGAGCTCGGTGTAGACCCGCTGCGCGTCGATGCGTTCCTGCTCGAAGCGCAGCCGGTCGCGTGACAGGTCGAACGAGTCCTCGACTTGCGTGTAGTTGCGCGCCGAGCGGACAGGCGTGCCGTCCATCTTGTGGAACTCGTCCAGCCGCAGCGTGCGCGGCAGCGGCACCATTCGCTCGATGCGCAGGAAAGTAACGTAAGGCTCTTCAACGTGTGCCGGCAGTAACAGCTCTTCCTCCTCGGGAGTGCCGGGGCGGTCGAACGAGAGCACCTCGGAGATGATGGAGAGGTAGCGGATGCCGTGGTGTTCCTTGAGGTAGACGTAGCCGCTGAAGGGGTAACGGAACTGCCGCGCGTTAATCGGGAAAGCAACCCCCAGCAGTACTTCGCCCTTCGAGGCGACATGTTCGTTAATCGCGTCAATCGTGTAACCGTCAGGCAGCGACCAGATGACGCCCAGCTTCTTCTCGACCCTCCGCAGCGCGGCATCAGCCGAGAAGGGGCCATCGCCCGACTTCTCCTCTTCGAGGGCGCCAGCGACGACCTCTTCGCGGTCGACCTTGCGGTTGCCGACCGACTCGATGACTTCCAGGATTTCGCGGAAACTGAAGAGTTTCCGCAGCTTCGCGAGGCTCGCATTCTTGAGCGTCCCGAGCTGCTCGCCCGCGTCGGCCGCCTTGGCTGCCAGTGACCGTGCCATACCACGCCGCTCGAGTGCGCGGATAGTGTCGCTACGCGCCATTACTTGCCTCCCCCGAGAACGGCCTCGACAATGTCGTCGGCGTCAATGCCTTCCCCGAACTTGGAGCGGGTCGGGTCGACCGCGTCCTCGCCATAGCTGAACTGGATGACGGTGTTGGCCGTGTTGCGGACGGTGCCGTCATACTTGACGCGCAAGTCCTCCAGCGCGTTGACCAGCCGCCGCTGCATGTAGCCACTGCGCGAGGTGCGCACGGCGGTATCGACCAGCCCCTCGCGGCCGCCCATGGAGTGGAAGAAATACTCGGTCGGGCTCAGCCCGTGCTTGTAGCTGGAGCGGACGAATCCCTTCGCCGCGGCACCCAGGTCACCCTGGTTAAAGTGCGAAAGGGTGCGCTTCTCGTATCCACGCGAAATCCGCTCGCCTCGCACCGCCTGCTGGCCGATGCTGCCCGCCATCTGCGACAGATTGAGCATGCTGCCGCGCGCGCCGGAGCGCGCCATGATAACGGCGAAATTGTCCATGCCAAGGTGCCAGCCGGCGATGTCGCCCGCCTTGTCGCGCGCCTGCCCCAGCTTCTTCATAACCTCCACTTCGAGCGTCTCCTCGAGGCTGCGTCCCGGCATGCTCTCGAGGTTGCCCTTGTTGTAGGAGGTGACCAGTTTGTTGACGCCCTTCATGGCGCCCTGCATGGCGTCCTCAATCTGCAGGATGGCTTCCGGCGGGATATCCTCGTCGTCAATCCCGGTCGTGCAACCAGTCTCCATCAAGGCCCCGACGGCGAGGCGGGTGACGAGGTCAATGAACTCGCGTGCCGCGCTTGGCCCCTTAAGGCGCGAAATCTCTTCCAGGATGATGCCCTTGAAGGCGGAGATGGAGCGGCCGTCGACCGGTCCGCGCAGCATCTCGCCGTTGCGGATTTCGACAATCGTGTCGAGGTCGGCGTTCTCCTCCACGCTGAGCTCGGGGAAATAGACCGAGGCGTTGAACTCCAGGTTCATGTCATCCGGCAGCAGCGCCGAAAAAATCTGCCGTCCCGACCACTTGGGGCCACCGGTCGCCTTGGGGTAGGCTGGCTTCGGCAGTGCGCCGTGGTAGTCGATGCGCGACAGGATGCGCACGGTCTGGTCGCGGTCGTAGCTCGCGTCGCTGTGGGTCAGCAGGAACATGCCGGTGATGTGGTCGTGGATAGCGCCAATCACCGCGCCGCCGAAACGGGGTGAGCGGATGTGTTCCTGTACCCGCATCAGGATGCGCGCCTCGGCGCGCGCCTCTTCGGACTGGACGACGTGCAGGTTCATCTCGTCGCCGTCGAAGTCGGCGTTGTAGGGTGGGCAGACGCAGAGGTTGATGCGGAAGGTCTTGCCCTTCATGATACGCACCTCGTGCGCCATCATCGACATGCGGTGCAGCGATGGCTGCCGGTTGAACAGCACGATGTCGCCATCCATCAGGTGGCGCTCGACGATGAAGCCCGGCTCGAGGCGCTCCAGGTTGAACTCCCAGTTCTCCTCGGTCAACTTGACGCGTCGCCCGTCGGGGCGAATCATGTAGTTGATGCCGGGGATGTAGCGCTCGGGGTCGCTGGGGTCGAAGTTCTCCTTCATCAGCCACTTTATGAATTTCAGGTTGTGGATGTTGGTGCGGATCGGGACGGTCAGCTCGCGCGCTGCCATCTCGGGGACGCCGACCTGGTTGATGCTCAGGTAGGGGTCCGGGGTAATCACGGTGCGCGCCGAGAAGTTGACACGCTTGCCACTCAGGTTGGAGCGGAAGCGCCCCTCCTTGCCCTTCAGCCGCTGGATGATGGTCTTCAGCGGCCGCCCGCTGCGGTGGCGCGCAGTGGGGATGCCGGCGGTTTGGTTATCGAAATAGGTCGTGACGTGGTACTGTAGCAGCTCCCACAGGTCCTCGACGATGAGCTGCGGGGCGCCAGCGTCGCGGTTCTCGCGCAGCCGCTGGTTAATCCGCAGCACGTCGACCAGCTTGTGGGTCAGGTCGTCCTCGGAGCGCTCTCCGCTCTCGAGGGTAATCGAGGGGCGCACCGAGACCGGCGGGACCGGCAGGACGGTGAGCACCATGTATTCGGGTCGCGTCGTCTCGGGGTTGAAGCCGAGCGTCCGCAGGTCGCCTGCGGGGATTTTCTCGAGCCGGCTGCGCACTTCCTTTGGAGTCAGCTTGCGCCCTTCCTCACGGAAGGTGGTCGGCTTGTCGAGCGTGAGCTTGATTTGCGCCTCGGTGCAGTGTGGGCAGGTCTTGGCCTTGACCGCCTCGCGGATGGCGCGGCGGATGTGTTCCTGCATCGTGACTGTGGTTCCCGCCTCGGACTCGTGGATTTTCTCGAGCAGCGAAGTGTAGTGGTCGATGCGTTCCTGTGGCAGCAGCAGCCGGCTGCAGCTGGAGCAGGTCGACGAGAGCACGTCCTTGATGACTTTGGAGTAGCCGGAGTGGATGACCGGCATCGCGAAATCGATGTGGCCGAAGTGGCCGGGGCACTCATCCAGCTTGCGGCTACAGGTCTTGCAGCGCAGCCCCGGCTCGATGACGCCGAGGTGCATGTCCATCAGCCCCATCGGAATCGGGAAGCCGTCGTCGTCGTAGGTGTCGGCAGTGATGACCTTACTGGTCGAGAGGTTGCGGATCTCCTTCGGCCCGATGAGCGCGAAGTCGATGCTGCAGATGCGCTTGGGAATCATGTGTCGAATCATGAGAGGTCCTCCAGGCGCAGCCGCGCCGCGATGCCGAGCGATTTCAGCTCCTCAAGCAGCAGCTTGAACGCATATGACATCGTCACGGGATAGATGGCGGTATTGTCGCCCATGGGCGAGGTCAGCACGCCGCGCCGGTCCATGTAGGAAATGTGTCCCGAACGGCTGTCGACATACTGCAGTGTTTTGTCGCTCTCGTCGAGCAATCGGTCCTTGATGACCATCGCCGCACCGTGACCGATGAGGCAGTCGCGCTCCATCTCACCGAACCGCAGCCCGCCCATGCGGGCGCGCCCCTCGGTCGGCTGGCGCGTCAGGAGTTGCACCGGTCCGCGTGAGCGGGCGTGCAGTTTGCCGCTGACCATGTGGTGCAGCTTCTGGTAATAGATGACGCCAATGAAAATGTCGGCGTCGATGCGGCGGCCGGTCTGCCCGTCGTAGAGCGACTCTCGGCCAGTGTGCTTGAAGCCGAGGCCGGCAAGTTCACCGCGCAGATCAGCCTCCTTCTCGCCCGAGAAGGCGCTGCCATCGATGAGGCTGCCACGCATGGCGCCCAGCTTGCCGCCCACCATCTCCAGCACGTGGGCGATAGTCATGCGGCTCGGAATCGCGTGTGGGTTGATGATAAGATCTGGGACGATACCGGTGGCGGTGAAGGGCATCCCCTCCGGCGGCACCATGTGGCCGATGACTCCCTTCTGCCCGTGCCGACTGGCGAACTTGTCGCCCAGCTCCGGGACGCGTTGGTCGCGCACGCGGATACGTGCGATGCGCGAGCCGCTCTCGGTCTCGGAGAGCATCACCGAATCGACCGTCCCCTTCTCGCCGTGGCGTACCGTCAGCGACGATTCGCGCACTTTCTGCGGGGTCAGGAAGTCGGTCGGCTCGGCGAGGAAGCGGGGCGGACTGGTCTTGCCAATCAGCACCTCGCGCCCGCGCAGGTCGACCTCGGGGTAAATCAGCCCGTCCTCCTCGAGGTTGAAGTACGCCTCTTCGGAGCGCGCACCGCGTACGTCGGGGCCGGG
>Ga0207991_1001430_pt1 | contig 14517 bp, 13 predicted proteins | sample ETN07SmetaG_FD_185786 | JGI IMG/M metagenome (GOLD analysis project Ga0207991, IMG submission 185786) | Marine microbial and viral communities from oxygen minimum zone, Eastern Pacific Ocean - ETNP2014F14-07SV275 (SPAdes) (version 2) | ecosystem: Environmental > Aquatic > Marine > Oceanic ... | reverse complement strand
TTGCCAAGCAGCAGGGAACCGAAAGGACATTTGAGAAGGATGTCAGTGATTCGACCATTGTAGAGGATGCGCTTCTGGAGCTTTGTACAGAGGTCTCGCAAAGCATTGGTCGCATGGGACGTTCAGCCCGTACTGTAACCCTCAAATTGAGATGGTCCAATTTTGATACTATTACCAGACAGAGAACAGTGCCGGGTGAGATTCATCAGGCCGCAGATATTTACAAGGTCGCCAAGACTCTGCTTTACGATAACTGGAAACCAGGGAAACCAATCCGGTTGATGGGTGTTTCAGCTAGTCGTTTGGGAGTTTCGGATCAACAGAAGCTACCCTTAGAATTCGAATAAACTCTTCTGTTTGTCGTCTGCCTTGTGTGTGATTCTCTTTGGTTCTTCATCTTCCTTTTCGTGGATAATTGGATAATCTAGGGTAACTACTTCTCTTTCTTGCCTGAAATCATTGGATTTTTCCATAATATCAATTATTCTCCTGTCTTTCTTGTCTATTCCCATCAAAGTAGCTAGTTCATTCTCGTTCAAATCTAATTTTCCAGCAATACGGGCAGCTTTGCCATGGTCATTTTGACATACTAGGGATAAGACGGCTAACTGTTCCATTTTTGTTTCCTTTATTGACTGGTGTGTTGCTCCTCCAATTTTTTTGGCCAGTGAATCCCTATAACCTCTTTGAAATCGGCTAGCCCCCATTTTTCTTATCCATGAAGGAAATTGTAGTCGGCGTCCAGTGGTTGGATGAGCCTTGGATAAGGCAACGCCACTTGACATCAATTCCGAAGCATATCCCCAAAGCCCATAGTTTTGGTTATTTATTACACGAGCGAGTAGCAAATCGGCGTATGCTACTTTATCGTAGGCACGCTCAATGTCACTGGGATGCTTGTACATGATTGGAATATTGTCACTTACCCATGTTGCCACTTCTCTTGGTTGTTCATTCAAATTGAATATGGCAGTCCGGGGGTCCTCGTAATTATCACTGTTGAATATCACGTTTAGCGTGTCAAACATTTCGATTTCACGGTCTCGCGAGCCCAGTTTCTTCACATCTTCCACCAATATTTTCTTATTACCTTCCGAAAGAGATTGCAGATCGTTGATTGCAGCTCTTAGATCACCTTTAGCAACTTCTGCCATGGCTCTGATTGTATCCTGACTTATCTCAAGTTTCTCACTCTCACATACCTTGTTCAGTACCATCGTTACGGAAACTGCTGATGGTCTCTGGAATTTTAATGTCAAGGCCAGTCTTTTTATCTTTGAACCAGTGCCTTTGGTGAGATTGTAAAGATCATTGACTGTAATCACTACAGGTTGTTTGGTCAGCTCTAAAGTCTTGGCTATAGCCTTCTTCCCACCTCTATCACTATAGTTCTTCACCTTTTTCTTTGATTGTTCGGCTCTTTCGTATAAATTGTCAGCTTCATCAAGCAGAATCAGGTTCCTGCTAGACACACCTTTATTTCCAAATGTCTGAAAGAGTCCAGCCCGTAACGCTATACCTTCGATTACGGCCCCAGATCTGGTATCAGAGGCATTGAGTTCAATAACTTCCCACCCCATATCGTTTGCTAATCCAATGGCTGCAGAGGTCTTTCCACATCCTGGTGGACCAGATAGAATAACACCTTTCTTTGTAGTCTTATTTCCCCATGAATTCGCCCAGTTCTTCAGATCATTTATCGTTTTAGTATTCCCAATCAGGTCCGAAAGACTTTCGGGCCTATATTTCTCAGCCCAGGATTCCATCAATCACCTAGTTTCATTGCAAAGTGTAAACGTTGATATTTCAGAATAGACTTTGCATTTCTGGAAACTATCCAGAAGCAAAAGAATATACAAATTCCACAAATAATCATTATAGTTCCAAAGGAGGATTTGAATTCGGTGCTATCTAGTTTAAAGATAGATAGATCCCAATCCCCATTTCCCATATAGATCATAATTCCGGATACAGCTGATGCTAACAAACCGGCTAGAATCAGAGATCTACTCTCTGTCCTACGGTATAGCTGAAGCACAGGGGAAATAATCGTTAAAAATAGTGCAATTCCAAATAGGGTGAAAAATAGTCTCATGAATTTGGTCTGATAATAATTTACGGAGGAGGATGGGAAACCACCGGCCATCACACTCTCGGCAATCATTGGTAGAGGTGCATAGGCAGCAACAATACATCCCAGAAAGAAGAATCTGGCCAAAAGGAGTAGAAACTGTGATCTTTTACTATCTATTTCCATTTTCTCCAATTTCTTGTATGTTCTCTTCAGAACCCATCTGGAAATGGCCATGGTGCTAGAGGCCAGAGGAACAAAGACGGCAGTGATTAAAATTAAACCTCCCACCAGCTGACCCATAAGGTCTGCACCAGAATCCCTGCCTAGCAATGATGATAATGACATTACTTTGTCGGTACTGGTGTAAACCAGGATTCCTTGACCTACGTAGAGTAGGGCCAACAAGAACCCGGCTATGAAAATCCGAGTTCCAAAACTGCTGTAGATGTAGGCGTCTGGCTGGTCTCGAATAAACCGTACCACAATTCTACCAGAGGAGCGCTATTAATTAGCCTAACTCAAAACGGGTTTGCTCAGGTTCTTTCTTACCTGATAGTTTTCCGCCCAATTTGGGACCTATCCCTGGGATTTCAGCTAGTTCTGAGGGTCTTGCGTCCCTTATCGAGCCTTGGCTTGTGAAACCAGAATTAAAAAGCGCTCTGGCTCTTACTCTTCCTATGGATTCTATCTCCAGCAGCGGTAGAAGTTCCTTACGAACCCCACTATTCACACGTATCTGTAGTTCGGTTATCATCTTGGTCGATTCTGGAGAAACCAATTCAGATAGTTCACCCATAGCATAAAGGATCCATTTAGCAGTCTCGACCTTTGCCCTGATGTCCCCCGGAGTTGTCGAATATCTCTTCAGAAGGTGTTCTTCAGGCGTCTCTTCGATCCAGTCCATCAATAGCAAGGCGGTCTTCAGATCCCATAAATAGAACTCCAATTCGACATGTTCAACCGGAGGAGGAAGCATGAGATCCCCTTCCATTTGCATCAGATGTGTAAGATAAGTTTCCATTTCATTTTTCCGGACGTATAACGAGTATACATCGGGAGTCCTGGCGATGGTATGCAGGATCCCGAGAGGATTCGCATCAACTTCTGATTCCAGAGCATTGCGGATGATAACTCCTGACAAGGGATCAATATACAACTGTGAAACCTTCCTTCCAAAGGCAGTCGGCTTGAATTTCTCTTTTAATTGGTTATTTGCAGATACAAATTCCCCATCTTGCCGACCTTCAATTTCTATCAAATTCTCCTTGTCCAGGAAATCAAGTACTTTGTTCAAACGGTGTTGTGTTCTCCAGAGTTCTCCTTGAACCCCAAAGAGGGTCTTTCCAAGAAATTCGTGCAATCTTTCCTTCGTATTTATTGTACCTGAGGCTATCAGTGAGAGAAGATGAGTTCTGAGCGCTGGTTCACTACCTAGTCTGGAATTGACAGGTTCAGTTTCTCCCTCGAAGTAGTTCTCCGTAAAATAATCAATTTGTTCCCTGTTCTTTGCAATAAGTATACCTTCACCATCTATATCAAACCCAGGCCTTCCAGCTCTTCCTAGCATTTGTTGAACTTCCAATACCGGCAAAGGCTGGTTTGACTGAAATGAGGATTCCCAACGACTAAGATCCCTGATTATGACTCTCTTTGCCGGTAGGTTTACTCCAGCTGCCAGAGTTGGAGTAGCACATAGAGCTTTCAGTGTCCTGTCCCTGAAAGCGGATTCAATTATCTGTCTGTGGCGATTTGTAAGGCCAGCATGATGGTAGGCAACTCCCTTGGTGATTAGTTTTGAGAGGTTTAAATCTACGGAGGTTACTTCGTCAGCTCCCTGCTTTATTCTATCTGCGTAGGATTTCAGTTTTTCCATATCTTCAGAGTTTATTTTTCCCCCGATGAGTCTTCCTAAATTTCGGGCCTGTGCCTCTGCAGCTTTTCGGGTTCCTACGAACACTAGGCATTGCTCTGGCAGGTTATCTGTGGCAATCCCCTCTACACCACTTAGTCCAATGCTTTTTTTTTCTCCATCTTCCCATTCTATTTCTTTGTCTATGGCAATCCCTCTTCTAAGAGGAACGGGCCGAAAATCACTTTGAACCAGAGTCGCATCCAACCATTCAGCAATCTCTTCTGAATTGGATACAGTAGCTGAAAGACCGATAATCTGGATGGTTGGATTAATTTCTCTGAATTTGGAAAGTGTCACCTCTAGGGTCGGACCTCTTCCCGAGTCATTGATTAGATGTATTTCATCGGCCACTAGACAATCGACTTCAGTCAACCAGGAGGGGTTATGCCGAATCAATGAATCGGCTCTTTCCGAAGTGGCAATTATGATGTCATACTTTGACAAACCTCTGGCCTTGTCAAAATCCCCTACAGAGACCCCTATCTTGGCCCCATTCAGGATATTTTTACAAATATCCCTTAATTCGTTTACCTTTTCCCAGGCCAGTGCCCTCAGGGGAACCAGATAGATTCCTTTTTTATTTGATCTTACCGCCCTCATGAGTGCAACATAGGCGACCAACGTCTTGCCGGCGGCCGTAGGCACGGACATGAGCACCGAATCTCCTTTTTCAACAACCTTGATTGCTTCTTTTTGGGGAGGATATAATTCTTTGATGTTCAGATACTCTAGCAGTTCAGGTAACAACCTTACCAGCTCTCATCCTGCTCTGCTATACCAAATTCAGGTCGGCTTTGAAATGTCAAGTAAAGTGCTATTGCCCCAAGAAGGGTTGATAGCAATAATCCACCCAATCCAACTATGGCAGCAGAACAGCCGATAAGGACCATATTGTAATTCTGTCTCATCATCAGGAGAGCCCCTCCAACAAATGCCAGAATAGCGCAGACGAGTTCCCAGATCATTCCGAATTTGAGGATCTTACGAACAAAGTCTTCGTCAATCTCTTCTTCCTGTTCTATCTCAATTCCCATTTCACCCATAACATCGTTGTACTTTGCCGTCACTCCCTGTATTTTTTCTTCATCGTTTAGAAGTCCATTCATGGTTGTGGCTGTTCCCAGTAGAACGAATCCTGCGATAATGAGGACTAGTGCCGCTTGACTTGGTTTGCTAGTAGCGGGATATAGAGCAACCAGACTACTGCTACTCTCCTCTTCATCACCCCAATCTAAAGATTCATACTGCGTTTCTTCCCATCCTTCGGAATCATCATCCTCATCCATCAATCGGTCAGTACTCGACCTATAATAATGATTGCTCTATTCTTTCTCGAGCCCCTTCAAGGTTCCACTGGTTCTAACAGTCTGTATTTTCATTTCCGTGCCATTTCTATTCATGATTTCTCTTGCCTGTTTTGCCAATTTATGGTCAACACGAATAATTCCTCTTTTGGAATCATATTTCATCAGTTTCAACCTTATTTTACCGTTCAGTTCTTTACATCGGTCATTCAAGAATCGATTAACTTGATTCTTGGTAGTGCTCACTGAATGTGTGAACAAGATGTACCTTTTCCGCCCTCTATTCTGTTTAACAACCATTATTCAAGTGCTTTCGTAAGGTTTTTGATTACGTTTTCTAATTTTTGAACTCTATCTCTTAACTCAGCCATCTCAGCCCTTAGCTCCCCCTCACTACCATTATCCCCTTTGTTTTTGAGTTGTTCTATTAACCATGTGTCGGTTTCTTCCTTTAATTTAATAATTGATTCGATATCCTCATTCCCTTCAGAACCATCCCCTTCTGATTCTTTTGCTTCCATAACCTCTTCAGTAGTTTTTTCTTTTGGTTCATTCCGTTCTTCTTCATTCAGCTGTGACTTCTTGCGGTCATAATCTTGTACGGTCATTATGTTTCCATCACCATCAGTTTTAATCTGATTCTCCTCAGATAATTCTTCTAATGCTGGTGAAAAGTCACTCATTTCTCCTCCGGCTTCTTTAAAGGCCTGAAATAATTCTCCAGAATCCAGTTTGTAATCTTCCATTTTGAGTATATTCACAATATTTGTTTTTGCTTCTTCCAGTCTTTCTGAATCGTTTAAGGGATATCCCATGAGGTAGATAATTAGTAGTATAATTTTATAGTTACTGGCGACTCAATACGTTTAATCCCCCTTAAATCTGAAGCGCCGTGTCCCTTACTGATAAGATTACTGAAATCGAAGAGGAGATCGCCAATACTAAATACAACAAGGCAACCCAACATCATATTGGCAAGTTAAAGGCCAAGTTGTCTAAATTAAGAGAAGAAGTAGTAATTAGTTCTTCAGGGCCTAGAGGTAGCGGCTATGGGGTACGCAAGGCAGGCGATGCTACTGTAGCCCTAGTAGGGCTCCCTAGTGTCGGGAAGTCCACATTGCTCAATTGCCTTACTGATGCCGAAAGCGAGGTCGGTTCCTATGCTTTTACTACTCTGGATGTTGTGCCAGGTGTTCTGAAATACAGGGATGCCAACATTCAGATCCTTGATCTACCAGGATTGATAGAGGGTGCTGCTCGAGGAGCAGGTAGAGGCAAGGAAGTTCTTTCAGTAATACGTTCCGCAGATCTGATAATCCATATCGTAGACGCTTTGGAACCAGCACCCCATGTTATTCTCAAAGAATTATTTGATTCCGGTATTCGCCTTAATGATCGTCCACCCAATGGTAGCGTTTCTAAGACAGGAATAGGCGGTATAGATGTTATTTCGACAGTTTATCAAGAACTAGAAAAAGAGGCAATCAAGACCGTGGTTAGAGAGTATGGGCTCGTCAATGCTCAAGTTGTTCTAAGAGAGAAGATTACTCTGGATGACCTTGTAGATATCTTGGCAAAAACCCGGGTTTACGTCCCTTCATTCAATGTTTTGACCAAAGTTGATATGGTCAATCGTGATCAGTTGAAGAAGGCTAGAGCAAAATTTGGGCGCGAAAAACCAATTGAGATTGCAGCTCCGACCGGAAAAGGCGTGGTAAAACTGAAAAGACTCATTTACCATTCCTTGGATTTCATATCCGTATTCATGAAACCTCAGAGAGAAAAGGCAGATATGGAAGAACCGTTGGTAGTAAGGAAGGGAACCACGATAGCTGAGATATGTCAGCACCTACATCGCGATTTCAGACGTAAATTCCGCTACTCACAAGTTTGGGGTCCTTCAGCCAAGTTTCCAGGACAGACAGTCGGATTAAATCACAAAGTAAAGGATAGTGACGTGGTCAGCATCATCATGCACCACTGAACTATTTCTGGAGCCTTTTAACCAATTCAGCCTTATTACCCGACGTAGCAAGGCCTTTCTTCTTCAGTTCAGCCTTCAATTCAGCTAATTTCATAGACCCATAATCTGCCTTTTTCTTAGCCGGACTACCTCGTTTCTTCGATTTAGGTTTTTCTTTCTTGTCACCTCTTCTGAAGATCCCAATCACTTTTGAGGTTCCCCTTCCGATTCCAGATTTAACAGCTCCGGCACCACGCCCTACAGCAGATCCAGCCCTGCTAAAAGCAGCCTTGGTTTTTGTTCCTCCAGATTTTATTCCACTTCCAATTCTGCTTCCAATACCTGGGCCCTTGTCAACACTATCGGTTTTGACTTCTGGTTTTTTCTGTGGTTTTTTTTCAACCGCTGGTTCACTTCTTACTTTGGGTGTCAACTTAAGCTGTGATCGTTCTTTGAAGACAATTTTTGGTTTATCAGAAGCGGCTTTCTTTTTCTCATTGTATTCTTTTCGAGCTGGATCTGCAGTTACTGAATCGGGTAGTGAATCCCCAAATCGGTCTTCATATCTTTCTTCCAGACTTTTGTTCTTGGAGTCCATCATATGGTCGAGTCTCTTGTGAATATCCTCTATGGGTCTTTGACTTCGCTTTGACCATCCTGTCGGTTGTGGGGCCGGAGAAGCATCTGTTGAAACAACAATATCAGTATCCGCAATAACACCAACGGGTGCCACCTCTACCACAGGTTGCTGTACAGCAGGCATAACGCCAAGAGGTTGTACTACGCCAGGTTGGGCTACAGGTGCAGTTTGCGCTACCGGAGCACCTATTGGCTCTAGAACCGGAGGTTTCTTTCTTGCTTTTTTCTTTTTTCTTCCGAACCAGGCCATATTTTTTACCAGTATTTTTTTAGTAGGGTCATCAGTTTTTCAAAGAGACTGATAAGCGATGGCGAACTCTTTGCTCTACCATTAGAGCGAGAGCCGTTTAATCGTATTTCAGACCCGTTGCTTCCGGATGACATCTTTAGGCACTTATAGTAATCAATTAAAAGTTTGTTTCACTAATTTTTTTCCTGCCAGCTCATCTGCTTACGCAGAGTTCTCTGTCGATTATAGGCCTTTACGATATCTCCTTTGGTGATTATTCCAATCAGTTTCTTTTGGTTGGTCTTATCGACAACAGGCAAGTGGCTTATCTCACGATAGCCTAGTGACTCTAGAGCCTGAGCCAGATTTTCTTTAGGCGTAACGGTAATCAAATCCGTTACGCAATAATCACCGACAGTTAGATGCCTTTCATGCCTTAGGGTAGCAATATGAATGTCCGCCCACGTTATTATTCCGCTTAACTCTCCCTTGTCATTGACTACTGGCAAACTCATGTGTCCCGTATCTTCGATTATCTGGAAAGCCGCTTCCAGAGGTCTCTCTGGTGTAATGGTCATTACGTCCTTGGTCATGGCATCTTCCACTTTTATCATTCTCATCAAGTCTTGTTCAGATTCTAAATCAATGCTTATTCCACGTCGTGCTAACTTTGCAGTGTAACAGGAGTGCTCAGATACACCATAACACACAGCATCCGCAACGACACAGGATAGCATCAAAGGCAAAATAATTTCGTATGTCGCTGTCATTTCAAAAAGCAGGATTATCGCAGTCAGTGTAGCTCTGGTTGTAGATGCTACGAAAGCAGCCATTCCTACCAGTGCGAAGGCCCCTGGGTGGTCAACCATTCCCATATCATTCAGGACTAATCCCAGGGCAGCCCCCAGTGCAGCCCCAATGAACAAACTTGGAGTGAAAATGCCTCCGGATCCTCCACTCCCAATAGAAACGGAGGTGGCAATTATCTTTAGCAGCATGATGGAAATTACGAAAATTAGGAGACTGGTGATCCCTGACGCCATGTCAAGATTCACTGGGAAGCTGCTTCCCAGAACCATATTGCCACCTTCGTCATAATCCAGTGATATTAAATCTGATGTAACACCAAATCCATTTCCTAGAATATGTGGAAACGATAATGCGATTAATCCCACACATAATCCTCCTAGACTGGTTCTGATAAATACGGGTATTATGTCTATTTTCTCAATATTGGTTTCAACCCAGTTCAATAATTTTATGAACCCTGCTGCAGCCAAACCAGTGACCAGTCCTAGGACGATATAGAGGGGGTATTCAGTGGGAGATCCCAAAGGGTATTTTGGTATATTATCAAATGCGGCGAGGTCTCCCGTTAGTTCCCGCCCTACGATTGTAGCTATAACTACAGCTACTACTATTGGAATGAAAGAACGTGTTCTTAGTTCAGCTAAAATTAATTCTATCGCAAATAGTACCCCACCTAGTGGAGCATTGAAGGCCGCGGTTATCGCACTTGCAGCTCCACAACCGACCAGCGTTCTTGTTTCATCAACAGTTTTACCAGTTCTCTGACCAATCTCGGACCCTACTGTAGAAGATATTACTACCATGGGTCCTACTCGTCCCAGTGACATTCCGGTTCCAATACAGGCAGCAGCTGCAAAACACTTGGCAACAGCCTTCTTTGCACTTAATCTGGCCTGTTTGAAAGCGACAGCTTCCATCACTAGTGGAACCCCAGCACCTTTTGCATCTTTGGACCAGTATTCGATTATCAGTCCGGCGACTAATCCACCTAATGCTGGAATAAAGATAATCTTCCACTCATTTCCAGAATCAATTAATGAATTCTGGATGAAACTATCTCCATAGAATATTCCTTGGATCCCTTTGCTCAAGGATATGAACACCCATGTCAATACTGCAGCACAGGTTCCAGTTAGAGCCGCTAGCAGGTTCATTTGGAGCATCGGGGATTTTAGTACTGCCTTGAATCTATTCAGTACTTCAGATTCATTCATGCCGTCAGGACCTCGACTCCGCTGCCGGTGATCATTATGGTATGCTCTGACTGGGTTACTATGCCCTTACCCAATTCATCTAAGACAGGGTAGTATGACACTACTCTCGATTGAATCAGTTTTTGCAGGCTTTTAGTAACATCATCCTGAATTGAATGCAACCATCTTTCTGCAAAAGGCAGACCATGATATCTATCCTTAATCTCCATCATCAGTTCCGTTGCCTTATCATCCCTTACCTTTCGAACTTGTCTAAGATGATAAATATTGGAATTTCGTTTTCCACCTACTCGCCCAGCACCATCAGTGACAAATGGTTCTATGGCCATAATATCTCCACTTTTCAGTACTGAACCACCTCTTTCTTTGACACTTGGTACGGATACGCCACTGTGTAAATTGTATCTTTTTATTCCATGGCCGGTCAAATTGGCAATCGGCTTGTACCCGTAGCCTTCAATCGTGTTTTGGACAGCTTCTCCAATAATTCCAACGTTCACGCCAGGCGATGCAACTTCTATAGCTGTATTCAGGGCTTCACGTGAGGCCTTAATCATTTTACTGTATTCGTCACTTCCAATCTCGATAGTTAGGGCATTATCACCAATATACCCTTCAATATGTACACCTACATCCAGTTTCACTACATCACCATCATGAAAAACCTCCTTGCTTTTGGTCGACGGTGTCCAATGTGCACCCACACTGTTAACCGCTAAATTCGTTGGGAATGCCAATTCACCATTCTTTTCGATCACGAAATTTTCAATGCTTTCAGCCACATCCAGCATTGACGCTCCATCTTGAATCAAGGTTTTGCCGAAGTTAAGCGCATTACGAGCCAGCTTTCCGGCTTCTTTCCATTTTAAAATTTCTTCAGAATTCAATTATTCCCTCCAGAATAGGCGAGTATAAAGCACCGATGCGCTTTATTTCGGGCTTATCCTGAGTTAGGTCAATTATGGTAGATTCAACCCCCATCGGTTTCTCACCGTCTAAATATACGCACTGGGAACCAAATGTTTGAATTGCCTCATCCATGCTCTTGGCAATCTCGGAATTGTGCCTATTTGCGCTTGTAGTTACGACAGGACTTTCTTTAGCCAGTTCCAAAGCAGTTCTATTCGACGGTATTCGGACAGCGATGTTGCCATTTCTGGTTACACCTTTTGCAAAATTACGTTTTGACCTTAGAATTAAAGTTATAGGACCCGGCAGGAATTCGTTGATGATTTTTTCGGCTATTTGATTTATCTCACCATAATCTCCAATTATTCTACTGTGGTTCAGCATTATACTCAGTCCGTCCTTTTCTTTTCCTTTAACTTGGAATAATTTTTCCACGGCAGCCTGGTTGAAGGGGTCACATCCCATCCCCCATACGGTATCTGTGGGGTAAACTACGATTCCACCATTCTGGATTTCTTTTCTAGCTTCAGTTATGGAAATCATTAAGCTTGCTCAGAAACTGCTGTTTTAATGTTTTTGGATACGTTATCTCTGTTCTATAGGTCTAAAGGTTCGATCTATAGGCCCCACATACCTGGCTCTGGGTCTGATAAGTCGGTTATTACCATATTGTTCCAATACATGTGCAGTCCAACCAGCTATACGCGACATTGCAAAGAGGGGAGTAAACAAATCGGTGGGAATCTCAAGCCCATAGAGTAATGGAGCAGAATAGAAGTCGACATTGGTTATTATTGGCTTTCTGGATTTGACCTGTCTTTCAATCTCTTCAGCGACCTCATACAGCGTCATATCATTTCTTTCTTTCCATAATTGAGTTGCCATTTTCTTCAAGTGTGGTTTTCTGGCATCATCCACCTTGTAAACGCGATGTCCAAAACCCATTATCTTCTGTTTTTTCGCAAAGGCCTTTTCGATGTAGTCGAAAGCCTTTCCAGGTTTTCCAACCTCTATGATCATCTCCATTGCTTTTTCGTTTGCACCACCGTGTAGAGGCCCACTGAGGGTTCCTACCGCAGAGGTAATTGCAGAATGCAGGTTCGCTAACGTACCTGCGGTCACCCTGGCTGAGAAGGTTGATGCATTAAATCCGTGGTCTGCTAAAAGAATAAGATAGAGGTCTAAAGCTTCAATCTGGGTCTGACTAGGTTCTTTTCCGAGTAACATTCTCAGGAAGTCTTCAGCGTGCCCTCTTTTGGGATCGGCCTCTAACAGTGGTAATCCTTCGCGCAACCTGTGAATCATTGCCACAGCCGTTGCGATTTGTCCGACCAAACGTAGTGCCTTGGGTGGCAGTTCACTGAGCGGTACATTATTTTCGTAATGACCCAGAGCAGAGACTACGGTTCTCAAGGTACTCATTGGTGAAGTTTTACCGGCTAGTTCAGTAATCACCTTCTGTATTTCCTTTGGAAGAACTCTGGCCTTACCAATTCGCTCAGTCATGTTTTCCAGTCGTTCATGGTTAGGCAATTCAGTATCATAGAGCAAGCATATGATTTCTTCAAAAGTAGTGTTGAAAGCCAGGTCATCTATGTTATATCCGCAATATCTCAAAATCCCTTTTTCACCATTTACTGAACTCAGAGACGTATCAGCTGCAACAATCCCTTCTAAACCTTTGACTGGTTCGGGAATTGAGTCCTTGTTATCTTTTGGCAATGACACATCGAAACATTATGGAGTGCAATATTTAGCATTTGCCGAATTTCAGTCATTTTTGTATTCAGTAACACGGATTCCAAAATCACCCATTATTGCAGGTCGTTTCATTATTTTCTCCATTTTCTGATTGAATGCAGTTTCTAGGTCCACTTTCATGGCAATGGCGTGTCCGATTATCAATATTAGCAGGTCGGCTAACTCTTCCGCCTTTTCAGAATCAGGTTTGCCTTTAGTGAAGCACTCTGCAAATTCACCTAGTTCTTCAACTGTAAGTAAAATTCGATAGGCCATATCGTGTCCTTTGTTCGTTTTCTCATGGAAACCGTGCTTGTCATGGAATTCCTGAACTTTAGCCAACATTTTAGAGTAGGTCTGACTCATAGATACCAGTAGGCACTGGACTTTGTTACACTTTCTGCTACTTTTTCTGGATAGATAGCAGAATTATAGGAAACTATTATGATGGTTCCTCCACTATAATAAAACGTGAGATTCGATGTGCGGGCGATAGCTATCTGCCTCATCCTCTGTGCGAGTAGCCTTTCTGGCTGTCTTGAGGATGAGAGGGTAAAGCTACCTCCGCCCGAAGAACCTTCTATTCCTGATGGTACATTCATTACTGGGCCAGATGGTCTAGAAATAGAAGGTGAACCTCTGCCCATGGATTTTGTTTTCAGTGATGTGGGTGAAGAAGGAGCTGAACCCAGTATAGGAGTTACTTCGAGCGGATGTATATTTTTCATAGCATTCGAGAAACCGATGCGCTCATGCGATCATGGTGAAACATGGGTGGATACAAGTGATATCACACAAGCGTTCTTTACCAATGACCCGTATGGCTGGGTCGACCCAATCACGGATCGAGTATTCAATATCCATATGATGGGGCTTTGGACCACTTGGATTGGTTGGTCTGATGATGATGGTGAAACTTGGTTATCTAATCCTCATGATTCGGGATCAGTACCCATAAACGACCATATCAAACTCGGTTCAGGGCCATGGACTGATGACGGATATGGGATAGGAGGGGGAATCTCCTCGAATGTTTATGAGACTGCAGTATATTTCTGTTTTAACAAACTCCTCTATATTTCCTGTTACACCAGTTATGATGGAGGTGCTACATTTGAAGCTGGAGGAGACATTGTAGGGTTAGCTACCACTAATGGAGGATTGCATGGGGCTATCACAACCGCACCAGACGGTACTGTCTATTTACCTCCTCGAGTTGCGACTCCGGCAATCATTTTTTCCAAGGATAACGGTCTTACCTGGGAGGAACGCACGATGGGAGAGGACGTAGGTACACCAAATCCTCGTAAGAATGGAGAAGTTGCTACGGACACCGAGTCGAATGCTTACAATGTGTGGGTTGGTGTTGATCAAGGCGTCTACATGTCGCGAAGTATAGACTCAGGCAACACATGGGAGCAAACAAGTATCAGAATCAGCCCCATAGAAGTAATCTCAGCGACATTCCCTCATACCTCTGCTGGAGACCCTGGACGAATTGCAATTACCTACCTTGGAAGCGAGAATGCCAGTGCGCTAGGTCAGCCTAATATCGATGGGGAACCGTGGGACGGTAATGCACACTATGCGCCATCTAACGTGAGTCACTATCTCTATGTTACCTACAGTCTGAATGCATTGGACCCTGAACCGGTGTTCCACACACAGAGAGTTTCTACAGATCCTGTCCAAGTTGGTAGTATCTGCCTGAACAGTGGTGATT
>Ga0207991_1001425_pt1 | contig 14585 bp, 12 predicted proteins | sample ETN07SmetaG_FD_185786 | JGI IMG/M metagenome (GOLD analysis project Ga0207991, IMG submission 185786) | Marine microbial and viral communities from oxygen minimum zone, Eastern Pacific Ocean - ETNP2014F14-07SV275 (SPAdes) (version 2) | ecosystem: Environmental > Aquatic > Marine > Oceanic ... | reverse complement strand
TTTTCGTGCCTGAAAAAACGATTCCTGCTGTTTGAGCTGCGCCCCATTATCCAGTAAATAACAATCCACGAATTCTCATGATTGCGCCCTATTACGATTCCGCGTCCCGGATAGACGTTTTCTGCAATGTGATTCTTGAAATTTTGTCCGGCTGTTTCTCTGGTCAACTCAGTATTCGTAAAGTTCAAATTGTTCGCGGTGCAAATCATCAGATAATTTAATGGTAATACTCCGGCCCATCTCATCTTCCAATAATTTGACGGCTTCCTGCTCTTCCTCCTGGATATATTTAAAAACATCTGAGTGCAGAAATATTGCAACAGATCCTTTTGTGTTCCTGCGGCAGCTGCGGCGGACTTCACGGAAAGCCTCGTAACAGACTGTGGACGGAGATTTTATCTGGCCTGTTCCATCACAATACGGACACGGATCACAAAGATAACGGTTCAGGTTTTCGCGATCGCGCTTGCGTGTCATTTCGACGAGACCCATCTCACTTATTTGCAGAATTTTGCTGCGTGCCTTATCAGAACGAAGTTGGTCCTTCAGGGTCTGATAAACCATTTGCCGGTGCTGCTGTGTTTCCATATCAATGAAATCAATAATAATAATTCCGCCAATATTTCGCAGCTGCAGCTGGTAAACGATTTCCTCAGCAGCTTCAATGTTTGTACGCAAAATTGTTTTTTCATGACTTTCCTTACCGACGAAGCGTCCTGTATTCACATCAACTGCAGTTAATGCTTCAGTCTGATCGATGACAAGGTGACCTCCGGAGCGCAGCCAGACTTTGTTTCCGAGAGCGCGGTCAATTTCATTTTCGATTCCGTAATGATCAAAAACAGGTTCTGCTTTAGTATAATTTTCAATTACAGATCCATATCGCGGCAAGTAAGAGCGTACAAACTGACGAACCTTATTAAACTGACTTTTGTCGTCAACAACCAACTTGCGGATATCTGCTGAAAAAAGATCGCGAATCGTTCGGAAAATCACATTCAGATCTGAATGCAGAAGCGAGGGAGCAGGAAGGGTTTTATATTTTTCCAGAATATCATCCCAAATAGAAACCAGATAGTTGATGTCAGAATGCAAATCTTCTTCACTGTGTCCTTCTGCAACCGTCCGGATGATGAATCCGGCATTTTCCGGACGTAAACGGTCCACAATCTCCTTCAATCTCTCACGTTCTTTTTCCTGATTTATTTGACGGGAAACTCCAAGCGTTTTTGTAGCAGGCAAATAAACGAGATTCCTCCCAGGAATTGAAACATGATTGGTTATGCGGGCACCCTTCGTACCAATTGGGCCCTTTGAAACCTGCACCAAAACGTCCTGTCCTTCTTGAATCAACTGACCAATCTTTTGTTGTTCTCCATTATTATTAGAGGGTTCACCAAAAATTTCATGTTCCGGAAGAATGTCATCAATATGTAAAAATGCCGCCCTCTCAGAGCCAATATCAACAAAAGCAGACTCCATTCCAGGCAGAACATTCAATACTTTTCCCTTGTAAATATTGTCCACAAGACGTATCGTTTTTTCGCGTTCGTGATAAAGCTCTGATAGTTCTCCACCTTCAATCACGGCAACCCTGGTTTCGTGAGAGGTGTGATTTATAATAATTTCTTTTGCCATTGAATAGTTTATGAGTTTCGAATTATGATTTCTCTCATTTCCTGCACTGCTTGAGAAATACCAACAAAAATCGCCCGACTGACAATGCTGTGTCCTATGTTCAATTCACGTAAATGCGGCAGGCCGCAAATACGCTGGGTATTGATGTAATTAAGTCCGTGTCCGGCATTTACCTGCAGTTTTTCCTGATGCGCCAATTCTGCTGCAGAAACCAGACGCTGATATTCCCTGTCCAGTTCTTCAGAATTTTCTGCATTTGCATAACAGCCGGTGTGCAGTTCAACATCCTCAGCACCAGCTTTTTGACTTGCCTTGATTTGTTCTGCATCCGGATCAATGAATAAACTCACCCGGATTCCCGCACCCCGGAGTTGGGCTATTCCTTTATGCATAATTTCTGCTGCACCGGCAATATCCAGTCCGCCTTCCGTAGTCACTTCCTCCCGTTTTTCAGGAACAAGGGTCACAATATCCGGACGAATATCCAGTGCAATAGCAAACATTTCTGCTGTTGCAGCCATTTCCAGGTTCATTCGCGTTTGAATGGTTTCCCGCAAAATCCGGACGTCCCGGTCTATAATGTGTCGACGGTCCTCACGCAGATGAATTGTGATACCATCCGCTCCAGCCAGTTCTACTAATCCTGCTGCGGTAACCGGATCCGGTTCGCTGATTTGACGGGCCTGCCTGACAGTCGCCACGTGATCAATGTTAATGTGTAAAGCAATCATTATTTCGGTTTACAGTTCTTTTACTGTATTCAAAGTCCTTTCAAACAAATTCAAAATTCAAAAACTGCAGCCGATTTTTTGCTGTTATTCGTTAAATGACTGCTGCCAGTCGTTTAGTTTCTTTCATTTTTAACCCAAACTGAAACTATGGGCCACTGTTGAAGGACAGTTATTCCATCCGGTTTTACAACTTTTGGAGTTACTTTAGGATACTCTCCGGGTTCAAATGTTGAAAGATCAATTTCACCATAAAGTTTATCCAGATTTAATTCCTGAATCAAATCTTCAGGACCTTCAACGAAAACATTGAAAGTACCAGGATTTATTACACTGACATAATCCATGTTCCGTAAATAAACCGGAACTTTGTCAAATCGTTTCTTGATCGGTAAACTATCAATAGTTATTTCTGCAGAATAAAAATCAACATTCTGATCGATGATTTGCACATTGCCTCTTGGCAAATCCAAATCAACCCGCATTGTGACACTTTCTTTAAGTCCTTCCAGCTCAATTTCATGAGCAGAAACATGGTCCAGTTTTTCCAGCACTGAGCGTGGCCCGCGCATTGTAAGGGTGTCCGGAATGATTCTGATATCCCTCATCAGGTACCCCTTCTTTGGAGTACCCTGATAACGTGGTTTTATCGAAAAAGATTTTTCAATCAACTCCTCTATTCTAACCGTGATTTGTGAAGGATGAATGCGTGTTATCTCTACCTTCACCGGTGATAAAATGTGATTCTCAGTCAGCACATACGAAAGCGTTCCTTCCTGCGCTTTGTCGAGATCAAGAACCGCCTGGAGCTCCTGAGGATTAAATGAATCCCTGCTGTTGGTGTGTACCACTATGTTGACCTGCGGCGGATCAGAAGTGACTTGAAAGGACGGCGAAACATTTTTGAAAACAACCGGAGCATAAAAACTCATTTGAATAGGTTCTCCAGATTTCCGGGCAAGAAACCAGACAAAAACAGCTAAAACAACTGCAAGCACTTTGAAGTAAACATTTATTCGCATCTGTCAGCCTTTGTTTGTTTCTGCAGGAGTGTTATCCGGAGTTTTTAAATCATCGGACGTTTCCGTGGTTTGTTTTGCTTTCTTCAACTTAGTTTTTCTATAAGTGTCTTTTGTTTCCTTTTCCCTGATGGCATCAGGAATGTTGCCTGCAAGCACATCCAGGAGGGCTTTGCGAATATCTTCATTTGCACCGCGTATCAACTGTCCGCGGTAACTGAGACTGATTTCCCTGCGTTCTTCAGAAACAATCAGGACTGCTGCATCCGTTTCTTCTGTCAGACCAATTGCAGCACGATGCCTGGTTCCGAGAGAAGAGCTGAGACGGCTGTTCATCGAAACAGGTAAAATGCACTGTGCGGCCAACAAATCACCCTTGTTGCTGATAATAACGGCGCCGTCGTGTAAAGGCGATGATGGATGAAAAATACTCAGCAAAAGCTGTTCACTGACAGTTGAGTTTAATTGTGTACCACGATCACTGAAGTTTTTCAATCCAACTTCCTGTTCAAGAACAATCAGGGCTCCTATACCTTGCTGTGACATCTGCAGACAAGCATGCAGGGTGCTCTCTACCAAATTTCTTTTTTGCTGACTGTTTTCACGGAAAAGAGTGAAAACCCCAATTTGTGCCAGTCCGTTACGAATATCCGTCTGAAACAGTACAACCAGTACCAGCACCAGTGACTGCCCCAAATTATCAAGGAGGAGCTGTGTGGCTTCCAAATTCAAAATCAGCGAAACAAGATAAAGTGCCAGCAGCAAAACAAAACCCATTAACATGGGAATGGTACGTGTGCCTCTGATGAGGAGCAGAATGCGATAAAAAATTATCGATAGGAGAACAATATCAAACAGATCCTGCCAGCGAAAGGTAAAGTTACCTGTAAAAATTGGCAAAAGTGTTTCCACTGAAAGTCTCCGAAAAGGGAAAGGGGGGTTCTTAGGTTATCTTGATATTAAGAAAAGATGAACATAATTTGTGAGATCAAAGTTATTTGAAAATCAAAAAAATTTTCAGACACTATTTTTTAGTTTTTGGTGCAAACTCCTCCATAACCTGCAGCACATTTTCTCCATCAATAGTTTCTTTTTCCAGCAATGTCAGGGCAAGAGATTCAAGTGCTTTACGGTAAGTTTTTAAAATCGATTTTGCCCGCTCATAAGATGAATTTAGAATTTCAAGCACTTCTTCATCGATCATACGCATGGACTCATTGCTGAATTCAGTATGCTGTTGTAAATCGCGTCCCAGAAAAACATGCCCTTCATCTTCAGTATAAGTCAGTGGTCCCAGTTTCTCACTCATTCCCCACTGACAAACCATTTTTCGGGCTAATTCTGTAGCTCTTTTCAGGTCATCGCTGGCACCTGTAGTGAAGCGTTTAAATACTAAATGTTCTGCCGCACGTCCTCCCATTGTCATGGTTATTTGCCCCAGCAAAGAACGCCTGTTATGACTGTGTCGATCTTCTTCCGGCAGGAGCATTGTAACTCCTAAAGCCCGTCCTCGCGGAATTATACTCACCTTATGCACGGGGTCAACTTCTTCAATACTGGCTGCAACAAGAGCATGTCCAACCTCATGATAGGCTGTAGTCTCTTTTTCTTCATCACTAATTAAGAGACTGCGCCGCTCTGCGCCCATCATCACTCTATCTCTTGCATATTCAAAATCATCATTATCAACAGTTTCTTTATCCTGACGCGCAGCCCAAAGTGCTGCTTCATTGACAAGATTAGCCAGGTCTGCACCGGTAAATCCAGGAGTTCCACGTGCTATCTTGTTCAAACTTACTTTTTTATCCAGTACAATATTTTTACTATGCGTTTTTAAAATATTTTCACGACCTTTGATATCCGGAGAAGGTACAACTACATGCCGGTCAAAACGCCCTGGACGCAGCAAAGCATGATCCAGCACATCCGGTCGATTAGTTGCAGCTACAACAATAATGCCTTCATTTACTTCAAAACCATCCATCTCAACCAGTAACTGGTTCAGAGTCTGTTCACGTTCATCGTTTCCCCCTCCAAGACCGGCACCACGGCTGCGTCCGACTGCATCGATTTCATCAATGAAAATGATACACGGTGCGTGTTTTTTACCTTGCGCAAACATGTCCCTGACACGGCTGGCACCGACACCAACGAACATTTCCACAAAATCGGAACCGCTGATACTGAAAAAAGGGACTGCAGCCTCACCTGCAATTGCTTTGGCCAGCAGGGTTTTACCGGTTCCAGGTTCTCCCATTAATAAAACACCTCTTGGGATTTCTCCTCCAAGTCTTTCAAATTTTCCGGGGTCTTTCAGAAAATCTACGATTTCCTCCAATTCTTCCCGTGATTCATCAATTCCCTGAACATCTTCAAATTTTATCGGATTGTCTTCCGTGTTGGTTATTCGTGAGCGGATTTTTCCAAAACCCATGGCACGGTTTCCTCCACCCTGGACCTGACGCATGAAGAAGAGCCATATACCAATGATCAGGATCATAGGAAGCCAACTGCTCAGGATGGCCATAAATAAATTAGTTTCATCGGTTGGCTCAACTTTAACGCGTACTTGATGGCTGTCCAATATTTTGAACAGTGCAGGGTAATTCGGAACTTGAGTTTGAAAAGAACCATTTGTATCGCTGACACCATGAATTTGACTTCCACGGATTATAACTTCCAGCACAGAACCGGATTCGATTTGAGAAATAAATTCTGAAAAAGAAATTTCCCTCTCGTTTGATTCTCTTGGTCCAACCAGATTAAAGAGCATCAGCATTACAAGGCCGATCACAAGCCAGATGCCGATATTACGTAAGAATGTATTCATAGTTGTCTGAAATAAATGTTATTGTTTTAACTGGTAGATCATCACATATATACACAGGAAACGCAAGTCTGAGACTAAAAAACCGGATTTTAAGCATTTATTTTAATAATTTTTTGTAATCAATTTATGCAGGAGACAACCGGCAGGGGTTTTTTACTTGACAAGGAAGCCGAAAGTGCCCGAAGATACTGTAAAGACATGGTAATTTTTTTCAAATAAAGAGTGATGAACGAAAATAAAATCAAGCTGCGCAAAGTCGGTATTTTTTCTCAGCAACTGGTACATCCGGTAACGGAGTTGTTGCAAGAGTGGTTTGTTCCTCACGGTATTGAAATTACCTCTCTCGCTGATGGGGAAAAAAGTGAGACCGGTTTGGATTTAATTGTCTCATTTGGCGGAGATGGGACCGTACTTGCAGCATTAAGTCTTTTTCCGGAGTGTCCGGTTTTGGCAGTCAATTTCGGTAATGTCGGTTTTTTGACTGCGGGAGACCGTGAAGATTTGACTGATATACTGCAAAGTGTACTTGACGGGAATTATATAATAAGTGAACGTTCAGTACTAGAGTGCCTTCATCCTCTTGGAACTGACTATGCAGTGAATGAAATTGTAGTCCGTGGTGCAACTCGACTAATCGCAGTTGAGTTAAGCATCAACGGGAAGCATATACGACGTGTTCGCGGAGACGGAGTTATCGTGGGAACTGCAACCGGAAGTACTGCATATTTACTTGCCGCCGGATCTCCAATTGTAATTCCGGAACTGCGTTGTATGATCATCGCAGGCTTGAACGAGTATGATTTCAGGTCCAGACATCTGGTTGTCACTGGAGAGTCCAAAATCAGGCTTGTAATATCAGAACAGACTCATGAAAAAGAAATTTATCTTTCTGCGGATGGAAAAGAAAAGGTGCCGCTTAAAATTGGAGATGAAGTTCTCATTCAGGAGTCGGCAAGACAGGCAAAATTAGTTTTCATGGAAAAGAATTATTTTTTTCACAATCTTTCTTCACGACTGTCCTGGTTCCACAGCGGTGAAAAATAGTTGGATCGGTTTATGACTTTGAAATGGCGTTTTTCAGGTGGAATCCTGTTTTCATTGTTATTACATTTTTTTTTGTTATCTGCCTTGCTATACTGGTATCCCGGAATGATCGGCAGGAGTGACCAACCATGGCAGGAATGGTCCCAGTTTTTAGCTGAAAAAATACTGCCCTCTGGTACAGTCAGCAAAACAACTCCGGAGACTTCAGCAAAAATGACAACTGCTACTTTGATTTTTCCTGATATTGTTTTTTACAGGCAACAAAAAAAGCCCCTGATTATTACTCCCAGCAAAAAGAAAAAATCTAAACCAAAACTGTCTTTTAATAACATACTCAGCCAAATAGAAAAATTTCCTGAACGTCTGAAAGTATCCAAAGATTCAAAAAAACCGTTTTCCAGCCAAGTGGTTTCACTATTAACACTTTTGAAACCGGTTAGTCTGCAAAACCAGAAAGCGAAAATTGGAACTACCAATTTAAATGCGGTAGAATTGTTGAATTACCGTAAGGAACTTGAAGCGTTTTTGTCTGAACAGTGGAAAGTTCCAATCAATTTGGTTGGAAGTACAAATACCGTTGTGATTAAGTTTGAAATTAACAAAGACGGCCGAATTTTAAAATGGTACCAGGCAGAAACCGGCAATACTTTACTGTACAAATCTGTGAAAAATTTACTGAAAAACTTGCAATTTCTCCCAGCCTTGCCAAAGTCCTATCCAGAAGATTCATACAAATTTGGTATCCGCTTCAGTCCGGCTAACTTCAAATAATGAGATTCCTGTGAAGTCCACAAACTATGTTTATCAGCTAAAATTACGCATGCGGGCTGGTTTAGTTTTTCTGCTGTTTGGATTGTTCATACTTACTTGCGGGGGCAGTGTTTCCGCCATTGATTATTTCGAAATCACAAATCCAAAGTTCATTCCTGTCAAAGTCGGACTTTCAAAAGAGAGCAGTCCTGAAGTCGTATTTTTGCAGAATGTTTTCAAAACTAATTTAGAAAAAGTACTTTATTTTCAGTTTATTACTGAATCAAAAGAAGAGTTTGATCAGTCCGAAGAGGTTATTTTTCACCTTGATCTGGAGCTAAAAAGTAAGCCGTTTCTATTAAAAATTATGCTCTGGTCCCAAGGAGAAAAAACTCCTGTTTCCAAAGAATTGTATCCGGTCGGAACAAATCAGGATTTGAGAAAGCTCGGGCTAAAACTGGCTGACTGGTTTGTAGAAAACACGCTAGGATTTGAAGGGGTATCCACCAGCAGAATTTCCTACACTGCACAAAAAACGAATCGGCGAAAAAACATATTTCTCAGTAGTTTTGATGGAACTGTGCTAAAGCGATTTTCATACAATCTTGGTTCCAATAATCTGTCAAGTTGGTCTTTCGACGGTAATAACATCATTTATACAACACTCACACGTTCCAGCGCACAACTGGCCATTCAGCCTGCAAAACGTCTTCGTGCCAAAATTCTTTCATTTCCTTCCGGATTTCAACCGCTGAGCGCAAGCTGGAATCTGGATGGCGAATCAATTTTGCTGACGTTGATGAAGCAGGGTAATGCTGACATCTACAACTATCATTTGGAAAATGCCCAGCTGGATAAGATTTTTGCCTGGAAAAGCCTGGAAACCTCTCCGCAAATGTCTCCGGATGGCAGGAAGATAGCATTTGTTTCAGACAGTGCACGTCCACGCCGTCCACAAATTTATATCCATAATTTAAATACTCTTAAAACAGAACGTGTGACTTTTAAAGGTAATTTCAACAGTTCTCCAAAATGGTCACCAAATGGAACACAACTGATTTATGAAAGGCAGGAAAAAGGTTATTTTCAACTTTATATATACACCTTATCTACACGCCGTCATCTTCAGCTGACATTTGGACGTTTTAATTCTGAAAAACCTGACTGGGCGCCAAACGGGAAACAAATTGTTTTCTCCGCAAAAAAGAAAAATGTTCCAAAACTTTACTATATTTCATCTTTTGGAGGCCGCACCATTCGTGTCACTAAGACTCCTTCCAACATCGCCGAGACAAATCCTGTCTGGAGTAAATAGCCTAATTTACCGCACGATTAATAAATGTTCAGTATTGATTTGAAAACAACTTCAACAATTATTTCAACATTCAAGAAGTCACGGAAGCGGACAGTAAAACGACTTATTATGTCCATAACAGCACCGGGACATATTGTTTCATTTTTGATCATTCTCATATTTTTTGTTGGGGGTTGTTCTTCCTCGGGAGCTAATAAAACAACTCCGCTAAATAATACGGAAGAAATGGCTGCTTTAAAGAAAACCCTGGCACAGCAGGAAGAATTGTTGGATCGACTGCAGGCACTGACAGCAGATCAGCTGCTGCGCAGCAACGAAATTGAACAATCTATGCCGCCGCGGGATTTGCTCGAATCTTTACAAAAAGGATTTATTGAACTGCAGAAAAAAACATTGATACTTGAAAAACAGCTATCTGAGCTGAAAAAAGGTTTGGAAACATCCGGAAGTAAGGAAAAACCCTCTAAATCTTCTGCAAATAATTTTTCCATCAATCAAGAGAAAATTATTCTGGGACTAGTTTCATTACAGTCAGGTAATCCGGATCAGGCGGTGGAGCATCTGCAGGATATCTTGAAAGCAAAAAAGGCTACAAAATTAAAAGGTGACATCCTGATGGCAATCGGAAATGGATTTTTAGCACAGGGTCATTCAAAGCAGGCAGCATCTCATTACGGACTTTTTCTTCGCGAATATCCAAAAAGTCGGCATACTCCCCAGGCTTTGTATTATTTGGGACAAGCAATGAAAGATCTTGGTGAAGTAGAAAAACAAAAGATTTTGTGGAAGGAGTTGATAAAAAATTATCCTCAATCATCTCTTGCCAAACGTGCGAAAAAACGGTTGCGATAATCTACTGGAACTGCAAATTAATCTTTAAAATGAAACAAAATGCTCTAGGAAGTTCCGGGATAAAAGTCAGTTGTCTCGGACTTGGTACAATGACTTTTGGTGAACAGAATTCAGAAGAGGAAGCATTTGCTCAAATGGATTGTGCACTTGCAGCAGGTGTAACCCTGTTTGATACAGCCGAAATGTATCCGGTACCACCTAAGGAAAATACTTTCACTATTTCGGAACAGATTGTTGGAAAATGGATTAAACTCCGAAAATGCAGGGAGCGCATTGTTTTAGCTACAAAAGTGGTTGGACCCACTGTAGAATCTCGTTCAATGGGGAGCTACATTCGGGATGGACTAAATCACCTCACAAAAAAAAATATCAGAGCAGCTCTTGAAGGCAGTTTGAGTCGTTTAAAAACTGAAACAATTGATCTCTATCAGATTCACTGGCCGGACCGGAATGTTAATATTTTTGGAAAACGGGGATTTGTGCCTTCGGAAAATTCAGAAACAGACAATGAAGGAATTCCGGAAACCCTGGAAACGCTGAATAAACTCAGGGAGGAAGGGAAAGTGCAGGCTTTCGGAGTTTCCAATGAAACGCCATGGGGCGTGATGCGTTACCTCAGTCTGTCTGAAAAAAACAGATGGGAAAAAGTTGCCAGTATTCAGAATCCGTATAGTCTGCTCAACCGCACTTTTGAATCCGGACTTGCTGAAATTACGTACCGGGAATCAGTTGGGCTGCTGGCTTATTCTCCGCTTGCTTTCGGAATGCTGACTGGAAAATATCTCGACGGACTCAAACCGGCACGTGCGCGTTTAACTCTGTTTTCCCGTTTTCAGCGTTACCAGACAAAAAATGCGATAAAGGCTACACGAGATTATGTCAAAATTGCATGGGAGCATGCTTTGGATCCCGCGCAAATGGCACTGGCTTTTGTGCGGACAAGGCCGTTTATGGCGAGTGTACTGCTTGGGGCTACATCTGTCAAACAATTGGATACAAACCTCGCCAGCGTCGAATTAGAACTTTCAGCAGAAGTGCTGGAAGGTATTGAAGAAATACACGGCCGAATTCCAAATCCATGTCCCTGACAGAATTAAGAGGAACTACATTAACGCCAGCGGTAGCCGAGTATGAATCGGTCTCCTTCAATTCGTTGATCGGGAAAATCATCGAAATCAATTTTTTCACTTTTTTCCTTGTACCAACCAAGAGACCATCCTGATTTTCCTTCGAGACCAAGTCCCCAGCCGCTGCCTCCGGACCATTTAAGTCCTGTATAAGAACTCAAAGATTCAATCCATGTCAGAAAATATTGCCCTCCATGTACACCTATAAATAATGGCCCCATCCATGCCCGAAATTCTGCACCTAGGATGCCGGCTTTGTAATACCCATATTTTGTGTTTGCCGGCAATACTCCTTTGTTCATGTTTTCTGAAGCGAAAAGTGAGAAAGAAAAAGAATCCCCCAAAGCAAACTGATAGTCAATCTGATCTCCGATTATTTTGGAACCCTGGTACTCTCTTCCACTGGCATCATTAACCGGTTTTAATTGACCTACATCCAAAAATAACCCCCAACCGTCAATAGGTCCGGCCTGTGTGGCGGATGTCCAAAAGGTTAGTAAAAATGTCAGAAAAAATGCGCTCCTGTTTTTCATAGCGAATCTTTCTATCATTTACACAAAATGTGATTACATCGAACTGTAAATATGCAAAAAATGTTCACTAAAAAAGATTAAATCACTTTAAGAAATTATCCTGGATGTTGAAATCTAAAAATGCTTGATCCCATTCATGTATTTTGCTGATTCCAGGATTCCGTTTATGGTAAGAGGCTCCATCTGAAATACCTGCTGGACATATGGGGCAGTTGTTCGGTTCCAGTATTGTTTTGGAGTTGGATTAATCCAAACAACAAAAGGAAAATGTTCATGCAGAGTTTTTAAATTTTCCAAACTTGGTGTAGAAGATTCTTCCCGAAATTCTATTGAGCCAAACGGTGCAAGCAACTCATGCGGTCCCATGTACGCATCACCGACAATGAAAACCCGATAATCCGAACTGTTCTCCATAACTTTCCGGAGCGTAACCGGTTTGCGACGGGCCTCGTCTTCATAAACCTGATCGTAAATCGCATTGTGGAAATAGTAAGTTTTTAAATCCTGAGGGAAGCGGCGTTTAATTTTTGCAAACAACATTTGAACTTTGCGGGCATGAACCCACATTGAATTGCCTCCATTGTCCAGCAACAGCAAAACCTGCGTCCGGTCCTGCTGTTCCCGTAAAAAATGAGGGATTACAATTCCACCGTTACGTCCGGTTTCTTCCACTGTACGCTTCACATTCAGTTTTCTGTCCGGATGAATGTCCTCAATATTTTTTAAAGCCTGCAGGGCAGCATCCATGTTGTTATCAGTAATTGGAGCATCTAAATCAACTGGATAAAATGAAGGATCTCCGAGAACCTTGCGGGCTGTCCCGGCATGAGCCGGTCCACCAACACGGATTCCGTTCAGCCCGTGTCCGGAGTGGCCATATGGTGAAAAACCATGACTGCCAATCCAGTGTCCTCCGCCGCTGTGTGCTGTTTTTTGCTGCTCCATCACTCGTTTCATACGTTCAATCAGTTCCTCCAGAGAGATTTTGGAGTAATCCACCATTTTGTCTGTAGCCTCCAATACTGTAGGAGGAACCTTACTTTTTCGGTCAGCCATATCCGGATTGTCATCATCGAGATGCTTTCGGGCATCAAGTTCTTTTTGTATGTTGGCCTGTAAATCAGATTGGAGTGTCTCATTTAAAAACTGATCAATAAGCTTTTCATAATCGATTTCACCGGAAATTTTTCCCGTTTCCAACTTTTGACTTAGCCAGTGTTCAAAAGCAGAAGATTTGCGGATAGCATCGTCAATTGTGTTAAAGTTAGTGGTATCGATTCCCAGAAAATGATCCCAAAACGCAAGTGTATAAGGAGCAATTTCTCTTCTTGATTTGCAGATAAGATGCTGACAAACGTCAAATAATGAACCCAGGTTGGTAACCAGCCCCATTTCCATGGTGCGGTACATATCCAACAAGGTGCGCACATCCGTCTTAAAACCGTACTGCCGTAGTGTCTCGGGGAACCCTGAAAACATAAAATGGTTAATGTATTATTCCTTTAAAAAAAGTTTGTATTATCTGGAATTTTGAATTTGCAAAATGACTGCATAATTGCCGAATTTAAGCATTGCATCAGGTAATGGATCAAACTGAATCTCCTCCAAAGTCATCATGGTTGTATCGTCAAAATCCTGTGAGCCGCTGGATTTTATTATTTCTTGATCAACAACTATTCCGGATGAATCGATGCTGATTTCAAGCTTCACAAACATGCCGCTGCGAAAAATTTGAAGTGCATAGGTTACGTCGAGCAGTAATTTGCTGATATGCTGATTGTATGAGTCACGAGCCAGTATGTACGGATCAGGTGCAGGCTGTTCTGGAATTTGCTTTTCTGCAAGATCGGAAAGCGTTGCTGTTTCAGGTGAAGGTGAAGACGTTTCTTTCCGCGAAGTAACGTCTCCTTCAGGCCTGGTAATTTCCTTTTCTGGTAACGCAACTTCTTTTTTAGACGGAGTAGTCCCCTTTTCCGGTAATGCAATTTCTTTTTTAGACGGACTAATCTCCTTTTCCGGTAATGCTACGTTTTCAAGCATTAATTTTTGCAACATCCTTTGAACAAGAATGTCAACGTTTTGAATCAATTTTTCTGTACCGCATTCTCTGCAGGTTTGGGTTACTATTTCCCTGGTGATTTCAGGAACTGACATTGCAGCATATTTTAAACTCAGCTGAGTCACATTCTCTCTTCGGACAAGTTGAAACATAAACATCTTATCTGTCTTAAATTGTAGCTCCAGATTCCTAATAAAACTTAGAACTTTTTTAACGCATTTGCTGCTGGTGCAGTCTTCTATGTCAATGCTCCTCATTCCTTTTTCTGCAATCAATACCAACACTTTGTGCGATACAATGTGAAAACGTTGATTCAACTTTTCGCGTAATCGGTTAAATAATATTTGCTGCTCCGGCACAGACACCTTTCCCAACACTGACATGGGAGCAACAAGAGCCCGATCTGCATCTGCTCTGCTGATTTTTGATAAAAAGAATGTACCTGGGAGAATGATTATCACCAGACAAAAATACTTTAATCCCGCTCCATTATTTAAGTTTTTAGATAAATTAAACATTGTTCACTATCCTTTTTTATTTTGTCCGGGTAAAAATAATAAATATATTTAAAATAAAGTGTTGACAGTAACATAAAGATTGATTAATATTATGAGCTTTGCAGGAGTTGAACGCAAGTTCTTTGAAAAGGGAATCAGAAGAGACAGAAAGCCTGTTCCTATCCATCCAAAG
>Ga0207991_1001417_pt1 | contig 14603 bp, 11 predicted proteins | sample ETN07SmetaG_FD_185786 | JGI IMG/M metagenome (GOLD analysis project Ga0207991, IMG submission 185786) | Marine microbial and viral communities from oxygen minimum zone, Eastern Pacific Ocean - ETNP2014F14-07SV275 (SPAdes) (version 2) | ecosystem: Environmental > Aquatic > Marine > Oceanic ... | reverse complement strand
GTCTCCAACTGTTCCAACTCCAGGTTTTATTCACCAACGATCGGGCCAGTCGCACCGTCCGTGTTGTCATCCTGAACTCGATTCAGGATCTACGACCAAAATAGAACAACCGCGGAAATAAACCAACTCCCACCCTGCCCGCAGCACCTCACGCACGCCCCTCCGCGCGCCCCGCCCCCGACAGCTGGTGTGAAACGAGTTGTGCGTACAACCCGCCCCGCTCAAGCAACTCGGTGTGAGTCCCTGATTCCATAACCCGCCCCCGGTCCATAACCACGATCACGTCGGCAGTCATCACCGTCGAGAGCCGATGTGCGATCACCAGGGTCGTCCGGTCCGACGCAAGCCGGTCCAGCGCCCCCCGCACCATCTGCTCGTTCACAGCATCGAGATGGGAAGTCGCTTCGTCCAGCACCAGTATCGGGGCATCCTTCAGAAAAGCCCTGCCTATCGCAATGCGCTGACGTTGCCCGCCCGACAACTGTGCCCCGCGCTCGCCAACCACTGTGTTCAAACCCTCGGGAAGCGTTTCAACAAACCCGGAAAGACCCGCGCTTTCAACCGCCGCACTAATCTGATCCTCGGAAGCATCGGGCCGCGCAATGAGCAGGTTCTCGCGGAGCGTCGTGTTGAACAGGTACGTGTCCTGTGCAACAAGCGCAAGGTGTTCCCTGAGATCGGACAGAACGTACTCGCGCAGCCCTTTCTCACCCAGCTTGATCTCACCCGCCTGAGGGTCCCAGAACCGCATTATCAGGTGCGCTGTGGTCGTTTTTCCAGCGCCCGACGGACCCACAAGTGCAACCGTTCGCCCCTGCTCGATCGGGAATGACACGGCGTCGAGCGCCTTGAAATCCGTGAAGTCGTAGCTAAACCCGACATCGTCCATGCCAATACCCGTGCCCTCGATCTCTCCGATCCTCCCATCGGTAACCGGCACCGGCTCCAGTTGCACCGCGTAGATCCTGCGCGTCGAGCCGATCGTGTCGGCCAGCAGCCTGCCGACCGTCGAAATCTCAGAGATGGGCAGGAAGGCCGACATCGCGAGTATCGTCATCAGCGGCAGAATTGCGGGATCAAGCGTGTTGTTTGAAACGAGCAGGGCGCCAACGACCGCAATCGACAGCCCGCCCAGCCCTGTCACTACTTCGAGGAATATCTTTTGCAAGGTCAGTTCACGAAAAAACGGCACCCGCACATCGACGTAGTCCTGGGCCATCGCCATGAACTCGGCCCGACGGTGCCCACCCATGTTGTAGGCAGCTACCTCGTGAAGGCCCTGCACCGTATCGACCGTATGCGAGTTCATCTCGCCCAGCTTTTCGCGTGACCTGCCCCCGAGCCGGTCCACCCGGTCACGAGCAACAAGCGGGCTCAACGCCGTCACCACAAGGAACGGTGCGATCGTTCCAGCCAGGGGCCAGCCATAAAGACCTACGGTAATCAAAACCCCGACCGGGACCACTACTGCCACGAACGCCGGGGCGACTATGTGGGCGAAGAAGTACTCGACAGTCTCGACATCCTGCGTCGCCATGCTGACCAGATCGCCGGTACGCCTCCGCACCAGGTACGCCGGAGCCAGCTGGTCCAACTTTCTGAACAGCGATATCCGCATCTCGGAAAGCAGACGGAACGCCACGTCGTGCGACACCCACGATTCAGCCCAGTGCAGCACGGCAGTCAGGGGCGCCATCACGAGCAGGACCACGATCAGCCCGTCGTAGGAATCGCCCGATCGAACTGCGGCGACGATAAGTCCGCTGAGAATGCCGACTCCGATAAGCGTGAGGAACCTGCTGAAGCCCAGAAAGAAACTCGCCGATAGTTCCTTCCACCAGGGCCGAATCAGGCGCATCAACACGCCGAAGGTCGATATCCATCCCATTCCCTCGGCCCGCAGAATGGCGTCGGTCGGCTCCATGCTGGCTTCTTCGCCTATTCCGCCGGCTGGCGATTCGGGCAGGGTATCAACGGTGCCGTTCGAGGAACTCGAATACGAAGGACTATTAATCTCAGCGGCCGCCTGTGCCTTCATCAAGCGGGCATACTCGGCACCGTTAGCCAGCAAATCGTCGTGCGACCCCGATTCGACAACCATTCCCTCCTGAAGAACATGTATCCGGTCAGCTTTTCTGACACTGGACAGCCGGTGAGCGATGACAAGCACCGTCCTGCCGACCATCAGCCGTTCAAGTGCCTGCTGGATGATGTGCTCGTTCTCGGCATCGACCGCCGATAGCGCTTCGTCCAGCACCAGTATGGGTGCGTCCTTCAGCAGGGCCCGTGCGATGGCGATTCGCTGGCGCTGACCGCCCGAAAGCTTGATACCCCGTTCGCCTATCAGCGTGTTGTAGCCGTTTGGCAGACGGTCGATGAACTCGGTGGCATTTGCAAACTCTGCCACTCGGCGCAGGTCGTCGTCAGATGCCGACTGGTCGCCAAAGCGCAGGTTTTCGGCCACCGTGCCGTGAAACAGATAGGTGTCCTGCGATACGACAGCGATGTTTTTTCTGAGTTCGTCGGCCGACAGGGTCGATAATTCCGAACCCCCGATTTCGATCGTACCGGATCCCGGATCGAAGAACCTGAGCAACAGGCGCACCACCGATGTCTTACCCGCTCCGCTCTCGCCGACTAGCGCCGTGGTCTCCCCGGCCTTGATCTTCAGGCTGAAGTTTTCGAGTGCCGGTTGTCGGCTGCCAGGATACGAGAAAAAGACATCGCTGAACGTGATTTCCGGGTTTGTTAATTCTGTGGCCTGTTCCGAATGATCTGCGATCTGAGGGTTGTCGGTAACCAGCGGTTCGGCGTCGAGAAACGTAAAGATTCCGTGGGCCGCCGAAAGGCCGTTCATGCCCTGGTGAAACAGCTGGCTGAGTTCCCGAAACGGCCTGAACAACTCGATGCCGAGCATCAGGATGATCAGGAGCGTTTCAAACTCCATCGCCCCCGACTCGACCCTGTCCGCACCGACTACCAGCAGCACCGCCGCACCGATCGCCACGCCCGCAATCGTTACGCCAAGTGAGCCCGCGTTCGTTGCCAGCACCCACATTGTCGATTTGAAGACCGCGTGTGCCTTTTCGGCCAGAACTTTCGCTTTCGCCTCGCTCTGCCCGAACGACTTCAGGGTGAAAAGCCCCTGCACCGAATCGAGGAACTCGGCCGCGAAATCGCCGTACACCTCTCGCCTGCGTATCGAGCCCTGTTTATTCCACCTGTGAAAAGCGGCCGGTGCAAAGATGGTAAGCACCGAGAACCCGAGCGCAATCAGGGCCAGCGGAAGATCGAGGTAGGCCAGGTAAACAAAGATTCCGATCGGCGTCAGGACCGCGGTGAAAAGCTGGGGCAGATACTGGCCGAAAAAGGTTTCGAGCTGCTCGACGCCATCGACCATCGACAGTATGGCGTCGCCAGTCCGTTGCTGCCCGAAGTGCGATGGTCCCAGTCGTATCATCTGGTCGTGCATCGTGCCCCGCAGCCTCAGCTGAATCGTTGCCGCGGTCCGGTGGGCCACCATCTCTTTCTGGTACTGCAGTACGGCCCGCAGCAATACCATCCCGCCAGCGATTGCGATCAGCGGGACCAGCGATTCGAGGGGCTCCCCCTTCAGGATTTCGCCAAGCAGAACGCCGAGCAGCACAAGGCGGGCTATTCCAGCCGCGGCGGTTAGCAGTCCATAGGCGACCGCGGCTGCAATATGCAGGCGCGAGCCGCGAGTGAGCGCCCAGAGTCGAAGGTCGAAATACATCGGGCGCAATTATGGCAGAGGTGGCGGGCCCGGTGGCATGTTTTCCGATGTGGCCGGGCACTAATACCGTCACTGTCATTTCGTGCGGCGGTGAAGCCATCCGCCATCTCTACAACCGTCCGAGCGCGGTTTCAAACATTTCGACACCGTTTGCAGACGGCACGTCTTCTTGCAGGTCGCGCGCCGATGTCTCCACAACCCCCCGGGCTTCCCCGAGGTCTTTCCTGCACCACGTGCCAAACAAAAAAGCCCCGAAACAAATCGGGGCTTTCCAGCTTCATCGTCGATACGAAGATCGAATCAGTCGGTGAACCAGATATCCGGCATGCCCTGCACCCCTGCCGCCATCATCGCCTCTTTCAAGTCAGACGACTCTGCGAATGCCATCACCCGCTCGAGACTTTGGGCCTCAAACACAATCGTTATATCGTTCGAGTTATCTGCCCCGCGGTGAACACCTAGCTCCTTGAGTCCGTATTCCTGGCGGGTCGGCAAATGATCGTCGTAGGCCGCTCACCACCTGTCATAGTCGTCAACGGTGTGCGGTACAAACTGATGTGCCATTGTTCCAGCCTCCATTCAACAAACGGTGAAAGTCCGGGCGTTGTGGAGGACGCGAGCAAGCAGCGCCGCCTAATTCGGTCGCCAAATTTGATGGGGGTCCTGAGGGCTGTCAAACGCGAAGAAGCCCCGGATTTCTCCAGGGTTTCCTCTAGTTCAATTGCAATATGGAGGCGACGGGCGGATTCGAACCGCCGAATAAAGGTTTTGCAGACCCTCGCCTTAAGCCACTTGGCTACGTCGCCGCAAATATCAATCTATTCGGAAAATATAAGTTTTGCAGACCTTTGCCAAACAGGGCGGTTCGTTCGGTCCAACAAACAAACCTCATGTCGAACAAAAATATATGGTGCCGAGGGCGGGACTCGAACCCGCACGTCCTTACGAACACTACGCCCTCAACGTAGCCTGTCTACCAATTTCAGCACCCCGGCACGGGTGATAGCTGCGGCGAACCGCATACCAATATTCATATGCAAATTTGGCAGGAGCGGAGGGATTCGAACCCCCGACCGCTGGTTTTGGAGACCAGTGCTCTAGCCAGCTGAGCTACGCTCCTGCGGGCAGCAAGCACGCAGCCTTAAAAACACGGGCCACCGCTTCTCCGCAGCACTCAATCATACCTTGACGAATGCTGACCGGACAAACGGCGGCCCACCTGGTTTTTTTCGGTTTTACGTCGGACTGCGAAAACGCCTACAGCGCCGCGCTGTCCCTCTCGCCGGTGCGTACCCGGATCACTTCGGAAACGGGAGATACGAATATCTTGCCATCGCCTATTTGACCCTCTTCACCCGACTTCGCCGCTTCGATTATCGCGTTCACCACTGCATCTTTCATGCTGGCACTTACAACCGTCGTGATAATCGACTTCGGTAGCGCCGCACGGGTTGTAGTGGTCGCACCTCTTCCGGTGAACACCTCAACCCCCTGCTGGGTTCCCTTACCCGATACGTTTGCGACGTGGTAACCGCCGCATCCGGCATCGATCAGGGCGTCGACAACCGGGTTGACACGCTCGGGCCGGACTACTGCTTCAATTTTGATCATGATCACTGTTCTCCTGCTGCGTGACCGTTCTATTGTCGATCACGCAGCCTGGTAGTGCGAATAGACGCTAGTCGGCTCCATCGCCAACATAGGCGCGCTCACCGTGGAGTGAAACGTCAAGCCCAGCATCTTCGGCAGCATCATCAGCCCGGAGACCCAGACCAGGTATTACGTCAAGAATCTTCAGAATTACGAAGGTCACGACGAACGAGTAAGCAATAGTTGAGAGTACCGCTACGGCGTTGTAGCCCAGTACTTTGGCATCGCCATCGATAAGGCCAATCCCTCCGACTATGAAGATACCCGTTGCAAGTGCGCCCCAGATACCGCCAATTCCGTGTACGGCCATTACTTCAAGCGCATCGTCAAATCCGAACTTGTGTCGAATTCGAACTGCGTAGAAAGTAAGCACTCCAGCGCCAAGACCGATTGCGATCGCACCCATCGGGCCAACGAAACCAGACGCAGGCGTTATCGCCACAAGTCCGGCAACCGCACCGGTGGCAGCGCCAACCGCGCTCATCTTGCCGGTGTGGATGTGGCCAAGTATGACCCAGACAACCAGCGCCATGGCTGCGGCGGTATTGGTTACCAGGAAGGCTGAAATCGCCAAGCCGTCTGATGCGAGCCCTGAGCCGGCGTTGAAGCCGAACCAGCCAAACCACAGAATGCTGGCACCGAGAATCACAAACGGTACGTTGTGAGGCTCGACGCCACGGTCAACGCCGCGGCGCTTGCCGACCAACCAAGCAGCTGCAACGGCTGCTACACCGGCGTTGATGTGAACGACCGTACCACCAGCGAAGTCGAGCGTACCAAGTTCGAACAACCAGCCGTCACCTGCCCATACCCAGTGGGCAATCGGGGCGTAAACGAATGTGACCCACAAGACCAGGAAAATGAGGTACGTGGTGAACTTGAAGCGTTCAGCAATTGCACCGGTAATCAGGGCCGGTGTGATGATAGCGAACATCATCTGGAATATTGCGACCCCGAGGTCAGGCACTCCAGCACCATGAATATCCGTTCCTGTGGCCGAGACATCCTTGAGGCCAAGGAAATCAAAGTTTCCGATGAAAGGGCCACCCTCGCCGAATGCCAGGCTGTAACCCCAGAGCACCCAAACGACCGAGACAACTCCCATTGCGACGAAGCTGTACATGATGGTGTTGATTGCGTTCTTACCGCGGACTAAACCGCCGTAGAAGAACGCCAACCCCGGAACCATGAACAGCACAAGTGCAGATGCGACTAGCATCCACGCTATTGATCCAGAATCCATTACAAATCTCTCCCCCATTTAAACCTGTCATTAAGAGTTCAGATCAAAAGTTATGGCCTAAATATTTCAAGAATGTTGCGGGGGTGTGACGCCCCTGTTACACCTGCATGCAGTTGCAAAATTCAGGATTATCTGGCGAGAAAGACTGGTCTTTTGGACAAAAGTCGGTAAACATACGTGACAGATGATTATCGATTCACACTGTCATTCATGGGCCTACTGGCCATATCTGCCTGCCGTTCCCGACCCCGAAAGTCATGGCGCGGTCGAGCAGCTGATCCACCAGATGGATGCCAACGGCGTCGACAGGGCGACCATCGTGTGTGCCCAGATATTTCAAAATTTCGATAACAACGACTACGTTGCCGCCGCACTTACGCGGTACCCCGACCGGCTGGAACAGTTCGCCGATGTCGATTCGATGTGGTCCGACACCTATCACACGCCCGGTGCTGCGAACCGGCTTGAACAGGCCGCCGAAAAGTGGCCCATGAAGGCGTTCACCCATTACGTGGCAGGCGAAGACGATGCCAGCTGGTTCAATTCACCCGACGGGATTGACTTCTTTAAAACCGCCGAACAGCTTGGCCTGATCGCCAGCATTGCCCTGGCACCGCACCACCAGGGGCAGTTGCGCAAGGTCGCCGAACGCCATCCCGATCTGAACATCCTGTGCCACCACATGTCGGGACTCAGGGCCCACGGTGACGGCGCGCGGGCGAGCGTCGACAATGTGATCGAATCGAGCAAGCTACCAAACATCTACCTGAAGCTGTCGGGTTTCCACTACCTGACCGACGCACCGTGGAACTTTCCGTATCGAGATACCCGCTGGGTGTACGAGGATTGTTACGAAGCCTTTGGTACGAACATGTGCTGGGGTTCCGATTTTCCGGTAGTCAAGAAATCGATGACCCACCTCCAGGCGCTTGAGGCTTTCAGGACACATTGCGATTTCGTAACTCCCGGAGATCGCGATGCAATTCTGGGCGGGACGCTCGACGGATTGCTGGCTGATTCGCGCAACGTGAACAAGGTGTGAACAACCAGTCCCGGCCCCCACGATAACAGGTCACCCAGGTGCCAGATCGCCATTTCGCTCTACACGGTTCATTCGAAATGAGCCATAAGTACTACGCCTAATCGTAGATCAGCCATGTCGTCGGAACCCGCGGCCAGTACAAAGTAGTGGGTAGAAGTCCTGCCCGTCATTTTTACATTTGACGGTGCCTGGATGCCGGGTGGTTTTGTGTGGAGAGCACCAGAAGGTATCGGCCGCTGCGTGATTCAGGACGACTAAGTCGGAGCTGGCGAACCCGGTTCGATTGAGATAGGACTGTACATCCATGCCCGGCGGCAAGGTTGGGCACACGTTTATATGACAACAATCGACTGGCGATCTTTATGGCGATTTCTTGACTACTCTGGAGATCAATTCTCCGCGGTTCAGTCGGTAACTCTCCGCGCTCAGTTTGCCGGCATGTCAAACAATCCGGTGATGCCGACCCTTTCACCGGGCGGCACAGATTTCACTTCTGTCGATAATTTTCGGGCGCGGGGGACGACTATGCCGGTCACCTCAATCCCGAACCGCCCAATGCGACCGGCTCGAAGCGCATGGACATGGGTAATTTGCAGGTCGATCCATCCGACTTCGACATGGTCGAGTGCGTGACTGAGCTGGCCGAAAGTTTCGCCCCGATCTACGATCAAAAATCGCAGAAACTGCATCTCGCCACTCCCCCTGGCAAGGCGCTGATTTTCGCTGACAAGAACCGGATTATGCAGGTGATTACCAACCTGCTAAGTAACGCTTCCAAGTACTCGCCGGAGTCAAGAAATGTCTGGCTCAGAGTGGCAAAGGTCGACGATCATCTTGCGTTCGAAGTCAAGGACGAGGGCTTTGGCATCTCACAGGAAGATCAGAAGAAGATGTTCAACGCCTTCTTCAGGGTCGATAGCGAGGAAACCCGATCAATCGAAGGGACCGGGCTTGGCCTGGGGATCGCCAAGGGGATCGTCGAGATCCATGGCGGCCAGATGGAGATGGAAAGCGAGCCGGGAGAAGGCACAACGTTCAGCTTCGAGATCCACAACCTGGAAGCCGATTCGCCAGAAGACCCAGAAGACGAAGAAAAACCAGTCGGCCCGAACGCGGTCGCTGCCTGATCGGATTCACCCGTCACGGCGGAGGAAGCGCCGTCCGGCGACGAGCCCAACAACTGCCAGCAACCACATCCCGGCTGTGCCATCCACTGAACCGGCGACCGGGGTCGAGCACACACCACCCGGCGCACCCTCTTCGGCTTCATCGCCGGAGTCTGATTCGGTCGGCTCGTCGCCAGTACCCTTTTCATCCACGGCAACTTCGGCCTCAATGGCTTCAGTCGGCTCCGCTATCTCCGCCGGATCCAGCGCTTTGACCACTTCCTCGCCATCTGCGCTATCGTCCGGTTCCGGTGTTGGCTGACTCGACTCCGGCGGCAGCGTGAGCAGTTTGTATCCCGGTGTCGGCTCCGCGTTCGGTGTCGGTGTGGGGCCCGGTGTCGGCTCGATGTACGGATCGGCGCCAATCGACTCGCGCCAGCGATTTTCGAGCCCGTCTAGCTCGAAGCCGTAAACATTGCGCAGTGATGCATCAATACCAATGCCCGTACCAAGCGTGGCGAGGAGTTGGGGCATCCGCTCTTGACCGAATTCATCGATCATATACTCGACCACGCTGCGGCCCTGGCCGTAAGCCACAAGAGTCAGGTTAGGATCGCCGGGGAACGATATCAGGGACTTAAGAGGGATAAGCCGGTCGGTTCCCTCAGCCCATTCGAGGTAGCGCTGGTACGAAACGGTCTTGTCGAGGTTGCCGTACTCGGCCAGTCCTTCGTTAAGCCAGAGCGGAATCGGACCGCGGGATCCGCTCGCCCGCGCGGTCAGAATGTGTGTCATCTCGTGGGTCGCAGTGCCAATGTCCGACCTGCCGGCGAGCACAATGACAACACTTTCCGAATCGAACGCCTGCCCTTCAGTTATCAATTCGCGGCTGGTGGCGAGGCTTCTGGCAACGACCGCCTCGATCATCTCGGCGTTGTTGTTGTACAGGGTCATGATGATCCGGGTTTCGATTTCCGCACCGGTTACCGGCCCCATGATTTCCAGCGATTCGACCGCGGCTTCGGCAAGTCTCTCTGCCCTTACGCGCACCGGACCGTGGTAGAGGATCGTTATCGCCCCGAGGTTCACTTCTTCCCATTCAAAACGCGCGTCATCAAATCGGAATGTGTTTCGCTCGGTCAGAATAGAATCACCGTTTTCGTCGGTGATCTCGAACCAGTAAACGATCATCGTGCCGGGTGGGATGTAGCGACTGTTGGTGTTGGTCCGCTGAAACAGCTCGCCGTTCACAAGCGGTCTCGTCGTCTGATCGATGTCAAGATAGGCGTACTGCGTTGTGCCCCGGGCCCCTATTTCATAGGTCACGCGGATATCGTCGATCCGGAAATCCGACTCGACCTCGAGTTTGAACCGCATCCCCTCAGGGAACTCCGATGTGGCACTGGTTGAAATAACCCTGATTGCATCATTCGATTGCGCTGAAACAGGCGTCTCGGTTGAGAGGGTGGCAATCAACACGGCCATGGCGGCGAAAAATGCCCCCACAACTACGGCAACCTGGCGGGGCGACCTAAAAATATGCAGTCGAGTCGAACTCAACGGGCTTCCCAACTGAATACCAGAAAATACCGGTTCCATCCGTTTTACGCTATCGCGTGGCAATTGGGATGCAATTTCTGGACTATTCGGGACCGATTGCGCGCCAGGCGTCGATAAAGCGCCAGGTCGCGCTGAGTGGTGTTCCCACACCGAGAATCCACAGCGCGACTAACGGATACCCGGCCACGAGGGCCACCACCAAGACGACCACCCGTTCGGGTCGGGTGAGAAAGCCGGCCGTGCCTTTCACGCCCATCCCTTCTGCCCTAGCCCGCACGTAGCTGACCATCAACGAACCCGCCACAGCAACGAAGGCAAGTACGACACCCGTGTCACTGGCCCCGGGCCCAGACAGGAAATAAATCGCCAACCCCACAAGGACTGCCACTTCGGCCACGCGGTCGAACACCGAATCCATCAAGGCGCCACGCTTGCTCACCCGCCCAGTGGATCGGGCGATGCCACCGTCGAGCAGGTCGAAAACCGAACCGACGAGCACCAGCAACCCTGCCACCAGGAACTCACCTTCACTCACGAAATAGGCCGCGATAAAGGCGATGAGCAGACCGACAAACGTGGCGCTCGACGGAGTGAACTTCAGGGTGACCAGCAGCGAAACTGCAGGGCGCTCGAACCACCTCGAAATCGATCCGCGGACCGCGTACCGAACCGTTTGCAGGTCGGGCAAGTCCTACCAGCCCTTGAACTGTGCCGGTGGTACGGGCTGCGTTTCTCGGACCTCTCCGTAGAAGTCGAGCACCTCGTCGGCAACGCGACCCCAGCGGTACCGTTCCACGGCGGCCCTGCCATCGACACCGAACTGTGTCCTCAACGCCGGTTTCTCGATAAGCAACTTGATAGCGTCGGCAATCGCCGCTTCATCCTTGGGCGGGACCATCAGGCCTTCTCGCCCGTGGGTCATGACCGATGCGAATCCCGGAATATCGGAGGCGATGATCGGGGTCGAAGCCGACATCGCTTCTATGATGATGAACCCGAAGCTTTCTTTGCCAGTGTTCGGTGCAAGGAAGATGTCGGCGTTCTGGTAGTAACCCGGCAGCTCTGCCTCGGAGACCGGCCCGACAAATACCACATCGTCCAGCGAGCGCTCACCCATGATCCGGTACGACTCCCTGTCGGGAACACCTGCTCCCACCACGATTAATCGAAGGTTCGGGTATTCCCATTTCAGTAGCGAATAAGCTCCGAGTGCATAGCGAAGGCCCTTTCGTGGCTCATTCACCCGACCTACGAACACCAGGTTCATCGCATCGTCTTTGAGCACGCTGGGTATCGGGCCCGGTGCCGAGAACTTATCCACGTCCAGACCGTTCGGAATTACCCGGTAGTCGCCCTTGAAGTACCGGTTTGCGAAGTGTTTTGCGGGTTCTGATACCGCGATACGACCGTTCAACCGGATGGCTCCCCGGTTCAGGACCTTCTTCCAGAACATGTAGCCCTTGCCCCGGCCTTCGTTATAGGCGTGGAACGTGCCGATTGTCGGAGAAGGTGAGAAACGTGAGGCGGTGAGCGCAAACATCGGCATCAGGGGTTCGTGAATGTGGACGATGTCAAACTGCTCGTCATCGAGCATTGTCTTCAGCCGCCACTCATGCCAGACGGAAAACGAGATCCTGGCTATCGACCCCGCACTGGGAATCGGCACAGACCTGCCGAACGTCCGCAGGTCGACGTCGCCGATGTCCACGGCTGGTTCGTTGCGGGTGCAGGGTGCGAGGATGGAAACTTCGTGGCCGCGGGACTTTAGTTCACGACCGAGCGAGGCGATGTGGCGCTGCACACCACCGGAGTGAGCGAAATCGTAGGGCGAAACCTGCGCAATCCTCAAGCCAACGTCCCCGTGCGTAAAAACAGAAGAATAAAAAACCGGGCGCTGCCGCCGGTCCAAGATGAGGCAATCATATTGGATAACCAGCGGCGAGCACCAGTTTTTTAGAGACGAAAGCTACTCAGCTTCGGAGTCGTTCCCATCTGCAAACAACTCGACTGCACGGCGAGCGTCGTCGTCACGCATCTGGATTGGCGGTGACTTCATGAAGTATGCAGAGGCCGGTTCAACCGCCCCGCTCACACCCTTGTCGAGGGCAATCTTGGCGCTGCGGATGGCGTCGATGGCCACGCCAGCCGAGTTCGGGCTGTCTTCAACTTCAAGCTTCAGCTCGATATTGAGCGGCTGGTCGCCCCACGAAGTGCCCTCGAGCCTGATATAGGCCCACTTGCGGTCTTCGAGCCATGGGACGTGGTCTGAGGGGCCGATGTGCACATCGTCGGTCGGCAGCTCCTTTTCGAGCTGTGACTGGACGGCCTGGGTCTTCGAAATCTTTTTCGACATCAGGCGGGAACGCTCGAGCATGTTGTAGAAGTCAGTGTTCCCACCGAAGTTCAGCTGGTACGTCCTGTCCAGCCGTACCCCACGGTCTTCGAACAACCGGGCAAGCACACGGTGGACGATGGTCGCACCGACCTGCGACTTGATGTCGTCGCCAACGATCGGCAGGCCGCGGTCGGCGAAGCGCTTCTGCCAGTAGGGCTCCTTGGCGATAAATACCGGGATGCAGTTCACAAACGCACAGCCCGCAGCCAGCACCTGTTCGACATACCACTTGGTCGCCTGCTCGGAACCGACCGGCAGGTAGTTGATAACGACATCGACTTCGCGGTCACGGAGGATTCCGACAATGTCGGCGGTCTCGCCCGATGCCTTGTCGATCACTTCTTCAAGGTAGATGCCGATGCCGTCGTGGGTCATGCCACGCTCGACCTTAACGCCAGTGTGCGGTACGTCGTAGAACTGGAGGGCGTTGTTGTTCCTGGAAACGAGGGCTTCCGAGAGGTCGCGGCCGACCTTTTCCTTATCGACATCGAATGCAGCGACGATGTTGACGTCGCTCAGAGCATATCCGCCGAGGACGTTGTTCATAAGGCCGGGGATCTTGGCCGAACCTTCGTCGACTTCGCTGTACTTGTACAGCCCTTGAACGAGTGACGATGCACAGTTTCCCGTGCCGATGATCGCGACATTGATTTTGCCCAAGACCGTACCTCCGGAAGTTACGAGCTAATTTTGAGTGATCGCTGCCAGTCGGCAGCTCACTCCTTCGGTAACGAAGGCAAGGATATTTCTTGGGCAGCGCCCTCTAGCGGTAGTTTTTCGCCAAATTGCCCATTAAAGTTCCCAACAGTTCCGGAACTAAATCGTCACCTGCATCGCTTCGGCGATGTCGGCAAGGGAATGCGTCTTGATGTAGGGGTTTTTGCCGGACCAGATGTAGTTAAAGTGCTGGCGGAGGATCTCGGCATAAGAACTGCCCGAGGTAAGTCGGAGCATGGGGACCAGCCCATCTATCGACGAGCCGTCAAGGGCTGAAGCGGGTTTGCCAAAGTGGTAGGTCTCGAGGAAACACGACTCGGCCGTCATCACCAGGTAAACCGAGGGCCAGTGATCGACAAACCGTACGTCGATTCCGAAGTGGCTGCGAGACTCAGCCTCTTTTTTCATCGCGGCGATCACGTTGAGGCTCCGCCAGCTATCGTTGTAAAGCGGCCCGCCTTTGAAACGCCCCTCATCCGCGAACTGGGCACCGTCCTCCGCAACAGCCCTTGCCCTGGCAAACTCGCTGACCGGGTTGACCAGTATCGCCCTGACCTGGACTGCGCGGTCCTCCGAAGCCATCTGCCGCAATACTCGCGCGTGACCAAGATCTCCAAAGAATTCCCTGAGACCGATACCCTGGAGCAACACTTCACCCCGCGCGTAATCGAGCGAGGCGGCAATCGCTTCCGCCGTTGCAGGGTCGGAGCCTCTGGGCCCGAGGATGCCCTCCACACCCTGGTTGATCGCGCCCGAAATAATGCCAGTAAACCGGTTCAAGGCATTGGCATCTGAACTGCCAGCAGGGCCTAAGGCTGTTTCAGGTTCCGGTGTCACGCCAGGTGTATTTGCCTGTGAGGAGATCGCGGAATAGAAGTGTCTCGGAGCGAGGATCGACTGAATCGATTCCTCGGTAATAATCCACGTTTTACCGATACGCGCAGCAGGAATTAGTCCAGACCCAAGCCACTTGTAGACAGTTTTTTCGCTGATGTTCAGCAGTGCAGCGACATCACGGACTCGCAAGTTCATCACTGTTCCAACCAATACCTAGTTAGTAATCACATCTCCTAATAGTTCTGCAAAAGTAAGTATAAAGGCAATTTATTCCTACATCCGGACATCATGAACGCGTC
>Ga0207991_1001396_pt1 | contig 14707 bp, 15 predicted proteins | sample ETN07SmetaG_FD_185786 | JGI IMG/M metagenome (GOLD analysis project Ga0207991, IMG submission 185786) | Marine microbial and viral communities from oxygen minimum zone, Eastern Pacific Ocean - ETNP2014F14-07SV275 (SPAdes) (version 2) | ecosystem: Environmental > Aquatic > Marine > Oceanic ... | reverse complement strand
AGAGAGTATAAAGAAGAGAAAGATTTTTAAATTAGCTGGCACCTTTAAATTGATTTAAAAATCTTTTATCATTTTCGGAAAATAGTCTTAAATCATCAATTCCATACTTAATCATTGCTATTCTTTCGATTCCCATACCGAAAGCAAATCCCGAATATTTTTCGGAATCAATATTGCAGTTTTTAAGTACATTAGGATCAACAAGACCGGAACCTAAAATTTCAAGCCATCCATTTTTCCAAGAAATATCCATTTCAGCACTGGGTTCGGTAAATGGAAAATAAGAAGGTCTAAATCTAACTTTTGTTTCTTTTCCAAACATTTCTTTTGCAAAATAGTATAGAGTTTCTTTAAGATTTTTGAAGCTAACGTCTTTGTCGACATATAATCCTTCTATTTGATGGAAAAAACAATGAGATTTTGCGGAGACTGTTTCATTTCTATAGACTCTGCCAGGAATAACTACTCTTATTGGAGGTTTTTGTTTTTCCATAAGCCTTATCTGTACATTAGATGTGTGAGTGCGTAAAACTTTGTCTGGATTTTTGGAAATGAAAAACGTATCTTGCATTTCTCTAGCAGGATGATTTTTAGGAAAATTGAGAGCAGTGAAGTTATACCAGTCATCTTCTATTTCTGGTCCACTTTCAATAGTGAAGCCAATGTCTCTAAAAATTTTTATGATTTTATTTCTTATAATTCTTAATGGGTGTAAAGAACCAACTGTATCATTTTGAGGTGGAAGAAAAAGATCAATATCATCATTAGATAAATTTTTATTTGTATCCTTATTATTTGATAGTTTAATTAATTTGCTTTTAGCAATAGTTTTTAATTCGTTAAGGAGCTTTCCTATAACTTTTTTTTTATTGGAGCCCATATTTTTGAATTGTAAGAAAAGATCATTTACTATACTTTTTTTACTTACGTATTTAATTCTAAAAATTTCTATTTCTTTGGATGAAGACCCAGAATAATTTTCAATTTCAGCTTTTATATTATTTATTTCTTTTATCATCTTTTTCAAAGATAAAAGAGTAGGTCCTTTATTTCAAAGGAACAATTGAAAATCTCATTAATAATAAATTATGGTTTTATAAGAAAACATGGATTTAATAGATTCTTTTTATTGTAAGAAAGCTCCTTTTTATCTTCAAGATTTGTTACCATTATGTCTAATGCTTTAAGAATAGAATGTGCTGCCGCCGTATCCCATTCCATTGTTGGTCCAAATCTTGGATAAATATCAGCTTTGTTGTCAGCAATGTATAAAAATTTAAGTGAGCTTCCACAAGAAATAAGCTGAGGAGCATTTAATTTATTAATGTATTGAGTTGTTTTTTCATTTGAATGTGACCTAGAAACAATTACTCTTAAATTTTTTTCTCCTTGGTCAACCTTTTTCCTTTTATGTAATTGTTTTTTTTCTTTTCCAATTATTTTTTTAAAAACATTCTTATTCGAATCATTCCAATAAAGAATTTTTTTTACTGGACAATAAACAATGCCTATAAATGGAGAATTGTTTTTAATTAAAGCAATATTGACAGTGAATTCGTCATTTTTTTTAATAAACTCTTTAGTTCCATCAAGGGGATCAATTAACCAATATTCTTTCCATTTTTTTCTTATTTGATAATCTATACTTTCACTTTCTTCACTAATTATATGAGTTTCTGTTTTTTTAAGCATACTTACAATTGTATCATGGGATTTTTTATCAGCTATTGTTAATGGAGAATTATCATTTTTTGATTCAAAATCAATATGTGCAGAAGCACTATATACTTCCATAATTTTTTCTCCAGCTGAAACAGCGGCATCAAGACCTATGTTTATAAAATCATCATAAGACATTAGCCTTTAATTTTGTTTTTTATAGCAATAAAGATTTTGTCTACAGATTCATTAACACTTTCTTTTTCTGTATTAACTATTAGATTGGGATTTTTTGGTATTTCGTATGGAGAGTCTATTCCTGTAAAGTTTTGAATTTCACCATTTCGTGCTTTTTTATAAAGACCTTTTACATCTCTTTTTTCGCATTTTGCAACTGAACAGTTGACATGTACTAGAAAGTAATTATTTTCAAGAACAAGACTTTTTGCAAGTTCTCTTTCTTCTTCAAATGGAGAAATAAATGCTGTTATTATAACTAAACCCGCATCAAGCATTAGTCGAGATACTTCAGCAATCCTTCTGATATTTTCTTTTCTTCCTTCATCAGTAAAACCAAGATCATTATTTAAGCCTACTCTAATATTATCACCATCAAGTAGATATGATAAGTACCCATTTTTATAGAGCTTTTTTTCAAGTTCATTCGCAATCGTTGATTTTCCAGATCCAGATAACCCAGAAAGCCATATAAGCAAAGGTTGTTGTTTTATAAGTTTTTTTCTTAGGGTTGAGTTTACATAATTATTATGTGGAAATAAATTTTTTGAATGTCCCATAATTGAATTTCGTTAGTAATTTGTTATTATTTTTGTACAAATATGCTAAAGAAAATTTTCATAATTGTAAGTAAAGATTTAAAAATTGATTTCAGTCAAGGACATCTCTTTTTTTCGGTGGCTTTGTATTTAGTATCATCAATTTTTGTGGTATATCTTTCATTTGGACCTGTCGGAATAAAAGATTTAAGTACTTGGGTTTCTTTGTTTTGGGTTCTTATTTTGTTTGGCTCAATAACTTCTATCTCAAATAGCTTTCTTCATGAGTCAAAAAAAAGAGATTATTATTATTATTTTCTTTTATCCTCAACAGAATTAATATTCTCTAAGTTGTTATATAATTTTCTATATTTAATAATATTATGTTTTATAGCGTTCGGTTTTTATTCTTTACTTATAGGAAGTTTTATAGAATCATATTTATTTTTTTATTTTATTCTTGTTGTGGGTTCATTAAGTATTTCTAATTGTTTGACTTTAGTTTCTGCTATTAGCTATCAGGTGAGAAATAATTCTACTATAATGAGTGTTTTAAGTTTCCCTATTATTTTACCTATATTATTAATTTTGATAAAGATTACGAAAATTTCTGCATTAAATTTTTCCTGGAATCTGGTACAAGATGATATCTATCTTTTAATTTTGTTAAATGTTATAACATTATCATTATCAAAAATATTATTTAGTTATTTATGGAGAAATTAAGATATGAAATGGATTAAAATCATCTGTGTTTTTCTGCTAGGATATGTTACAATAGCAGGCTTCTTACTTGATGTTCCTGCACTTCCAATTTTAAATGAAGCTATTCGTGTATTGTTTTTTCATGTTCCTATGTGGTTTACAATGATTTTCCTTTTGTTTATGTCAGCTATAAACTCTTATTATTATATTTCTAAAGGGAGAATAAATTATGATATAAAATCAAATGAATATGCAAATGTTGGTGTTTTTTTTGGAATGCTGGGAATAATATCGGGGATGTTATGGGCTAAATTTACTTGGGGAACATATTGGACAAATGACCCTAAGCTAAATGGTTCTGCATTAGGGCTTCTTATTTATTTTTCTTATTTTATTTTAAGAGGGTCTATTAAAGATGAATTAAAAAAAGCTAAAATTTCTTCCGTCTATAATATTTTTGCTTTTGCGATGCTTATTCCTTTGATATTTATTTTACCTAGAATGACAGATTCTTTACATCCGGGTAATGGTGGAAATCCTGGATTTAATGTTTATGATATGAATTCACAGTTAAGAATAGTTTTTTATCCTTCGGTTATTGGTTTTATATTGTTAGGTATTTGGATTACTAATATGAGAGTTAGAATAAAATTTTTAAATAAATAATAAAAATATGATCAATATGTTTATTCAAATCATTTTGATAGCACAGCAAGTTAGTATGGCAGATACAATGAGGAGTGAAGGAAAAATATATGTAGTAGTATTAATTTTTTTGTTGATTCTCTTAGCATTATTTTACTATATGTTTAGAATAGAAAAAAAAATTGATAAAATAGAACAAAATAAAAAATGAAAAACTCTTATGCTATTTCTATAGTTTTTATAAGTATAGTTATAATTATAATTATAACAACTTTTGGAGACGCAAGTACTTATGTTTCTTTTTCAGAAGCCAGATCAATGTATAATATAGGAAATAGTTCTAAGATTCATGTTGTTGGACAGCTGAATAAAAATGAAAATAATGAAATTCAGGGTTTAATAAATGGTAAAAATAAATTAAGTTTTTCTTTTGATATGATAGACGAAAATGGAAAAAAAGAAAGTGTTTTTTATGGAGAACCGATGCCTCCAGATTTTTTATTATCAGAACAAATTGTAATTATTGGTTCTTATAATGAAGAAAGGTTTATTGCAAATGAAATTTTATTAAAATGTCCTTCAAAATATACAGAAAATAATATTAAATTATAATTTTACAGATGTTTACAGCTGGAAATATTGGTCATTTTTTTGTGGTTTCATCCTTTGTTTTCTCTCTTGTTTTTATCATAAGTTTTTTAATTTCTGAAAAATCAAAAAATAAAATAGAATGGTTTAGGTTTGGATCTTTAACTTTTTATATTCATTCATTTTTTATTGTTGGAATTTTTATTGTAATCTATTATTTGATCATAAATAATAGATTTGAATACTATTATGTTTTTCAACATTCTTCGCAAGAGTTACCTATATATTATAAAATATCTTCATTTTGGGAAGGTCAAGAAGGCTCATTTTTATTGTGGATATTTTGGAACATTGTTATTGGGATTATATTTATTAATAAACCAGTATCGAAATGGAATACTTCAGTACTGATTGTTATTGGTATAATACAATTGTTTTTAACGTCTATGGTCCTGGGTATTAATTTATTTTATATAAAAATTGGAAGCTCACCTTTTATTCTTTTAAGGGATGCTATTGCTGCTCCTATATTTCAGTTAAATCCAGATTTTATTCCTAAAGATGGAACAGGTCTTAATCCTTTACTTCAAAATTATTGGATGGTAATTCATCCACCAACTTTATTTTTTGGTTTTGCTTTATGTGTTCTTCCCTTTGCATATGCAATTTCTTCTTTGCGTTTAGCAGACTATATAGGATGGATTGAACCGGTAAAAAAGTCTCTAATTGTATCAATTATAGTTTTAGGAATTGCAATAATGATGGGTGCTTATTGGGCATATGAAACTTTAAATTTTGGGGGTTATTGGAATTGGGATCCTGTAGAAAATGCTGTTTACGTACCGTGGTTATTTCTTGTGGCAAGTTTTCATTCCATAGTATTAACGCAAAAAAATCGAGATAACTACAAACTTTCTTTGATACTGTCAATACTATGTTTTTTACTGATTCTTTACTCAACTTTTTTAACAAGAAGTGGAATTCTTGGGGATAGTTCAGTTCATTCTTTTACTGATCTTGGACTCAGTGGTCAACTATTATTATACTTATTCTCATTTATTTTTATTAGTACTTATTATTTAATTAAAAGATGGAAAAACATACCAACTTCAGAAAAAGAAATAAAAAAATATTCTGCTGATTTCTGGTTGTTTATTGGCGTTTTTACATTACTTCTTATGGCATTTCAAGTAATATTTCCTACCTCTATTCCTGTCTATAATTCAATTGTTGGATTTTTTGGAGGATTTTCTAACATTGCCCCTCCTGTACAAAAAGAACTTTTTTATTCAAATGCACAAATATGGTTTGCGTCAACTATTGCGATTCTTTCGGGGTTAGCTCAAATGTTATGGTGGAAAGGAAAAAAATTTGAAAAATTGATTAAACTTATTTCTCGACCATTGATACTTACAATGCTTATATCTTCAAGTGTCATTGTGTTTTATCCTGTAAATAACATTTCATATATGATATTATTATTTTCTTCTTTCTTTTCTATTTTTGCTAATGGTAGTGTTTTATTGTATTTTTTTAAAAATAGAAACTTTATTTCTTCGGCTTCAATTTCTCATATTGGAGTGGCAATAATGTTAATAGGAATTTTGTTTTCTTCAGGTTACTCATCAATTGTTTCACAAAACTATACCGGATTAGTCTGGAATAATGATTTTCCAGATGAGGTTAATCAAAATAATATGCTTTTGTTTCTTAATGAAAAAAGGAAAATAGGGAAATATGATGTAGATTATCTTGGCAAGAGGAAACAATTAAAAAATTATTCAGGTTATATAAATGAAAATTATTTAGAATATATTCCTTTATTAAATAAACACATTTTAAAAAAAGATGTTGATTTAAATGGTAATACAATTTTTGAGAATGATACTGTTGAAGTAGAAAATCAAGACATTACATATTTTGAATTAAAATTTACTAATAAAAGGAGAGGTTTTGATAATGATGGTTATGGTCACGATGAATTTAATTTATTCCCTAAAGTTCAGACAGATCCAAACTCTGATATGATAGTGTTTTCTCCTGATATAAAAAATAATTTTATAGAAGACTTCTATGTTCATGTAAGAACATTTCCTGATCCTAAGCAAGAAATTGTATGGAAAGAAAAAGACTCAATTGTAGTTAAAATAGATGAAACATTTTTTTTAAATGATTATGTTTCTGTTCTTGAAAAAATAACAACAAAAAATATTAATAATAAAAATAGGTTTACAGTTGAAGCTAGTATTAACATAATGGCAAATAATCAAGAATATATAGCTAAGCCAGTATATATTATTGAAGATAATAAAGTGGGTTTAATTCCTGATATAATTGATGACTTAGGAATTAAAATTTATTTATCTGAAATTATTCCTGATTCTCAAAGTTTTAAGATAACGTTTCAAACAACTCAAAAAAATTGGGTAATAATTGAAGCAGTTCAAAAACCTCTTATTAATTTATTGTGGATAGGATTTTTTATTTTATTATTTGGCTTATTTTTATCTCTCTATAGAACTAAACGTTAATTATAAATGGCATATAATGTTACATTATTTGCTTCTGGGAATGGCTCAAATGTTGAAAATATTATTAAATATTTTGTGGGTAATAGTAGCATTAAAATTCCATTAGTTGTTTGTAATAATAAAGATGCTTTTGTTTTGGAGAGAACACATAAATATAAAGTGTCGACAAAAATTATATCCAATGCTGAATTGAAAGATGGAAGTTTATATAATTACTTAAAAAAGACTTCAACTACTCACATTGTACTTGCTGGATTTATGAATCTTATTCCATTAAATCTTGTTAGACATTATAAAAATAGAATTATAAACATTCATCCAGCATTATTACCAAACTATGGAGGCAAGGGATATTACGGAGATAATGTACATAATTCCGTTCTTAAATCAGGGGATAATAGTTCAGGAATAACTATTCATCTTGTTAATGAAGAATATGATAAGGGAAAAATAATTTTTCAAAAATCTATTCTTATTAATTCAGATGAAACATTGGAAAGTTTAAGTTCTAGAATTCATGAATTAGAGTATAAATTTTTTCCTCAAATTATTGAAAAATACATTTTAAATAAATTATAATATTACTTTTGAGGATGAAAAAATTGAAAATAGCATCTGCTTTAATTTCTGTGTTTAATAAAGAGGGAATTTCTGAGGTTTGTATGGCTCTTTTTCGAAAAGAAATAACTATTTATTCTACGGGTGGAACTAAAAAGTTTATAGAAAATTTAGATATTCCAGTAAAATCTGTTGAATCTTTAACTGGTTATCCTTCAATCCTTGGTGGAAGAGTTAAAACACTTCACCCTAAAATTTTTGGATCTATTCTCTCAAGAAGTTCTAATAAACAAGACCTTATAGATCAGAAAACTCACGATATTCCTAAAATTAATTTGGTTATTGTTGATCTATATCCTTTTAAAGAAACGGTGATAAAAATAAAAGATAAGAATGAAATAATCGAAAAAATTGATATTGGGGGAGTATCTCTCATTCGTGCTGCAGCAAAAAATTATGATGATGTATTAGTAGTTTCTTCAAGAAACCAATACGTTGAATTATTAGAAGATTTAGAGTCAAATAATTTTATTACAAATGAAGAACTTAGAAAAAGCTATGCCTCTAAAGCTTTTAAGTTAGTTACAGAATACGATAGAGATATAAGTGATTATTTTAATGAATCTTTTGAAAATGAAAATTCAAAAATTCTTAGATATGGCGAAAACCCACATCAGTGTGCTGTCTTTCAAGGTAATATAAATGATGTTTTTAGTCAGTTACACGGAAAAGATCTTTCATATAATAATTTATTAGATGTTGATTCTGCAGTTAAATTAATAACTGAGTTTACAGATACAACATTTGCTATTATAAAACATAATAATGCTTGTGGAATAGCATCAGCACTTGATGTTGTTTCATCTTATGATTTAGCTTTTGTTGCAGATTCATTATCTGCTTTTGGTGGAGTTTTAATTTCTAATAAAGAAGTAGATGTTTTGTCTGCTAAGAAAATGAATACTCTTTTTTTTGAAATAATTATTGCACCAAGCTATCAAGAAAAAGCTTTAAATATATTAAAATCAAAAAAAAATAGAATAATCCTTATTCAAAAACGAGCTATTAAAAATCAGAAAAGTTATAAGTCCATTCTTAATGGAAGATTGGAACAAGATGTTGATAATATAAAGAATGATGATTCTAATTGGGATAGAGTAACTAAAATGATGCCATCAAATAGAGAATTAAAAGATTTAGAATTTGCTAATAAAGTTGTAAAACATTCTAAATCTAATTCTATTGTCTTAGTAAAAAATTTACAGATGATATCTAGTGGTGTTGGACAAACATCAAGAATTGATGCCTTAAATTTTGCTATTGATAAAGCTAGAAGATTTGGTTTTTCTATTAAAGGATCTGTTATGGCCTCTGATGCATTTTTTCCTTTTCCAGATTGTGTGGAAATTGCTGCTAAATCAGGTATAAGTTCTATAATTCAACCAGGGGGTTCTATAAAAGATAATCTTTCAATAGAAATGTGTGATAAAAATAATATTTCTATGGTTTTTTCAGGAATAAGACATTTCTATCATTAATAGAACAATAAGTTATATTTTCTTATTTTTGTAAAAAAAATTTATTAAACATTTTCTTTCTCTAATTTATTTTAAATTTAAAGTATGGGATTTTTTGATTATTTCAATAATGATTTAGCTATTGATTTGGGGACAGCAAACACTCTAATAGCCAGTAAGGGATCTGTTGTCGTTGATGAACCATCAATAATTGCAATTGATAGAATAACAAATAAAGTTTTGGCCATTGGGTCAGAAGCTATGCAAATGCATGAAAAAACTCATGAAAATATTAAAACAATTAGACCATTAAAAGATGGTGTTATAGCTGATTTTCATGCAGCAGAACACATGATTAGAGGAATGATTAAAATGATAGATGGTGGAAAAAGATTTTTTCCTGTTTCTCATAGAATGGTAATTTGTATTCCTTCAGGTATTACTGAGGTAGAAAAAAGAGCAGTTAGAGATTCTGCTGAACACGCTGGTGCAAAAGAGGTTTATATGATTCATGAACCTATTGCTGCGGCAATAGGTATAGGTATAAAAATAGATAGACCGGTAGGACATATGGTTGTTGATATTGGAGGTGGAACAACAGAGATTGCAATTATTGCTCTTTCAGGGTTAGTAACTAATCAATCTATTCGTATTGCAGGAAATAGTTTAACAGATGACATTCTTGATTATATGAAAAGGCAACATAATTTATTAATTGGTGAAAGATCTGCTGAAAAAATAAAAATTGAAGTAGGCTCAGCTATGACAGAGCTTAAAAATCCACCAGATGATTTGGATATTAGAGGTAGAGATTTAGTCTCAGGTATACCTAAAGTTATTAAAATCACATATCCAGAAATAGCTTTTGCTATGGATAAGTCTATAGCAAAAATTGAGGAAGCGGTTTTAAAAGCTTTGGAAAGTTCTCCTCCAGAACTTTCAGCAGATATTTATGATAATGGTATATACCTTACAGGTGGTGGAGCTTTATTGCGTGGTCTAGATAAAAGATTATCAGTAAAAACAAAACTTCCTATTCATATTGCAGAAGAACCTCTAAGAGTTGTAGTTAAAGGAACAGGAACTGCATTAAATGATATTGATGGGTTTCGTGCTGTGTTAATGTCTTAGTTTACTATGCGCAACCTACTTAGAATTTTAGGTTTATATAAATACTCTATTTCTTTTTGGATTTTGGTTGTATTTTCTTTCTTTTTTTTATTAAATAATAATTTGTTTTTAAAATCTTATTATTTTAATTCTTCAAATTATATATCAGGCACAATATTTTCTTTAAGAAATTCTTTTATTAATTATTTTCAAATAAAATCACGAAACATAGAAATTTTGAATGAAAACAATGATTTATTTGAGCAAATCTTATATTATAAATCCAATAAAAAATCAAATGCTGATACATTAAATGTTAGGTATAGATTAATTTCTGCTAATGTTATTAATAATTCTATAAATAAAAATGAAAATTATATTACTTTAGATAAAGGTAGCAAGGATGGAGTTGAAGTAGGAATGGGAGTTATTTCATTTAAAGGAATAATTGGAAAAGTTCAATATATTTCTGATAATTTTTCCACTTTAATATCTTTATTGAATACATCATATTATGTTTCTACATTGATAAAAAGCACAAATACACTTTCTTCCTTAAATTGGAATGCAGAAAATCCAAATAAAGCTAAGCTTTTATATATACCAAAGCATATTAATATTAACGAGGGAGATTCTGTTGTTACTTCTTCTTTTAATACTATATACCCAAAAGGAATAGGAATAGGAATAATAAAACATATAAATAAAAAAGTTAATTCTAATTTTTATGATATTGATATTGAATTATTTCAAAACTTTTATAATTTATCACATGTATATATTATAGTCGATACACAAAAAGAAGAAAAAGTTTTATTAGAATTAAAAAATAATGATGAAGAATAATATTCTATTATTTTCTTTACTAATGTTCATGCAAGTTTTTGTTTTAAACAAAATACTTTTTTTTGATTATGTTTTGTTGGCTCCTTATGTTTTGGTTTTAATACTTTATCCATATTATAAAAATTCTATAATAACTTTAGTTATAGGTTTTTTGTTAGGTTTAATTATTGATGTTTTTAATGATTCTTTAGGGTTATACTCTTTTATTAGTATAGTAATAATTTATTTTAAAAATTTATGGGTTTTAAAAATAATTGGAGAAGATAAAGCTGAAAAAATTTCTTTAATGTCAATTTTTAATTTAGGGTCTTATAAATTCTTTAATTTTTCTTTTCCAATAGTAATGCTCTATTATATATTATTACTAATATTTGAATCAAATACTTTTTTTACATTAAATGCTTTTTTTATATTACTTTTTTCAAGTATTTCTACGTATGTTTTTATGATATTAATGCAGTATTTATTTTTAAAATTGGATTCGAAAAATGAGTGGAGATAGAACGATTTTTTTTAAACTATTTATTTTTTTTATCTCATTATTATTTATTTCGAGATTATTTTATTTACAAATTTATGATACCTCTTCACAACAATTATCAGCAAATAATATTTTGCATTTGGAAACCATTTTTCCTTCTAGGGGTATTATTGTTGACGCAAATGATAAGATTATAGTTGAAAATCAGCCTGTGTATGATTTTTATGTTATTCCCAATCAATTAATAATTTCAGACACATCTCAATTTTTAAAAATATTTCATATATCTCTTGATAAATTTCATGAAATAATAAATAAAGCAAAAAAATATTCCAAACATAAACCTTCTATTTTTTATAGTGGTATTACACATGATGAGTTTGCTTATATGCAAAATCAATTTTCTAATTTTAAGGGGATTTATCATGTGGCAAGACCAATAAGATATTATCCTAAGTCTCAGTTGACGCATCTTTTGGGACATGTGGGAGAAATAAGTTCTCAGCAATTAATAAAGGACTCAACAAATTATTATAAAATTGGAGATTTAATAGGAATAGGGGGGATTGAAAAATATTATGAAAAATCATTGAGAGGAACAAAAGGCTATGAGTTGAAAGTTTATGATGTAAAAGGTCAGTCTGTGGGTAGTTATAATAATGCATTAAATGATTCTTTGGTTTTAAATGGAAAAAAAATAAAATTATCTATTGATTCTGATCTTCAGATTTATATAGAAAAATTATTATTTAATAAAGTTGGTAGTGTGGTAGCTATTGAGCCATCTACTGGTAATGTTTTAGCAATGGTATCCTCACCTAATTTTGATTTAAATTTTTTGTCAGGAAGAGATTATTCAACAAATTATTTGACTTTACAAAATGATAGTTTAAAGCCTATATTTAATAGAGCTCTAATGGCAACTTATCCTCCAGGTTCAATGTTTAAATTAATACAGTCATTAATTGGGCTTCAGAACAATTTGGTTAATTATAATGATAAAATTTTTATTGATCATTCTAATATTGGAGATTTAGCGCCTATTGGATATTATGATTTAAAACAAGCAATTATTAAATCATCAAATAATTATTTTTTTAAGTTATTTCGTAAAATTATAAATAGAAAAAAGGATAGCAATACTTATGTGGACTCTAGATTGGGTTTAATAGATTGGAATAATTATGTAAAAAATTTTGGATTAGGATCAAGGCTTAATATAGATATGCCAATATTAAGCTCTGGTTTTGTTCCATCTTATAATTACTATGATGACCTATATGGAAGGAATAGATGGAAGTTTTCTAATATATATTCTTTAAGTATAGGGCAAGGAGAATTATTAGTAACCCCTCTTCATATGGCTAATTTAGCTGCTATTATTGCCAACAGAGGAATTTATTATACGCCAAAAATTGTGATTGAAATTGATGGTAAAAAAATTATGAATCAAAAAAGAATCAATACGGATATAGATATAAATCATTATAATTATATTATTGATGCTATGGAAGATGTAGTGAAGTTGGGATCTGCTCGTAGGGGATATATAAATGATATAATTTTATGTGGAAAAACTAGTACTGTGCAAAATCCTCATGGCTATGACCATTCTGGTTTTATTGGATTTGCACCGAAAGAAAAACCAAAAATTGCAATTTCATCATATATTGAAAATGCTGGACAGGGTGGGCGTGCTGCTGTATCTATAGCTAGTTTAGCAGTTGAGTATTATATAAATAATGGTATTAAAAGAAAATGGTTAGAGGAATATGTTTTATTAGGAGATTTTATAGATGAGGAAGATACAGAATAATATATTTTCAATAGATCCTCTAATGACTATTATTTTTTTAATTTTAGTATTTATTGGTTTTATTTCAATTTTTTCTACACAAATTCAAGATGATGTCATTTTTTTTAGTTTTAACAATGAAGCATTTAAACAATTAATTTGGATTATATTTTCTTTTGTAATATTAATTTCAATCTTTTTTTTAGAGCATAGATTTATTTATAATTTAGCTGCACCATTATATATTTTATCCATTCTACTTTTGATAGTTGTTTTATTTGTAGGAGTTGAAGTCTCTTCATCTAAATCTTGGTTCTCTGTTTTTGGTTTTAGATTTCAACCATCAGAGTTTTCTAAATTTTCTACAGCATTATTATTAGCAAAAATTTTTGATTCATATAATTTAAATTTAAAATCTTTAAAAAATTTGATGTATGTTTTTATAGTTATTGCATTACCTTCATTATTGATTTTGATTCAAGGTGATTTTGGTACAGCTTTGGTATTTTCATCATTTTTTTTAGTTTTTTTTCGGGAAGGTATGTCTCTTCAATTAGTTCTTTTTCTTATAGGCATTGTATTAATTTTTTTATTAGGGTTAATTTTTGATGCTAATACTTTATACATAGTGTTTTCTGTATGTTTTTTAATTGCTATTGGCTTATCTACAAAAAATCTTAAAAAGATAGTTAATCTTTTCATTATTTATGTTTTTATTATGATTGCAATTAATGGACAAGGCGTTATATTAAATGATGTATTAAAACCTCATCATAAAAATAGAATTGAATCTTTAATAAATCCTGGTGCGGATCCTTTAGGTACTGGATGGAACATAACGCAATCAAAAATTGCTATAGGTTCAGGTGGTTTTTTTGGAAAAGGTTTTTTGAATGGAACGCAAACTAGATTAGATTTTGTTCCAGAGCAAAGTACAGATTTTATTTTTTCAGTAATTGGTGAAGAATTTGGGTTTATTGGCTCTTTGTTTTTAATATTTTTATACAGTTTACTTTTAATTAGAATTGTTCAGTTAGCTGAAAATCAAAAAGACATATTTGCCAGAGTTTTTGGTTATTCTATTTTTTCAGTTTTAACATTTCATTATATGATAAATATAGCAATGACTTTGGGAATGTTTCCTGTTATAGGAATACCATTGCCATTTATAAGTTATGGAGGATCATCTTTATTGTCTTTTTCTTTACTTCTTTTTGTTTTTATGAAGTTAAATAGTGTTCAGGCTGCACTTTTATCTAGATAATTGCTGAAATTATTTTTTTATTTTTTATTGACTTTCTTTTAATAATTTTCTTTTATACTCGCAAGTATTTTTATTAATTTTGGATCATCTAATTTATGTTTATAATTATCCTTTAGATTATCTAGAATAATTTCTGTTGCTTCTTGAAATGTATCACACAATTTTACATCAAGAAGAAGCTTATCATATTCTTTTTTATTCATATTAAAAAGTTCTTCATTATGAGAAAATT
>Ga0207991_1001392_pt1 | contig 14723 bp, 17 predicted proteins | sample ETN07SmetaG_FD_185786 | JGI IMG/M metagenome (GOLD analysis project Ga0207991, IMG submission 185786) | Marine microbial and viral communities from oxygen minimum zone, Eastern Pacific Ocean - ETNP2014F14-07SV275 (SPAdes) (version 2) | ecosystem: Environmental > Aquatic > Marine > Oceanic ... | reverse complement strand
AACGCTGGCAGAAAAATACAATGCCATGGTTATGGTGGATGATAGCCATGCTACTGGGTTTATAGGAAAATCCGGTCGCGGTTCTGCAGAACATTGTGGTGTTATGCATAAGATTGATATTTTTACATCCACATTAGGTAAAGCCCTAGGTGGTGCTTCAGGTGGGTTTACCACTGGCAGAAAAGAGATTATTAATCTATTGCGACAGCGATCTCGGCCTTATTTATTTTCGAATACGGTGGCGCCGGCTATAGCAGCAGCAGGATCCAAAGTGTTAAAAATGCTATCTGCTACAACAGAACTTCGGGACAAATTGGAAGAAAATACTGCATACTTTAGGGCAAAAATGTCCGCAACCGGTTTTGATATTTTAGATGGAATTCACCCCATTGTCCCCATCATGCTATATGATGCAGTTTTAGCCCAAAACATGGCGGCTGAAATGCTAAATGAAGGTATTTACGTGATTGGTTTTTATTTTCCTGTGGTCCCAAAAGGCCATGCACGGATCCGTGTACAGATTTCTGCCGCTATGGAAAAAGATCATCTTGATAAGGCAGTAACTGCCTTCACAAAAGTGGGGAAACAGTTGGGGGTAATTGGATAAGGATTAGGATGGAGGATTAAGAGTTTGGATTAGCGCGATAACATTCAAATCGACACAATTATTACAAAGGGGGACATTATGTACTGTTCCTTCTTCAAATCCTCCAGTGGGATAATCAAAAATAAACACACCAAAAGAAGCGGAATCATCAGGTAAGTCGAAAGGTGATTGGGCGAAAAGTAATGAGGAAGATAGAATTAAATGAATTAAGTATTTTTTCATGCCAACTCCAATCTTGTAGATTCTCCAAATTTTAGCAATAATTGAAACAATTATCATTAGTTATATGTATAAACGGACGAATTGCCGTTCTTTAATCCATGGGGAAAATCTTCCCAGTTTCCTTGCCCGAGTTAGAATCCAAAGGGTATATTCACCGGCTTTTTTCAACCTTTAATACACTTTTATAATGCAAAGCAATTTAACTCCTAGATATTTAATCATCGGTGTCATTCTTGCGTGGGCCATTTATGCCCTCATGCCAACATGGCAATATCAGAACATGACTCCCGATGAAAAAGAAGAACTCCGCGTTTCAGGGGATCTTGAAATTATTGAATCCAGAATTATTAAACAGGGCCTTGATTTAAAAGGCGGAATGTATATTGTTCTCGAAGCGGACATTCCTACCCTCATGGGTAACCTCGCCGCAATTAAAGATGATCGACTTGAAAATATTCTCAATTCTGCCAAAGAGAAATCGATGGCGCCTGATGTGGATTTCTTTACTGTATTCGAACAAGATGTGAAAGCAGATGGTGTCAAACTATCTCGTTATTATCATCAATATGGTTCTTCTCTCGATGATATTATGACGGCTCTAAAAGATGAAGCAGACGATGCGATTAATCGAGTCTTGGAAATTCTACAAAATAGAGTGGATCAATTTGGAGTCGCAGAACCCACCATTCAAAAACAAGGCAAACATCGTATCGTTGTTGAATTGGCAGGTATTCAGGATTCCAAACGGGCCCGGGCCTTACTTCAAAGCACGGCACTTCTTGAGTTCTACCTTGTTAAAAATGGTGCTGTCACAAATGAAATAATTGCTCAATTGGATGAGGTTTTAAAAGAAACCACCGATGAAAAAGAATTGAAAGATTTGGCCGAAGCTGGACAAACTAAGGAAAAAGAAAAACCAACTAAAAAAGAAAAAGATAAGGATGGGACCAAAACAGTATCTGAACTCTTTGGTGAAGAAGAACCAACATCTGGTGAATTAGAAGATGATACGAGCACGGATATTTTTGCTGATGCACCTTTTTCTAGTTTATTGGCAGCATTGGGTGGAGATATGGGCGTTCAGGAAAAAAATGTTTATGCCTTGAAAAAATTATTAGAAAAACCTGAAGTAGAATCAAAATTGAAAAATGCAAATGGACAATTTGTTTTTAGTAATGATTCTCAAGTGCTCACTGGTTCCCCAGTTCAAGATAAATTTTATCGACTATATTATTTAGAAAATACACCTGAACTAACGGGTGGAGTTGTAGATGAAGCTCGAGCTGATCTCGGGACTCTCGGTGGTGGATCTGCAGGTCAGCCAGTGGTGTCCCTATCTATGAATAATGATGGTTCAAGAACATGGGCACGTGTAACAGGTGCAAATATTGGTGAAAGGATTGCTATCGTTCTAGATAAAAAAGTACATATGGCGCCTTCTATCCGGGAAAAAATCCCCGGTGGCAGAACACAGATTGAAGGTTTTGGGAGTATGAATGAAGCAAAAGATCTTGCTATTATTCTTAGAGCTGGTGCTTTACCTGCACCTGTCAATATTATTGAAGAACGAATTGTAGGTCCAAGTCTTGGAGCTGATTCAATTGCACAAGGCACCCAAGCTGTTATTTTCGGGTTGGCTTTGGTCCTCATATTTATGTTAGTTTATTATAAAATGGCCGGGATCGTAGCAGATTTTGCATTGATTTGGAATATCCTACTTGTACTGGCTGTGTTGGCTTCATTACAAGCCACACTTACTTTACCAGGTATTGCCGGTCTCATATTAACTGTTGGGATGTCCATTGATGCAAATGTCATTATTTTTGAAAGAATTCGCGAAGAACTTAGAAAAGGTAAAACGCCGAAAGCTGCTATCGATGCAGGATATGATCGCGCCTTAACAACCATTATTGATGCTAATGTTACAACATTGATTGCATCTTTAGTTCTATATCAGTTTGGTACAGGTCCAATTAAAGGATTCGCTACTGTTCTATTCTGGGGTATTCTAATCTCTATGTTCACTGCAGTATTTGTTACGCGAACAATTTTTAACGCATATACGTCCCGAAAAGGGCTGACAACTTTGAGTATTTAACATGAGAATTATTAAAGAAACACATATCGATTTTATGGCACAAACCGGTAAAGCCGGAATTTTATCAATTGCACTCATTGTGTTAGGTATTGCATCTATCGTTATGAACGGTGGACCCAAATTGAGTATCGATTTTAAAGGTGGTACTATGGTCGCTGTGAATTACACTGAGCCTGTGGACATCAATGAAATCCGGTCTTCTTTAGCTATGGTTAGCATTGATGGCCAAACATTCGATTTTAGCCATGCAGAAATAAAGCATTTTGGTGACGAATCGAATGTTGCAGTTCGTCTCCCAAGTCTGGATGATGAGCCAGAAGAATTTGCTCATTTGTTTGTGGAAAAAATGGCGGAAATATTTCCGGTACTGGTTCCCGATAATAAATCTGAGTTTATTCTATCCATAGAAAAAGTTGGACCCAAAATTGGTGCGGAATTGAGTGGGGATGCTATTATGGCAATCTTCAGTGCTTTGGCTCTAATCTTGATTTACATCTCAATCAGATTTGAATTCAAATTTGCAGTGGGTGCTATTGCTGCATTAGGCCATGATATATTAATTACTCTTGGTATTTTTTCTCTACTAGATCTTGAGATTTCTCTTGCAATAATCGCCGCATTTCTGACAATTGTAGGGTATTCATTAAACGATACCATTGTTATCTTTGATCGAATACGCGAGAATTTGAAAGGGTTAAAAAATGCAACCATCTCATCCGTGATCAATGAAAGCATTAATCAATCTTTGAGCCGGACTATTATTACATCCTTAACGACTTTATTTGTTGTATTGATTCTTTATCTTGTAGGGGGAGAAGTCATTCATACTTTCGCTTTTGCTATGATTATCGGTGTCATTATTGGAACCTATTCCAGTATTTTTGTCGCTAGCCCTGTAGTCATAAAAATGGGGTCGAATAATTAAAGCAGCATTATTATTTTAAAACATTCTTATCGCCCCGAATCCTGAAATTATCAAAGGACGGGGCGATTTTTTTATGAAATCAAAAGTACTAATCAATTACGCAATTTTGTGCTTCATTTGGGGTACAACCTGGATAATCCTGAAAAAAAGTTTGATTGAAGGAACCCCTCCGTTTTTTGGATCTGGATTTCGTTTTTTTGTTTCAGGGATTATCTTATGGTGTATTATTTTTTATAAAAAAGAGAGAGTACCTACCCACCCCCTGCATATTCGTCTTTATATCCAATTTGGAATAATGAATCTTACCATTGCCTATGGATTGACTTATTGGGCTACCCAATTTATTTACTCTAGCTTATCATCAATTATATGGGCAGGATTTCCACTTTGTGTTGCAGTTTTTACCTATTTTATGCTTCCGAATGAATTATTTACAAAAAGGAAAATTATAAGTTTATTGTTAGGGACTTTGGGTGTATTGCTCATTTTAAAGGAAAGCCTAAAGTTTGAAGGCGACCATGTTGGTTTTGGTATCTTAATGGTTATGTTAGCAGTGGTAATAGCAGTTTATCCCAATGTTTATCTAAAAAAGCATTCGGAGGTAGTTTCTTCACTTCATCTAAATGCAGTGAGCCAAATTATGGCAGGAATCATTTTACTTTTTGTTTCATTTATATTTGAAAAAGACCAACAAATGGTCTGGAGTAATTATAATATTTTTGCTTTAGGATATCTCACCATATTTGGGTCTCTAATAGCATGGTATATTTATTTTTGGCTTTTTCCCCAAATATCAATTTCACAAATCTCCTATATCGCTTTTTTCCCACCTGTTCTTGCATCGATCCTAGGTTGGATTATCCTAGATGAAAGATTATCTATTCTTGCTATATTTGGGGGCGGTTTCGTCATTCTTGGCGCAGTGCTTGTAAACCTAAATGAATGAATTTGCTACCATAGAAACACCCATCGGTACTTTAGGTATCCGAACCAATGCTAAAGGTGTATTCCGCCTACATTTGGCGAATGATGTGGATTACCAAGAGAAGAAAACACCCTTTCATCAATATTCTCCAATTCTCAAAAAAGCCTTAAAAGAGCTACAAGAGTATTTTGAGGGAACCCGGAAAACATTTTCAGTCCCATTAGATTTAAAAATGCCACCGTTTTATAAAAAAGCTTTACTTGAGGTGGCAAAAGTTCCCTTTGGTAAAACTGTCTCTTATCAAGAGATTGCTCGTCGTGCTGGAAATCAAAAAGCTTCGCGAGCAGCAGGATCAGCTAATGCGAATAACCCAATTGCAATCTTTATTCCATGTCATCGAATATTGGCAACAAATGGCACATTAGGCGGTTACGGAGGCGGTTTAGATACAAAAATGATCCTTCTTGAACATGAGGGTGTCGATGTAAGACTCTAGCATCTAACCTTATTAATTCACACTAATAATAAATTAAATTCAATAACTTATGAACTCAATAACACAAAACATTCGATCAAAACTTTTTGCTGGAATAGCAAGTGCATTCCCACTTTTCCTAACCTATTTTCTTCTAAAATTTTTATTTAATACCTTGGATGAAATGTCGAAACCGATTCTTAATAAATTCGGGATTGAAGTTCCAGGGTTAGGGATTTTATTAACGTTAGTTCTCATTTTTTCCCTAGGCGTAATTGTTACAAATTTTCTTGGTAAGAAAATATTTAATATTGGAGAGAATATTGTAAAACGAGTTCCCTTAGTTAGTACAATTTATTCTACCTTAAAACAAATTACAGACACCTTTACAAAAGGGACTTCTGACGCTTTTCAAGGTGCAGTTTATATTCAATATCCACGTGTTGGACTTTGGACCATGGCATTTATCAGCGGTGAATCAAAAACCAATGATGGTGTTCCTTATTATCATTTATTTGTTCCCACAACACCGAATCCTACTTCTGGCTTTTTTCTCATGATTCCCCAAGAGGATGCTGTACCAACTGGAATGTCTGTGGAAGAAGGACTCAAAACAATTATTTCTGGCGGTATGCTTGCTCCTGAGAAAAATCCTCTACCTTAATTGATCTAATGCAGATCAAATACATTGATGGTCCACGACTTCACCGAGCAATCCACGCTGGGGTCAATCACGTTATCACCCGAAAGGATTACCTCAATAAGATTAATGTATTTCCAGTCCCCGACGGCGATACAGGCACGAACATGGCCTTCACCCTGGCCACTATTTCTGAAGAAATAAAATCCAATAATAACAAACGAGTTTTTAAGGTTGCGGACGCCATTGCTGACGCTTCTCTTAATGGGGCTCGGGGAAATTCAGGATCAATACTGGCTCAATTTTTTGTGGGGTTTGCAGATGGTATTGGGTCTTTTAAGAGACTGACTCCGAAGCGGTTTTCTCAGGCCATTACCGTGGCAAAAGAGTATTCATATGATGCATTGTCTGAACCAATAGAGGGTACGATTCTTTCTGTCATCGCAGATTGGGCTGATTCAGTAAAAAACATTCACGAAAAAAATGAAGATTTTGTCAAGATTCTGAACTTTGCACTTGAACAGGCAAAAGATTCCTTACGAAAAACACCTGAAAAATTAGCTATCTTAAAAAAATATGGTGTGGTGGATGCGGGCGCACAAGGATTTGTTGATTTTCTGGAAGGAATCAACCATTTTATAAATAAGGGCGAAATAGATATTGTAGATACATCCGCCATTGCTGAACCCGTAGAAAATTTTGAAGTAGAACTGTCCGATGAATTTCGATATTGTACCGAATGTCTTGTAGCAGGAAATAATATTGATCGAATCAAACTCAAGAAACAATTAATGAACCTTGGCAGCAGCATCGTTCTTGCCGGTTCTAAAAAGAAAGCGAAGATCCACATCCATACAAATGACCCGCAGGCTGTTTTTACATTAGGACACGAATATGGTACCTTAAGTGGTGAAAAAGCAGACGATATGCTTAAACAGCAAAAAGATGCACATGGCAGCCATGAGGAGATAGCCATTGTAGTGGATTCCGGATGTGACCTTCCTGAAGATATCATTGAGGAATTCAATATCCACATGGTACCCGTACGTTTAAATTTCGGGGATGAGCACCATGTGGATAAAGTGACCATTACATCTGAAGAATTCTGGAATCAACTACAGACCCATCCAACCCATCCCCAAACTTCCCAACCAACTCAAGGCGATTTTCGCAGGCAATACCAGTTTTTAACAGGCCATTACAAAAATGCAATCTCGATCCATATTCCGGGGGCGGTGAGTGGAACTCTTCAGTCTGCTACGCTGGCAGCTGGAGATACAAATGATTTACCCATAGATTTGATCGATTCCCAGAATGGCTCCATTGGTATCGGATTGATAGCATTTCGAACAGCTGAAGCAGTCAAAGCTGGGAAGACAAAAGAAGAGATTTTGAAGATCACTCACCAAGCTGTTGACAACACAATAATTTATATTGGATTGAATACTCTGGACTATGTAGTAAAAGGTGGACGTCTATCTGCAAATAAAAAAAAGATAGCCAATTTATTTCGAATCAATCCAATTCTTTCTTTCGCCAAGACTGGAATCATCCCAGTTGGCAAAACATTTGGTTCCAAAAATAAAGCTGAAAAATTGGTAAAATTTGTTTCTTCAAAATTACCGGATGGACCTTATCGTGTTGGACTCGCTCATGGCAATGCACCAGAACTCGCAGAAAAAGCACAAACCTATTTTGAATCTTTGGGTGCAGAAAAAGTAATCTCTACCGAGATCGGACCTGCTCTGGGCGTACATGCGGGCCCAAGAGCATTGGTTATTGCCATCCAATCTTTAAAGGATGATCTGAATGAATAATCCAAGTTTTATTTTAATTCTGATTCTGTTTGCCAGTTATATTATTGGATCTTTCCCTACCAGTATAATAATGGGACGAATAACAAGAGGTATAGATATTCGTGACCATGGCAGTGGTAATGCAGGCGGCACAAACGTATTCAGAGTATTGGGTTGGAAACCTGCATTAGTTGTGGTTGTAATTGATGTATTCAAGGGATGGCTTCCAACGGCATATTTAGCCATAATGTTTTATGAAGCAACCCCACTTCCGGATCTTGGACTTTTTCAAATATTATGTGGATTCTGTGCTGTTTTAGGACATACCTTTACCGTCTTTGCCGGATTTAAAGGTGGAAAAGGTGTTGGTACTTTAGCCGGCATGCTTATTGCCATGTTTCCTCTTGCTGTACCGCTATGTATTCTTGTTTTTGCGATTACTTTAATACTAACAGGTTATGTGTCTGTGGGATCGATTATCGCTGGTGCTTCCCTTCCAATATTTTTACTGATTCTACCGATTATTGGGATTGAACCCGCAGAGCTATCTTTGTTGATATTTAGTTTATTGATTCCATTTTTTATTGTCTATACCCATCGTTCTAATATATCTCGACTTCGAAATGGAGAAGAAAACCGATTTGATAAAGCGATGATCTTTAAAAAATAATAATTAAAATTTTTGCTGTACTCCCCAATGGAGAGCACCAGAATTCCATTGGCCATTTCTATAACCCCATCCATAGTCAATTCGTAAAACATCTACCATGGGCATTGGAATTCTTATTCCAAAACCGGACCCAAACATAGGTGAACCATTTTGAAGATTTATCCAATCTTCATCAATGAGTCCAACATCCAAGAATGCAATAACCCCGAGCCCAAACTCTGTGCCAATTTTTGTGGCATGTTTTGGAATGATATCACGTCTTAATTCAACTGTACCATGAACAGATTCATGCCCAAATCGAAACGATTCTTGTCCTGAACTATATAATTCCTGATCTGGTAATGTCCACCCACGAACCGTATAGGAATCACCGAAATAATTGAGCCAAACTTCTTTTTTATCCCCCCATTTCCGGTTAATTGTTCCATTCAATGCTAAGACTAATTTCTTACCGGTTTTATTTAATTTGATATACATAGAATAGGATTGTCGCCATTTTAATAAATGTTGATCTGAAGGATCAATCCCATTCATGGAATAAAAAGAATGGCTTATTAGAATTCCTTTCTCGGGATTCCAATACACATCTCGTGTGTCATAATTAATGGACATTTGAGGAGAGAAGTAAAAATAAGAATCTGATATTGTTTTATTTGAAAAAGATTTTTTTTCCAATTCAAATCCCACAGATGATTTCACTGATTCTCCAAACCAACGTCCCATATTTAATTCAAGAGAACGAACATCAAGTTCTCTATTTAAAAAACTATGATGAAAAAGAGACCGTCCTGAAGAAAGGGAAAGGGACACATGATTCCCAAACATCCATGGGTCTACAAAATTTATCCCATATGTGTCCTTCCCACCAAAACTACCCCCGAGTTGTACTTTTTGGTTTCGTCCACGAAAATTTTGGATAATCCATCCACCCATGAGTGACCAACCCGTTTCTTCATCATAGGTCGGTAAAGCTCCTGGTGGCGTTTTTTGAATTGATTCAACTACCGTGAATTGTAATATTGCAGATTGGTTCTCTAATGGGATAGAACTCCAGGTAACTTCACTAAAAATCCCCAAATTTTCTAATCTGTTTCTGTCCGATTCTGCTAGAGCACTATCCAACCCTATATTCAGCGGATGTTGGATCTCACGCTCAAGTATATAATCCAATGTTTTTGTATTTCCATAAAACTCTATGGAAGAAATGGGAGGTGTGAATCCATTTCCAAGTAAATTGGTGGCAACAAGTATGGGTAATAAAAAAAGGCCTGTAAAAGGCCTTCTTTTAAAATAAGACAGTATCACAGTTTAGATATCTATACCTTGGACCATGATTCGTTTTTTATACTCAATACCTTGCTTAGAATAAGTTTCATCAATTGCGGTATCAATCTTTTTCAAAACTTGTAAACTATTCATTTCAACTTTCAGGTTTCTTTCATCCAATTCACGAACTTTATATGTTGATCGAAGATCCGAATAAATGTGCCAAACACCATCAAATTCTTTGGGCGTCCCATATTCCATCAATACTTTATGTTTAATGATATCACTAGATGTTAATTGCGGAAACCCAGTATCCTTCAACTTAATTTTTTTCGTAATCATTTCAAGAATATAATGGGAATCATTGTTATTGGTGGTGCTGTAGATAAAATCTACATTAACAAATTCTAGTTTGATTTGTTCATGGGTTAACCTGGATGTGTATTGAAACTCTACCGACGCTCTCTTGATAGGTAGAACAATCCCATCCTTTGTTGTACGAGTGTCATTATGATAAATGACCTCAACGGTAGTATCAGGTATAATTGATAGTACAGCTGGAAGATTGGACTCCCACTGTGCAAGGAGTTCATCCCTGAAGACCCACCCTTCTGGAATTCTTTTTACATGAATAATGGATTCAATGTTTTTCCGTCCAGTTTCGGTTGTAGATGATTTAACAAATGTAGAACCATCTTGGTCAGTCAGTTTTTTTTCATTGGCAGATTTCTTTTTGTCGCCAAACAATTGCAACTCAGACCCCTGAACGGGGACGAGCATGAGCATAATAAATATGTAAATAAATACTTTCTTCATAATAATTATTTTGTATGGATTAATTTTACCTCGGAATTCTTATCAAATCAAACACTAGAATTTACAATACTAATTCCAAATACAAATAAAAAAAAGGCTCTCAAATGAGAGCCTTTTTTAGATAAAATAGTAAAAGGACTATTTACGACCTCTTGCCATAGGTGAACGAGCAACATCACCATTTTTGTCGATATAATATAGAAAACCCGCTGCGCGAGTAACACCTGCGTCAGCAACTTTTTCTGCATTACCGCCACCTTTTCCAGCACGGGCCATTTGTGAACGCCATACGTTCCCATCTTTACCCAGGTAATACAAATATCCTTTTTCTTTTGATACGCCAGTATTGGCTACTGTTTCAGCCATTTCAGACCTCCAATGTTAGTTTTGGTTTGTTTTTTGGTAGTGGATTGAGAATAATCTCTAATCCTCTCGACGGAGAGTGTACAACATCTGGTCGGTAACTGTCAAGAAATTTCTCGACGGACGCTCGACGAGAAATTTTATCTGTTTTTCAGTGTTTTTTTTAAATGACGAAAACAATCATCTTGGTAACTTCACGCGCATTATTTTAACATGAAAACCCCGGTAGCTCCCGCCAATAGGCGGACAGGCAGCTTCCAGCATCGCTCCTGGGAATTTATTGAAAAAGTTTGAATGCCCCGGTAGCTCCCGCCAACAGGCGGACAGGCAGCTTCCAGCATCGCTCCTGGGAATTTATTGAAAAAGTTTGAATGCCCCGGTAGCTCAGCTGGATAGAGCATCTGCCTTCTAAGCAGAGGGTCACAGGTTCGAGTCCTGTTCGGGGTACATAATAAAAAAGGGGCATTTCTGCCCCTTTTTTATTCATGATTTGTTAAACTTTATTTACCAACGATTTCCAATAATTCAACTTCAAAAATCAACAAGCTATTTGCAGGAATATTTGGTTTTTGACGAGACCCATATCCCAATTTGGGATGAATAAAAAATTCAAACTTTGAGCCAACTTTCATGAGTTGTAATCCTTCTGTCCATCCTTTGATAACTTGGGTTAACCCAAAGGAAGAAGGCTCACCCCGCTCAATTGAACTATCAAATTCTGATCCGTCAATAAGGCGACCAGCATAATGGACCATTACACGATCATTTAATCCTGGAGAAGTGCCTTCTCCTTCTTGAAGAACTCTATATTGAAGTCCAGTAGGCGTTTCTTTAATGTCCGAATTTTTGGTTTTGTTTTTTTCTAAAAAATCATCTGCGGCTAGGAGGTTATTTTTTCCCGCTTCCTGTGATTTTTCTTTAATGTATTTTTGGAGGGCCATCATCGCGTTTCTGCGTTGGGTATTATCTAGTTGAATAACACCTGTTTCATAACCGTCAGTGAATCCACCCATAAATACATCAAAATCAATTTCAATTTGTTGTCGTTTTAGATTTTCACCTATATCAGCCCCCAAGACATAGGAGGTTGTATCCTGAAATGTGGATAATTTAGAGACTCCAGTTTTATCAGTTTTTGATCCACAGCTAATTATAAAAATAAATAAAAATGGAATAATCCCATATTTCATATTCTGTTCCTTGTTAATTATATATTTAATAAAAGAAATTAAATTAGTCTATTCGGATTCTTTTGCTTCGAATGCCAATAGAAATACGCCTACTCCAATGGCAACTAAAGCTAATCCCAGAAGAGGATGATTCCCTATGAATAACAGTATCGTGGTTACGAATGACAAAAGAACGATTGCCAGCCCACCAAAAATAAGATACCATGCTAATTGTCTTTTTTGCATATTATGTAATCCTTTTTAAATCTGATCAATAGAATAATCTATCTTTATTTGTATGTTCACCATTAGAAAATTACAGAATTTTAACAACTCATCTATCAATAATTCATGACTCCAACGACAGATTTCTCAATTCGTTCCATCCTAGGTGGATATGATAAAAACTTTATGTATATCATTACATGCAGTCGAACTGGGGCTCAGGTGATTGTTGATGCTTCAGTGGAGCTTAGACATGTTTCCCAATTTATTCGCGGTAGATTAACTGCTTTACTCATCACACACACTCATGGTGATCATATAGCATATTTGGATCAGTATTTGGAAGCATTCCCGAATATGATGGTCATTGGTCATCCTGACTCCAACCAAATCAATCGTGGAAAATCATTCAAAAATGTTAAACAGAATCAATCGCTAAAAATTGGTGAAATGACTTTTTTGTCAATCCATACACCCGGACATTATTATGATTCTATTTGTTATCAGCTTGACCCCATTTTATTCACCGGCGATACTTTATTTGTGGGTCGAACAGGGCGAGTAATTAGCGCAAAAAGCAGTTTAGAAGACCTATATGATTCCGTTTACAATAAACTGTTAACACTACCAGAAAATATTCGGATCTATCCCGGGCATGATTATGGCGAAAAACCCACCATCACCTTAGCAGAAAACATTAAAATAAGCCCATTGTTAAGAGCGAAAAATTTAAAAGATTTTCAACAGAAAATGGATGAATATGAGCGTACACGAACACCCGGCTCATAACACCCACAAAGGAGTTACGATGAAACGACACTTAATTTTTAATTTATTGTTATTATTTCTAATGGGTTGTGGCAACAGTTCGTCTGATTCTAGTTGTACAGAATGCGGTGGTGGGTTATTGGATGGATATTTGTATAAGGAAGTAACCGTAGAAGATATTGCAAACCTTACAGATATTGATGTGACTGCCGATGTTGGGAAATGTATCCGATTCAAATTAGACGGAGAAGATTTTAGCGATGCGGAAATTGTAGATGATTGCTGTTGCGTTGAATACCAATAAATGGTTGTAAATACTTTTTCCACATCTGATTCCCCTAAACGGTGTGTAATCGCTATTCATGGTTGGACCGGAGATGTTTCATCAATGGAACCGGTCACTAAATCTTTACGGTTACCTGATACGAAATGGGTGATTCCCCAGGCACCCTATCTTTCTGAGAAGAGTGGATATACCTGGTTTGATGGTAATAAAGAAACAGGATGGCAGTATAAAGAGTCCTTTACGCTCATTCATTCGTTAATTCAGGATTTGGTTGATCAAGGATTCAAGCATGATGAGATCTTTTTGTTGGGATTTTCGCAAGGTGCCTGTCTTATTATGGAATTGATGATTCGCCAATCTTTTTCGATTGGGGGCATCATCCCGATTGCAGGATTTATCCGCTATAAAGATCGTTTTAAACTGGATGCAACCCATGAGAGCAAGGGAACACGGGTTTTATTAATTCACGGTGATAGAGACGAGATCGTTGCCCCTGAAGAAAGTGAAAAAGCACACCGATTATTCCAGGAGTTAGAATACGATGTTAATCTTCATATTTTATCTGCGGGACACAAGATTCCGCTGAGTGCTTATAACCTGATCCAACAATTTATTTTGACCTTTTAACCTTTTCATCTTTTCATGGTCGGACATTAGGAATTTGTATTAAATTTTACTAAATGTCCAGTAACCTACTTTCCAGAAGACGATTTTTCAAAGGTGGTAAGGCATCCCGCCCCGACCTTGACCGACTCAATCCAAATTGGCCCACCAAACGAGTCGCCAAACTCATACGAAATAATTTAGAAAAAACTCCTCCTGTTTATCATCCACCAAAAGTGGAAGAATTACCACCCATCCTTCCCGTTACCCATAGTACGAAATCCTTACAAAATGTGGTTTGGGATATGGGCGCTGCCAGGCATCTATTATGCAGAACTATGTTTGGTCCTAAATATCCTGAAATAAAAGAAGCCAGCGAAAATGGAATGGAGACCGAATTAAGTTCTTTGCTCTCAACCTTGAATCCACCGGAACCGCCGGGGGAGTGGGTGAATGAACCGTCACCTCAATGGGATGCTATGACAATGGCAGAAATCCAAGAGCTTATAGATCAATATAGGGAATGGATGTGGGATCTTCGCTATTGGTGGATGAAGGGGATGATGCGGAACCCCATTAACATCCAAGAAATGATAACGCTTTTCTGGCATAATTATTTTGCCACAGCCCAGTCAAAGGTTTTTTACCCACAAGCCATGTATCAGCAAAATTCAATCTTCAGGGAATATGGATTAGGGAATTTTAAAGAATTACTGCGACAGGTCACCTTTGGACCAGCCATGATGATTTGGTTGGATATTCATCAGAGCAAAGATGTAGAGCCTAACGAAAATTTTCCCCGGGAGTTACTTGAACTTTTTACCATGGGCGTGGATAATTATACTCAAGATGATATTGTTGAAGCTGCC
>Ga0207991_1001380_pt1 | contig 14807 bp, 15 predicted proteins | sample ETN07SmetaG_FD_185786 | JGI IMG/M metagenome (GOLD analysis project Ga0207991, IMG submission 185786) | Marine microbial and viral communities from oxygen minimum zone, Eastern Pacific Ocean - ETNP2014F14-07SV275 (SPAdes) (version 2) | ecosystem: Environmental > Aquatic > Marine > Oceanic ... | reverse complement strand
TAAGAATAAGAATGCCAATAGTAAAGGAAAAGGAGCCAATAAAGGTATTCGTAAGGTAGGTAGAGGCAAATAATAAAGAGAGAAGCATTAGGTTTAAACCAAACAAAAAACCCACTAATTCCACTCCCCTTTTGAATTTTGCTTAGATGTTTTAGATTGTAGGTGTGATGAGAAAAATTGTCTACATAACAGGAGTATTAGCCGCATCCAATTTACTATTGAGTTTGGTCTTTAAAATGCTTCATTTAATGGGAGCACCAACTTTACTGCTCATAGGCACATTTTTTGGGGTATTATTCATTGCCTCAGCTGCTTGGTATAAATACCAAATAAGCTACCACTATTTCTTCTCCAATACCTCCCTGGAAAGAGCTTAATATTAGAGCAAAAGAAATTAGTGTTGACAGAGATTATTATGTTTTATCTAAAGATGTCTCTCTGAAATAAAAAACCCCACCATACTGGAGGGGTTTTTACCAATATTTAATTGAATTTATTAATAAAAATTATATCCTGTATTATTAGTATATGGAGTTAATCCATTAGAACCACCAACTAATAATGGAGTTAATCTTTCAGCTAGCTTACTAGGATCATCTTTAAGTCTCCAGTCCAAATAAGCTTGATATTTATCAAATGATTCCCAATACTCAATAATAAAATAAGTACCTGATTCCTCATTAAAGAAAGCTTCAATATGCGTACAACCATCATAATTTCTAGTTGTTTTAAGTCCTTCTTCAGAATCCATCATTTCTTGTACCTTCCCATAGTTCCCTTTTTTGATATTTAAAGTAGCAACTACAACTTTTCTATCAACAGGACCAACTGCATTAACCATACCAGTTGCATCAAAGTACTCACCAGTAGTAACAATTTTCCCATCTTTAAAACCGAAATTATGATAAGAAGGAATTCTAAATGTTCTACCTGTAGACTTACTCTCTCCAGTCCAAATACCATACGCCCTAACACTACCATCCGTACTCATTGTTGCTGTATCAATACCAGGTAACCATACAGGGTTATTAAATTTTACATTAGTATAATTATTAATATAAAACTCTGCAACTTGTAATGAAGTGGCATAATCTACTTGCCCCATACCATACATTGGAGCAATGTCTAATAAATCTTCAGAAACAACCTCTTTCCAAAGATCAATATTTCCATCTTCAAAGGTTTTCACCCACTTCTCAGCAAGAGCTTTATTAGCCTCATACTGAGGATTTGAAACGTTGTTACATCCATAAATAAATAAAATAGATATAACAAAAATTAATTTTCTCATTTTCTTAATAATTTGTTTAGGCCACAAAATTAGTGATAAAATTCTAATTGATATTCCTTCTCCACTTTCCTTTTGAATTTTGCTTGGACATGTTTATCTATAAAAAAAGCCCTCAATGTATTGAGAGCTTTTATGAAAATTTAAAAATGTTAAAATGGACTACTAAGTTCATCTATTCTTTCCATATGAACGGTTGTTCTTCCATACATTTCTAAAGAGCTATCTAAATCAGAAATATCTTCTTCATATGAACCATTTCCATATAGCTCATTATATTTAGCAACTACTTTTGGCCATTCTATATTGTTATCCTTATATAATTCATCGTGGTTACTATGGGAAAAAGAAACTCTAACTACATTTCCATCACATCCTGAAAAACAATTCCAAACATTCATAATAATGTCTGCTTCAGATTCTTCAACTGCAATTTTAACTCTATTCCTAAATCTCCAAAAATCACTACCAGAACCTGATTTAACAGTATATATTATAGTTCTTATCTGTGGTTTAGATTCATTAGTAGCTGAATATGATGCATTGTTAGCTTTCCACCATATTTGATTATTAGAAGATGATTGATATTCTGCTACATTATTCATCCAATATTCTAATTCTTTTGGATTAGTATTATCAAAGTATTTTATTGAATCCTCTACTCTTGCTCTAAATAAATCTCCTGTTCTTGGTCCTGTTGTAATTCTAAAAGTATAGAATCTAGTTTGTCCCTCTTTAGAATTATATAGCTGTGTTTTTTTCTCTGCAGCAGCCAAAAATTCATCAGATTTTCCATCTTTAATCGTAATGTATCTACTTTGGGCAACTTGACCAAAAGAAACAAATCCGATAAATAGTAAAACAATTGTTATAAGTATTTTGTTCATAAGCTTTTAATTTAATTAGTTATATGTTGTTTTTTAAATATACAAAATAATATTTACACAATTTAACCAACATGAACACAATACACGATACAAGAATTTGTAAAATATTTCATTATCTAACCCCACTCCCCTTTTGAATTTTTCTTGGATAGTTGTAGATTGTAGGTATGGAATCGTTATTAAGAGCATTAGCTTCAATATTAAAATTTGAGGTAAGAACTAGAAAAACTTCAGCGGTTAAAAAAAGAAGATTTAGAAAAACTTACAAATTTCTAATTAAAGACACTTCCAATTAAACAAAAAACTCACTATTTTGAATTTTGCTCTGATGTTTGTAGTTTGAATTTGTGAAAAAACGAACTACAGAAGAATTTATTGAAAAAGCAGTAGAAATACATGGAGATAAATATGACTATTCAGATGTAGTTTATGATGGTAATGATAAAGAGGTTATAATTTATTGTAAAAGACATAAAAAAAAAATTTCACAAAGAGCAGATGTACATTTAAGAGGAGGAGGTTGTACTGACTGTGGTGCAGAAAAACGAACTAAAAAACTAACTTATACAACTTTAGAAATGTACTATGAGGCTATAGAACAGTTTATTGAAAAAGCAATAGATAAACATGGAGATAAATATGGTTACGATAGAATTAAATATGTTGATAATCATACTAATGTTGATATATACTGTAAAAAATGTAAGAAATATTTTCCCCAAACTCCCAATAACCATTTAGCTGGTGGAGGTTGCCCAGACTGTGCTAAACAAAAAAGAGCTGATAGCCATAGAAACAGAAGTATAAAGAATAAACAAAAAACCCACTAACCCCACTCCCCTTTTGAATTTTAATTTTTTAATCTCACTTAAGAGAATTATAATATTCTCTAAGTTCTTCCAAATTATTCTTTTCATTTGAGTTCAATGGATTTTCCAATAAATCATTTCTCTCGTTAATATTATTACCTAAGTAATAAAATTCTTCTTTACCATTTTTATTAAGAAGTTTATAATTTTTATTTTTAACTGCAAATACTTCATTATTATCATTTACAGATTCTGAAAAAAGGAACTCTCTATGATTGCTTTCCTCACTTAACAAATGGATAAAACTCTCTCCATCAGCAAATAAGACATCTCCTCCAATATAATTTAAAATTAATGCTGGAATATCTAAAGTTTGAATTAAACTAGCATCTGATGAACCTATTCTTTTAACTTCATTCCCTGAAATAATTAAGGGAACACGAACACCACCTTCATAAAGAGTGCCTTTGCCATGTCTAGAGGGATATCCTTGTAAAACTGAATTATCAGTTCCATTATCACCTAAAAAAATTATTAAGGTATTTAACTTTGTATCGGAATCCATTTCATTAAAAAGTTGATTTATATAATAGTCTAACGATTCAATAGAAGATTTAAATTTTCCTAAATCAGTAGATAAATCATTTTGACTATAAGTGCCTTGAGGAGGGGATTCGAATGGAGTATGTGGTGCAATTTCAGATAACCACAAGAACCAAGGCTTAGATTGTGATTTAATCCATTTAGAAGCTAATTCTGTAAATTTTTTAGTAACATAAGTGTTTTCATCATATGAATTCCCATTTTCTATTATACTGTAGTCATAATAACTTCTTACTCCTCCCCCTATTGTACCTGCATAATAATCTAAACTAAAATTAAGAGGATGTGATGCTATAGTTGGTGTGCCACTTAAATGCCATTTTCCAATAACACCAAATGAATAAGTGTCATTAAAAACCATATCTATTTTTTCCTGAATAGAAATTTCATTTTCATCAAGCTTGTCTCCTGCATCTAATACATTGGTTTTAAATCCATATTTCCCAGTCAACAATCCTGCTCTAGTAGGAGAACAAACAGGACTTGACCAAACATTAGAAAAAGTGATACCTTTCATTCTTAAACTATCCAATGTTGGTGTATAAGGATTTGAATTATTATTGTTAAAACCTGAAAGTGCATCATTCCCTAAATCATCAGCAATAATTAGTAAAATATTGGGAAAATCAATTTTTGACAATTCATCCTCATCATTACATGAAGTAAAAAATAATAGAAAAATAATAGAAAATATTTTTCTCATATATTATAAATATTATATGTAAAGATAATAGACAATAAAATAAATTCAATACAATTTAAAATACTAACCCTAGCCCCTTTTGAATTTTGCTTTAATGTTTGTAGTTTAGTCTATATGAGCAAAACAACCAAAAAATTAATTATTACAATTATTATCGGTTTTCTTCTTGTAGTTATTCCTTATTATTTATTCTTTAGCTAAACAAAAAACTCCCTCATTTTTTTATTCTAACCCCACTCCCCTTTTGAATTTTTCTTGGATAGTTGTAGATTGGAGATATGAAGAGATTTGTCTTATTATTCTTAGCGCTTCAATTAATCTTGATTCCTCTAAATTCTCAAGAAGTTACTCAAGAAGAGTATAAGCGCGCAGTTAGTTTTATGTATGACAATTACAACAATAAAACCGTTTTTAATCTCAAAACGAAGGTTAATTGGTTTAAAAATGTCACAGGACTCTGGTTTATTGACTATAGCAAAGATAAGAAAACGTATAAATTAGTTGATTTTAAAAATAATAAAGTAGTCGATTTATTTAATCATAATAAAATGGCAAGTGCCTTAACTGAAATTTCAGAAAAATTGATAAAAGAAAATCAGTTATCCTTATCTAATGTTGAAAAAAGGGGAAAAGGAAATCTAGAATTTAGGTTCGAAGACAAATCTTATGTTTTAAATCTAAAATCCTATCAACTTACATTACAAGAAGAAAAACCAAAAGAAGAACAAAATCTATTTGAAGCAAAATCTCCTGATGGAAAATGGATTGCATATACCAAAGACTATAATCTTTTTATTAAATCAATTGAATCAAATAAAGAATTTCAATTAAGCACTGAAGGTGAAAGAGGTTACGAATATGCCACTTGGTATGGTTGGTACGATAAAATTGAAGGTGAAAATGGTGAAAGACCTAAACGTTTTTTTGTGAATTGGTCAGAGGATTCAAATTGGATAGCAACTAATATTATTGATACAAGAAATGCAGAAAAAATGTATATGCTAGATCATAGTATTGACTCCCTTTATAAACCAAAATTATTGTCATATTATCGCGGTTCTCCAGGAGATACAACTATGGTAATGGTAACGCCAGTTTTTTATAATGTTGAAACCAAAAAAGAAGTCAAAACAAGTTTACCAATGGGAACACACGTAAACTCAGTTTCCATTGAAGTGATGAAACAACCTGGAGAGTTATTAGCAGAGTATTCGGAAAGAGGTTACAAAAAAGAGGTTTTGAAACACATAAATCTCAATAATGGAAAAGAGCAAATACTTATTGAAGAAACAAGTGAAACCAATATTGATAATTTTTGGTTTCGTCAATTACAAGAAAAACAAAAGGTTATTTTTCTGTCTGAACGAAGTGGTTGGAGACAACTCTATATGGTCGATTTAAAAACCAACAAAACATCAGCCATCACTACTGGAAATTATTACATTAATTCGGTTGTACATACTGATGAAGATAAAGAAGAAATCTATTTTATTGCATCAGGAAAACAGCCTAATAGTAATCCTTATTATCAAAAACTATACAGAGTTAACTTTGAAGGTGAAGTAACTTTATTAACACCGGAAAACACTCATCATGCCATTGATTTTTCAGAAGATGGAAAGTATTTTGTAGATAATTATTCAACCATAAATATTCCAACAAGAACTGTATTAAGAAGTTCACGGAACGGAAAAATTTTAACAAAATTAACAACAGCTGATGTTTCTGATGCACAATCCAAAGGATGGCAATCACCAGAAATTTTTCAACTTACAGCAAAAGATAAAAAAACTACTATTTATGGTGCTTTGTGGAAACCAACAAATTTTGATTCAAGTAAATCTTACCCAATAATTGATGCAACTTATACTGGGCCGCATACTCAAGTGTTTCCAAAATCATTTGATCGCGGTTTTAGCAATCAATCCCTAGCAGAATTTGGATTCATTGTTATGAATATTGATGGTCTAGGCACATCCGGACGCTCAAAAGAATTTCATGATCATTCTTATAAAAATATGGGAAATAATTTAGAAGATCATGTGTTAGCTATTAAACATTTAGGGCAAAAATATTCATGGATAAATGCTGACAAAGTTGGGGTATTTGGTCATTCGGCTGGAGGCTATGATACAGGGAGAGCTATGCTAGCCTTTTCAGATGTTTATAAAGTTGGAGTGGCAAGTTCAGGAGATCATGACTTTAGAATGGAAAAAGCTTGGTGGCCAGAAATGTATCAAGGTTGGCCAGTTGATGAAACGTATAAAGAGGTGTCAAATATTACAAATGCGGAAAATTTAAAAGGGAAACTTTTATTAGTTCACGGTGGTATTGATGATAATGTAAATCCATCTGCAACTTTTAAATTAGCACACGCTTTGGTCAATGCAGACAAAGAGTTTGATTTGCTAATTTTCCCAAGTCAGAGACATGGTTATGTTGGTAAAGCACGAAATTATTTTATTAAAAAGCGTTGGAATTATTTTGTTGAACATCTCCTAAATGCGAAACCTATTTGGGATTTTAACTGGGAATAAAAATAAACTAATCTTTATTCTTATATTTAGATTATGAAAAACATAACACTAACAACCTTATTATTGTTTATTACGATAACAGCATTTTCATAAACCGCCTCTACATATTTAAGTCCAGTAGCTAGTCTTCAAAAACAAATAGGACTTGAAGAAGTAGACATAGTTATAGAGGAGTTAAAAGCTAAAAACACATTTCCTCATAAGGAATACTATTCAAGAATGAAAAGAAAGTATAGAAATATGACCAAAACTCATATAGATTCAGATGATATAATATCAGAAATCAACAAAAAGGTCAATAAGATATATTTAAGCTACTAATCCCACTCCTCTTTTGAATTTTTCTTGGATAGTTGTAGATTGTAGATATGAAAAATAAACGCTTTGGGTCTTTATTAAGATTTATAATTATTGCTTTTATAACCATTTATATATTAAATGAATGTAATGATTCAGATAAAAGTGAAACAGAAACCGTTAAATCAGATACTACCGAAATAGTAAAACAAAATCCTTAATAAACAAAAAATTTCTTTTTTGAATTTTTTGAAGATAGTTGTAGATTGCTCTTCTAACTAAAAATAAAAATTATGAAAAAATTAATTGTATTATTTTTAATAATCGTATCCTCTTGTAGTACATCTAAAAATGATTTGGAAACTGAAATCAATTTTATATACAATTCAACTTCATTAGATGATTTTAGAATAGGTAGCAATAAAAATGTTTTACTTGTTCAAGAGATGCATAAAGCTATAATTGATAAAGATTTTGAAAAAGCATTTACTTATCTATCTGATGATTTTATTGTGAATAATGCAGATGGTACATCAGTTGAAGGATTAGAAAACTTTAAGTCTATTTTCAATGAATTTTATTCTGACAAAACTTTTTCTAATTATGAAGTTTTTGTAAACATTCCATTAGTTGCTGGTAGTAATAATACTGAATGGGTTGTTTTATGGGATAAAATTGATGTTACAGACTCTAATGGTATTACAAACACAGAAAATTATCAAGAAGCATTTAGAATAAAAGATGGTAAAATTAATTTTTTAAATCAATTTGCAAAACCTGATATAAATTAAACCAAACTAGACTCTTTTGAATTTTTCTTGGATATGTTTAGATTGTAGATATGAATAAATTATTTATACTCTTATTACTTATTTCTTTTAGTGCTATTGGACAAGTACGAAATCAAATAACTCTTTTACCTAAAAAAACTGAAATTAAAATCCCAATTACTGTAGACTTGAATAATTATACTCACATCGTTAGTATTAATTTTCTTGATAGAAATTTTAATTTACTTTCTCCATTAGAAGTAATAACTCCAAAAACATACAACCCTAAAACATATAAGAAACTGTGCGGTAAAAGATGGAGGTGCAAAGAAGGCGATGACTATCTTTTTAAAATAAAAAATCCTAAATGGTTATATATGATTGAATCAACAGAAACATTAGAAAATAATCGTACAGTAGTATTAATTGTAAGAGACTATCAAAATAAAATAATTTATCACGCCACTCATAGAAATACTGGGATACTGGAGAGGTTAAAATATTTTGTTCAAATAATGATGCTGAAATAATAACTTCATTACCAAAAACTTGGCCTGAAATACTATCACCATTTATGGTATTCTAAATAAACAAAAAACCCCCTCATTTCTAAAGAGTAACCCCACTCCTCTTTTTAATTTTTCTTAGATAGTTGTAGATTCGTAAGTCTAATTAAATAATTACAATTTGAATGTTTCACGATCCGCTTCAAATCAACCATACCAGCTGACTATAAAACGAGGTTTTCTTGCGCTGTTTATCATGTATGCCAGCCAAGCTTTGGTAGGGTTGGCCTTATCATATGGAGTTAGATTTATTCAAGGTGCAGATAATGGCGAAGAAACAATTAACACTCAAATAATTGGAATGACATCTTTGCTGCTTGGGGGCATCATCACATTGCTGTGGTTCTGGACTGATATACGCCGATTTGGTCCGTCTTTTTTACCTCAAATTAGACTACAGAAAAGCATTATTAAAATGAATCAGTCTGTAATACTGGTCTTTCTATTATTCAGTGCAACACACTTTTTAGCATGGACTTATAGGTCAGTAATATTACCCTTCGTTGGTCAAGAGGATATTATTGGAGGTGCATCTCAAATGTTTACCCACATTCGAGAAACTGGTTCTGTATTAGGGATGGTAGGCTTCTTAGTTTTGGCACTCATTGTCGGACCAGTGATGGAAGAAGTTATATTCAGAGGATATCTGCAATCTGCATTAACGAAACGGCTATCAGAATGGGGGGCTATTTTGATAACTTCATTATTATTTATGGCTGGCCATGGTCCGATGCTTTTGTGGCCAATGTATTTTATTTACAGTGTTGCGTGGGGTTGGATTTTCATGCATACAAAATCTTTGAAAATGGCAATTGCAATCCATATGCTGAATAATTTATTTTACACAGTTATAGCCGTAATGGGTTGGAAAATTCTTGCCTAAAGTAGAGTTTCTATAATAAACTCTACTAATTAAATATCCCTTTTGAATTTTTCTTGGATAGTTGTAGATTGTAAGTATGAAATATGAATTTGAAAAAAAACTTTTTGATAAAGGTATAATGACACTTAGGTTTAAAGTAAATTATTGGCTTTTAAAAAAACTAGGCCTTAATGCATTTGGTATTTTTGCATTTATTTGGGGGGTAATAGTTACAATAATTGTTTATAAATTTATTCTATACTAAACAAAAAACTCTCATTTATTAACTCTAACCTCACTCCCCCTTTTGAATTTTGATTTGATATTTTAATTATTATTTAAAACAAGAAAGCCCTGCAAGACTACTTTCATACATTAAGAGTAATTATAAATATAATTAAGGGTTTTATTTAATAACTAGTAAGTCCATAAATTCTTGTATAGACATATTTATTATTGATTCATTATCCAACAAATGTTTTAAAATATTCTTTGATTGATCTTTAGAATAATAATCATTAACTGAATTCTTAAACTTTTTTAATAAAAAAGGTATCCCCTCTTCTCTTCTTTTCTTATGGCCTATAGGATACTCTACAGTAATTTTTTTTGAGTGTGTGCCATCCTTAAAATAAATTTTAATACTATTTGCTATTGATCTTTTTTTTGGATCAAGATAATCCCTAGAAAACCGTAAATTCTCATAAATAAGCATTTTATCTCTAAGCTTATCTATTATAGGATTTAATGCTATTTCATCATTATAATGTTCTGTTTTTAGTTCACCATAAATCAAACCTATGGCTATCATATATTGAAGGCAATGATCTCTATCTGCATAATTATAGAGTGGTCCAATTTTAGATATTATTCTAATAGCAGATTCTTGAGTCTCTACTTCTATGGTTTTTATTTCATCTAATCTATCCTTATAATCATCATGTAAAGTAATAGCTGCCTCTACTGCTGTCTGTGCATGAAATTCTGCTGGAAAAGAAATTTTGAATAAAATATTTTCCATAACGTAAGTTTGATAGGGTTGTTTTCTGATTAGTGAATTTCCTCCAAAGCTTACATCACTAAATCCCCATTTTGGAGTTGAGATAGCACTTGGATATCCCTCTTCCCCCCTTAATGTAAGCCATGAAAGCATAAGCGCTCTAGATGCAGCATCACCAGCAGCCCATGATTTTCTACTCCCAGTATTTGGAGAGTGTCTATACGTTCTTAAGCTACTTCCATCTATCCATGCCTGAGAGACTGCGTTACAAATCTGATCATAATCTCCACCTAAAATATATGTGGAAAGAGCTGTTGATGATATTCTTACAAGAAGAACATGATCTAATCCAACTTTATTAAAACTATTTTCCAGTGCTAGAACGCCTTGAATCTCATAAGATTTAATGATAAAATTATATAAATCCAAAATTTTAATAGGTTCTTTACCTCTTAACACATTCTGTTGACTTACATAATCAGCTAAAGGTAAAATTGATCCAAGATTATCTGAAGGATGTCCCCACTCAGCTGCAAGCCATGTATCATTAAAATCCAGCCACCTTATTATACACCCTGTATTCCATGCAGCTTGTATAGGATCTAAACTATAATTCGTTCCAAACACTCTTGCTCCATTAGAAATATTTTTAGAATTAAAAGTAGGTCCTAATAATTTTTTACAAGAATCATTTTTAAGAGCTAGAAGACCACAAGCAATACTATCAATTAAAACATAGTAAGAAGTTTCAATAGCAAGTTCACTATCTACAGAATAATTTACAATGTAATCAGCAATATCCTTAATTTCTTTATCAAATTCCGTCTTTAGATTTTTTGATGCTTTATTTCTCATAATTAACTACGTTCATTTAGTGATATAAATGACATAGGGTCTTTACCAACATACTTTGCTCCTGGTCTGATCAGTTTATTGTCTAATCTCTGTTCTATTATATGAGCAGTCCAACCTGATATTCTCGAGCATACGAAAATAGGAGTAAATAATTTTGTTGGTATACTCATAAAATGATAGGCGGAAGCATGAAAAAAATCTGCATTGGCAAAAAGATTTTTTTCCTCTTTCATAATTTTCTCAATTTTACATGAAATAAAATATAATTTAGAATTTGACTTACCCTCTGAAAGAATTTTTGACCATTTTTTAATAATTTCATTTCTTGGATCTTGCGTTTTATAAACCGCATGACCAAATCCCATAATCAATTCCTTATTTTCTAACATTTTATAAACAGTTTTTGATGCAGACTCAACGTCATCAAACTGGGATATTAATTCCATTGCCTTCTCATTAGCTCCACCATGAAGTGGTCCTCTAAGAGTTCCTATTGCTCCAGTTATACATGAATAAATATCCGACAATGTTGCGGCACATACTCTAGCTGAAAATGTAGAAGCATTGAACTCATGTTCAGCATAGAGAATCAATGAAATGTTCATCACTTTTTCTTCCATCTCGTTTGGCTCTCTTCCATAAAGAATACTTAAAAAATGCCCAGCAATTGAATCTGAAGAATTCTCTATTGATATTCTTACTCCTGAATGAGAAAAATGATACCAGTAATTTAATACAGATGGAAATATTGCTAACAACCTTTCTGAACAATCAAATTGATTATCAAAACTTTTTTCAGGTTCAAGATTTCCAAGGAATGAACAAGCCGTTCTTAAAACATCCATAGGATTATTAGATTTAGGAATTCTTTCAAGAACTTCTTTTAGTTGTTCAGGAATATATCTTTTACTCTTAAGTCTACTTTTAAATTTTCTTAATTCATCTTGATTAGGAAGTTTCTTATAAAGCAATAGATAAGCTACCTCTTCAAAGCTACAATTTTCACTTAAATCTACAACATCATAGCCTCTGTAATGTAAATCATCATTCTTTTCACCTACCGTACATATAGAGGTTTCACCTGCATCAACTCCTCTTAGTCCTTTATTCTTCATAATCAATATTTATTTTTTACTATTTTATCTATCTCATTCTCGTAATCATAATAAGATAAATAATCGTAAAGTTCCTTTCTTGTCTGCATTTGATTTATAATTTTCTTTTGTGATCCCTCTTTTATTATCTCAGAATAAACTCTCTCTGCTGAACTACTCATAGCCCTAAATGCAGAAAGTGGATATAATATCATTGAAACGCCAACATTTTTAAGTTCATTTTTAGTAAAAAGAGGAGTCTTTCCAAATTCAGTAATATTTGCTAGTAGAGGTGAAGAAAAATTTTTAGAAATATATTTATATTGACTTAATTTTGTTAAAGCTTCAGGAAAAATCATATCAGCTCCAGCTTCAATATAAGACTCTAGCCTTTCATGAAGCATCTTTTCATTTTCTACAGCTAAAGCATCAGACCTTGCCATTATAACAAAAGATTCATCTTCTCGTGCATCTACAGCAGCCTTGATTCTATCTTTCATCTTAGAAATTGATACTAATTTTTTATTAGGTCTATGACCACATCTCTTTTCGTCAACTTGATCTTCAATATGAATTGCTGCAACACCAGATTTTTCTATTAATTTTATAGTTTTCTGTATTGATTTTATTGAGCCAAAGCCAGTATCAATATCTACAAGTAGTGGTAAATCACAAATATTAGTAATCCTTCTAGCATCTATTAAAACATCTTCTAAAGTATTAAATCCTAAATCAGGTAACCCTAAGGATGATGCTGAAACCCCACTACCAGAAAGATATATAGCTTTTGCTCCACTCTTCTTAGCTAAGAGAGCTGAGTAGGCATTGATAGTACCTAGAATTGATAAAGGACTATCTCCACCATTAACTAGGTCACGAAATAAATTACCGGTCATGACATTTTTTAGTTAATGCTTGATCTTTTCAAACTTAAAGTAATTTTTAAAAAGATACCTTAAAGTTTACATTAATATTTTTATAATTATAAATTCCCCTTTTGAATTTTGATTTGATATTATTAAAGATATAAATTAATAACATCAATTAAATTCCATCCCGTCGCAAAAGCAAGTATAATTACTATAGAATAGTCTAACCATTTAGGTATATATTTTATAACAAAAGATCTACCAAAAAAGTAAGTCATAATAACAAAAAAAAGTATAACATTATAAAGTAATCCCTCATCCATATACTAAAGGTATTCAAAGCAATTAATTATTCAAAAAATAAAAACCCCAACTAACAACTCTCCCCCTTTTGAATTTTGCTCTAATGTTTTTAAATTGTATATATGAGCTATAAAAAAGCATATTACAAAATACTTACTGTGCTTATAATAGTATTACTTGCTATTTCAAACCCAACATATGAAGACCATAAAAAATATGTAAAGGACGAATTAAGCAAAGAAATTTTTGGAACCGACAAAGGTGTTATTGGTTTTTTTGGAAAAGGTGTGTCAAGCGTTTCTTTATTCTTAGAAGGCTTTACGGTTTCAAATTATATATTATTTAGTATTGGAAAAAATAAAAGAATAATTGATGGAAAAACTAGCAATTATATTAGTTTAGGAATAGGAACTAAAGTATTTCTTTTAAAAAATATAGTTGAACTTATAGAATAAACAAAAAACCCACAAAATAAAGTGGGTCTTTTATTTACCATTCTTATAAAATAGTATCAGCAGTTTGTTGTTGGTAATTTATTTAATTTTTTAATAAATTATCTCTATTTCCTTTTCCCTTTTGAATTTTGATTTATTATTTTACTCATTATCAAAATATTTCATTCAGTATAGTAGCTAATCTTATCCCTGCTTTATATAATTTTAATTCAATCAGTGAGAAGTTTTTGTTTACATAATCATAACTTATATAATCTCCATCTTTTACTTCAGAATAGATTATTTTTACTTCTTGATGAGATTCAAACACCCAATCTTTTGGGTTTAAAGATTTTGATGTTTGTTGCAGTATAGTTAAACTTTCAGCCAATTCAGTATAACTCATATTATAATCGTTAATCATATCGCTATCCCACACTTTGTGTAAGTTTGTTGGTTTACCAAAAAATTTAAGTTTGATATCATTTCCTCCCTTATCCTCATACCTACCTGTATGTAATGGTTGATGAACATCACCTACAAGATGAACTAAATATTTTAGATGAAATGATTTATCTACTTTGAGTGAGTTTTTATCTTCTAATACTTCAATACATTTATTGATTGCTTGAATAATATCTCCTTTTGGATTCTTTTCAATTTGGTTATATTCCTTATCTAATGGTATGTTTACATAATGCCAAGGGCTATATTTATCAAACTCTGAATTTGACTTCATCTCATCTGCCCAGGTACTAACCAAGGCGAGTGATTGTCCACCTAGGATTTCATTAACCACTTTAAGTGTTTGTCGTGTTAAGTTTTGTGTTGCAATTTCACCAATTACTCGGTGTCCATTTTTCCCCCAAATATCATTACCATAAACAGATGTGTTAAAGATTAAAATTAATATAATTAATAACTTGCAGG
>Ga0207991_1001378_pt1 | contig 14826 bp, 10 predicted proteins | sample ETN07SmetaG_FD_185786 | JGI IMG/M metagenome (GOLD analysis project Ga0207991, IMG submission 185786) | Marine microbial and viral communities from oxygen minimum zone, Eastern Pacific Ocean - ETNP2014F14-07SV275 (SPAdes) (version 2) | ecosystem: Environmental > Aquatic > Marine > Oceanic ... | reverse complement strand
TAATGTTCCCGGCGGCCAATAAGGTTTGAATTTTTTTAACGAATGGTAAGAGCCACTCCGTGAAAAAAGCCGGTTTGGATCAATGATAGTTGATAGGTATGGAATTTCGCGATTATCATTTTGGATAAAAAACGCTCTCCCCGTGAAATGACTAATATGATGATCTAAAGCCATTTTCGCCGTTTTTTCGTCACCGTGGAGCCATATGTAATGAACCGACGAATTACCATTTTTGACGAGATTAAAATCGGTACCTACAAATGTGATAGGCGATGGTAAAGTATCCATTTTCCCATTTTCTGAGCCCAAAATGAATACAAAAGTGAAACCAAAAAGTATTATTCTATTTAACAAGAATCGCCTTTTGGGTTTGGGTGAATTCACCGAATCGTAATTGGATAAAATAAATACCGCTGGGATGATTGGATGCATTCCATTGGATTTCATGAATACCGGAAAAAAGTTTTCGATCAATCAGTGTTTCCACAAGACGACCTGTTATATCTAATACACGTAGAGACACCGTATGATTATTGATGGCCTGGTCGTCATTAATAAAATGCAGGCGAGGAGTCGATGAGTGCTCTGTATCTACTAAATCAAAACTTACTGTGGTGGTTGGATTAAACGGATTCGGATAATTCGGATATAAATAAAAACCATTCGTAATCACATACTGATCTTCGTCAACAGATAATAATGTGTGGCAATTTTCCAGATCCCAGCCATTCTGTGGAAAAACATGATCAACATAATCGGGAGGGCAATCTTCAAAAGTATTGTGGTGAGCAAAAATGGGAGTCCAATCGGTAGTATCTATTGGCGGATACCTAAAGAGGTCAAAGCCATAATCACCATAATTTTCAAAAAATGTATTGCCCAAAGTTTCAGAACTGCCAATAATAGGGAACGCTGTGGAGTCTACATAAATTCCACCACCAAAATAACAAATGCAATCGCACACACCGGATACTACATTTTCATAAAATTCATTCCCAATAATTAAAGGCTGTGATTCACCCCAAATCGCCAATCCGGCTCCTTCTCCCCCACAATTCCCAGCATTATTATTTCGAATTATATTGCGATCAATTTTGGGGCTCGAATTTTCAATCAGAATACCACCACCTGTTTGGCTCCCATAACCATTTTCAATTGTGAGTCCCAACAGAATAGCAGAGTGATTCTGTCCGCCATTGATTGTGACAACGGTACCTTGATCTTCCCCATCAATAATGGTTTCTGAAACCATGTTTTGATCAAACCCGGAATAAAGCAGGGAAGCGACGATAATATTTTTATCCAGAAAATCAATTCGTTCCTGATAGATGCCCGGACTAACAAGAACTATGTCACTATTTTCTGCCCATTCAATCCCACCTTGGATTGATGTTGTATCTTCCGGGATTCGAAAAACATTTGGACCATTTGCAGATCGATAATCTAAAATTAAATTAATCAAATATTCATAGTCTTCCGGTTCGGTTGGGTCTAATGTTGTGATATTGAATTGATATATAAGTTCACCTTCCCGGTTCAAAAAATAAGTACTGCGTTGTGCAGCACTATAATCGGTCCACACTGGGAATCCATCAGCTTGTACATCTTCAACCCAAGGTAAAACCCTGCCATTAATCATGCCACCCAATTCACTATTGTAAGTATCTTTTCCAACACCGATGATACCAACGTCATCAATACCCATGGATTGAAGGTCAAGGTAAATCGTGTTTAAAAAGCCGAACCGACTTCTACAGGTTCCTCAATATTCATGCCCAAAAAAAACAATACAAATATCACCGAGGTAATCATCCGGGCCGATGAACTCTTCAAATGTTACTGAATTTGGATTCAGGTTTTCCAGATTGAAATCTCCTTGGGCTGCCAACCCCGATAGTAATAGAACCCAAGGAGCAAACTTAATCATTCTTATCATCATTCATCCTATACCACAAGGCGAGGGCAAGGGAGCCTATGATAAATACGACTGCAATTATAAAAAGAATTATTTTTAAGTTCAAAATACTGCTTCCTTTTTAATCCTTGAATTTTTAAAGAAATAAGGTAGAATAACCATCATAAAAATAAGAGGGGTGCAACACCATAGCAACAAGGATATGAAATGATGATGCAGACATCCAGCAATTAATTTGAACTGGTCAATAGAACTAAATTTTTATGATTCATGGTTATATTTGATCCGCCAATAGCAAAAGGTCAAAAATATCGATAGTTCCATTAAAATCAAGATCTCCTGCAGTTTGCTGTATTTCAGTCGACTGTACGAATTGAAGGACAATTTGCAGTAATAAAATAAAATCGGCCATGGCTACACTTCCATTACCATCAATATCCCCTAAACCAGAAAACAAATCATGTATATAAAATGCATTTTCAATAAAAGACAAGGAATAAGGAAATCTATCGCCATTTAAAGCTTGGGTGAAATGATCGCCTGGATAAATTTCATAAACATGATTAATATTCTCATCGTCCAAAAATTCACTGAAAGATGTTGAATGATTATAAAATAAATAATCATCTTGATCACCGCAATCCATATAAAACCGAATCGATTGAATATTGGCAAGATTTTCCTGGGCGAGCGTCAATGCATCGTGTCCAAGCCATAAGTCCCAAACTTCATCGACCACATTTCCATAATAGTCCACAGGCAGATCCACATAATAAGGCCAATCATCCACATCGGGACTAAAGGCAGCCGAAGCGCTATACATAAAAAGGCTCACCGTGCCATTCCAGGGTTGATAACCAAGAATGCCTGTCTCAGCCAACAATACAGGTAAAAGGTCAGGTATAACATTTTCTATAGCGATGGGACCGGAATGGGACGCAGCGACTTGAAATAGTTCCGGGAATTTAACCGACAATTTCACAGCGCCATAACCGCCCATGGAGTGTCCCATGATGGCTCGGTACGATGAGTGATCAATGGTATTGTAGGATCCATCTATATGGGAAATCAAATCCTGAACAATATAATCCTCGAATTGCCCATTATAATCAGAATTGGTATACATACTTCCAAGATAAGGAAGGACAAAACCATCTGGTTTAATCAGGATCGACTCGCGAATTTCTCCCGATGCCATCATGTCTTCAAATACACTAACAACGGACCCATACCAGGAATAATCCAGTCCAAACCCATGAAGGAAATAAATCGATGGATAGGTTGAATCAGGATTGGATTCATAACTAGGTGGCAGAACGATTTGGTAGTACATGTCGTACCCCAAAGCATCGCTGTAAAAATAGGACGTGATTACATCCGCTTTCACTGTAGAAACGGTGCTAAAAATCAGAATCAGTAAAATTATTCTCATAATTCTCATTTAAAATTTAAGAAGTTTATATTTATTATCCCCAAACCTGAATTCGGTCTTTTGGGACATATTTCGCAATTCTATTTTTCAATATTGCTAAAGCCTGCTGTCTTTGGTGAATGGGTACGGTGACTGTATTGGATTCAATAATATAATTAGAATAATAGATGTCAGATCTTGGCTCCCGCTTTCGGATTCTATTATAATAATCCTTACTCATTCTGAAAACACCCAAAGTTAGGTCCGCCAATTTCTTACCATCAATCTCAGAGAAAATATCATCTACAAAACGCATGTAGATTTTCTCCCAATCATTAACAAGCATCACCGGATCAAAACAAAGTCTTACATCCCAACCCAAATCCAAAGCTTGTTTCAATGATTTTATTCTTCGATGAAGTGGCGGGGCTGTAGATTCATATTTTTCACAGATTTCAAGGGGGGATAAAGTCCAACTCAGGATTACTTTTTTAGATGATTCAATATCTTTAATGGCAGAGAAAAGCGCACTCTTGGTCCGAATCTCAATTCTCATATTTTTTTGCAATTTTACAAATTCGATCCAGCGAGATGTTACTGGAATGATATTCTCCATCGCCATGAGATCTGTATTGTAAGAGATGGAAACGACCATAGGTTTTGAAGGGTCATCCAGATCTTTCAATTTATATTTTATGGAACTGAAAAAATCTTCTTCATTCACAAAAACAACCAAATTCCCCGATGGGTACATACCTTGTAAAAAACAATAATCACAATTGTACAGACAATTCAAAATTGGCGTATTATAAAATACATTGGGTGTTCCGTATTCCTGGACCATGTCCGATGCCGGGTATAAAAAAGGTTCTGTCTTTTTCGCCAGAATCAATTTCATGGATGCTTTCTGGAGTTGGAAATCCTGTCTAGGGCGATTAAACACATCCTTGTAGTGATCTATCTCCAAAATTTCAGCTTTTGGAAATTTCGACAGGGTGAGTTGGGCCAAAGGATAAACGGCGGCATCCTTTTCAAGGTATATATGGGAAAAATTAGGCTGAAAGTTCTGCACAGATATTTTTGAAATGATGTTTTTGGGTAGTTTTGTTCGATGGTGCATTTTTTTCAACATCAGGAAATGGAAGTCCTGTTTTTCGGAGTCTGAACCCTTTGGCAAATTGAAGAAGTTGCTGATACTGGGTTTCAGTTAGAGACATATGTTGAACCATCTCATCTATCCATTTTATATCCTTTTTCGATAATATTGGGGCTTCTTCATCAAACATTCTTTCAAATTGTGATAAAAAAGATTCAATCGAATCCAACTGGTGTGAAATCAATTTTGAAATGGGGTGGGCTATAATTTCTTCAAATTCAATATTCATATAATCCGATACAATTTTTAAAAAAGCCAATCGGTGTACCGGAACCAAGGAAGAACAAATTTTGAAAATTTCTGAAGCTTCCATATCAACTAACCCCTTGTAAACACCTTCTCCATCAAAAATAACACTTTCGACTGTAACTAGAGAAATTTCTTCAAAATTATGTTTAATTAAAATATCAGGATAATATGTTTTCCCGGTAGTTTCGTCTTTTATTTTATGGAGCAGGTAACTGCCACCAATTTTGGTGGATTTCGGATTCCCTCCTGCAATTCCAATATTAATAAATTGAATTAAATCAGGGTTATTTTGATTTAGAAATGTTTCAATCCTGTTTTTTATGTTTTTCTTCCCAACGCCAAGGCCAACAAGATAAAGGTCATTATTCTTAAATACTGGAAATTGAAATGATGTATCACGGTTAAGATTGAAATGATTAATCAGCGGCTGGGATTCTGCTTTTAAGGCAGTGAGGATACATTGCATGCTAAAAAATCAAAAGAAGGAGAATCGGATTATTTTCTTTTTCGGTTTATATTTTTTCTTCCATGGTTTTTTCCCTTTCCATGTGAAAAACAAAAACCGCGTTTTCCGCCCCTCCGGACCATACATAAATTGGCTTTCTTTGCTTCGTTTTTCCATATCCAGGTTTATGGATTCAAGTACAAGTTTTTGGGTTGAATAGTCAATACGATCAAAATCCTGGTAAACGATATCCCGTCCAAATCTTGCACCGATCAAATTCAGTGTTTTACCCAAAATATAGACCCCAAGTCCACCGCCAATACCAATGGCCATATATTCATCTGTCATTTGTCCTGCAGCTGATGCGCCAACTGCTGAAGCCATTGCCAATCCACCAACTATGGTACACGGCTTCCCCAGGGAATAATATGATTTTTCAGCATATCGAACTTCCACCAAACTTTTTATTGGCACGGTCGTGAGTACAACTTTGTCTTGCCAAAATATTAATTTTTTCTTCTTAATAGTGAAGTTATTCGAAGAGCTGAATATATCATTCGTTTTAGTAAACAACATGATCCGCTGTGAAAATCCAATGGAAAGAAATAGCGCCATGGAAATGATATGTATCGATTTAAAATTCATGAGAATAGACTTGAGAATTTAAATAAGGGATCGTAATGCACTCATCAAAAGATCAACATCTTTTTGGGTGTTATACACCTGAATAGAGACCCGAACATATGCCTGTCCGTTCCATTCAAAAACTGGAATTTCAATTTGATATTCTTCCCAAAGTCGTTTTTTTAAATTTGATGGTATGTTTTTTGGAAGCGGGTGTGCCACCAATTGAGCTAGCCATTCTATACCGGCAGAAATTGGCTCAGTATTCAGAACTGATGGGAATTCTGAGTAAGTGTCCTGGATAATCTTTTTGCAAGCTGCTTGATAAGGTCTGATCTCTTTATTATAAAAATTTATGGCAGTGGGTATGGTTAAAAAAGCAGACATATCCCGCGTCCCCTGCCATTGAAAATTCTGGATGAATTCAGACGGCGTCGGATCATCCCCATCCTTGCCCCAGCTTACCACCACAGGCTTAACCCAATCCTGATGCTCTTTTTTTACAAAAAGAAAAGATGAGCCTTTTGGCGCACATAACCATTTATGACAGGCACCTGTATAAAAATCACACCCTAACTCATGTATATTTAAAGGAATCTGAGCGGGGACATGAGCACCATCAATAATGGTAAGGATATTTTGTTCTTTTGCCAATTTGATAATTTTTTCTATAGGAAAGATCAGAGCAGTTGAGCTAGTGATATGGGAGAGAAAAATGACTTTTGTTTGATCTGTAACACCTGTCCAGAAATTTTCAATGAAATTTTCTTCAATAGTGACAGGCATCGAAATATCCTGTTGAATGATATTAACCCCTGTCTTTTCCCCCCACATTTTCCAGGCACGAACCAATGCACCGTATTCATGGTTTGACATGAGCACTTCATCTCCTGGTTTCAGATCCAAATTATAAATGACATTAGTCACAGCTGTAGTGGGATTCTGGAAAAATACCAATTCTTCATCATCACACCCAACAAACTGGCTCATGGACTCCCTGGATTTTTCCATAGCTGAATAAACTTGGTTTGTCATGAATTGAACCGGTTGGGTTTCCAATTTTTGCTGCCAATCCTGATACTCTTTAAAAACTGGTTTGGAGCAGGCACCATATGAACCGTGATTCAAAAATGTTATATCGGGATCCAAGAGGAACCAGTCTTTCATACCATTCATTTTTCTAATTGTCCAATCAACTTTAATTCATCTTCAGATGCGTAACGGGTGTCCCAATCCTGTAATTTTTTTGCCATGATAGATCGGTATTTCCAAGGAAGGATTAAAATAAAATAAACCATGGTTAAGTACCCGTAGGGGAGCATGGGTGCGTTTTTATTGGCATCCAATTTCCAAAATGGGAGTGTCCCCTTTTCATGATGTGCTGAGTGTCGGGTCAGATTATACAGTATATAACTGCTAATCCGGTGATTGGAATTCCAGGAATGCTTGGGTTCTATAACTGTGCCGGGAATACGCACCAAGCCATAATGTTCTAAATAATTTACCGTCTCCAATAGCATTTTAGCCCAAACCACAGACCCAAAATAAACGACTATACTTATGGAACCACCCAGTGAAATAAGTCCGGTTATAATTGCGGATCGAATATAAACCTGAATCATTTGATTTTGGAATGAAACTGTGTTTACCCCTTTTTGAGCGAGTCTTTCCGATTCCCAATGCCAAGCATTTTTTAGTGTTCCAACTGTAGAACGAAAAATAAACGAGTAAACACCTTCACCGCGTCTGGCTGATTCCGGATCGTTGTAGGTTGCTACATTTTTATGATGTCCGTGAACATGTTCAATTCCAAACGCAGGGTCCCAGGTTATAGCTAAAAGCCAATTGCTTACTTTAAATCCCAGTGAATTCTTTTTTCGATGAACCAATTCATGACCGACAACTGTACCTATCCCACCAATTAATAGTCCAGATGAAAGGATAACACCAAGAAGATCCAAATTTGTATAAGAACGTTGCCAACCTAAAAATAATGTATCTGTGGATACTATTTTTGCAATGATTGATTGGCTATCATTCACCCCGAGAAGAGTGATATTAAAAAGCTTTACAAATAATAAGGGTAGAATAAAGTATAGAATTGGATTGAATTTATTTTCAGCATTTTGGAATTGAACACGATCATTTCCAAAAAGTGTATCGCCTATAATCACAAATGCAGAAAAGCTAAAAAAGAATATCCACACTGCTGATGGTCCTACCCATTCACAGACCAATAGGCTCAAAAGGAATAGTGGAGCTAGACAATATTTAATCATCATTTGATTGTACCAAGTTCTAATAAATCAATATGTACCAAATCACATAGAACCAGGAGAAGAGTCCATGAATTAGAGCCCAAAATACAGATTGGTTTATATTGAAGGAAATAGCCATGGCTAATGCGGATCCGAAGGTAACTCCGGTCTTGACCATCTCTCCACTAGTGTAATGAAATGTTTGTCTCATGCTTTTGTGGATTTATTCAAACGATATGGAAGATCAAAATCGTCTTAATCTTTTTTTCATGATCCGTGCATGATCAATCAAGTCTGATACCAAATCTTCAGAAAGTGATTTCGAAAAAAATGTACTGGATATTTGTTTAATATTCCGTTGAGTTGTTTCATAATTCGCCAATGCGGGTTGCTGGAGCGATAATTTAATATTCTCCCGGTCTCCTTCATTCCAATCTACTTCAAAGTCATCGAATAACCGTTGGACCAGAGTAATTTGATCTTTCTGAGTCATGCCTAATTTCTTTAACATCGCGAAAAATTCTCCCATAGAAATTTGGAACCCCGTAAGATAACCAGATCGTGATAAATTACTCCAATGATCATTTTCCAGTTCCAAATCTTTTTTTATCATACCAAGAATATGAAAAACTAGATTCATCCCCTTATGCTTGGGCGTTGGGTCATGACCGTGTTTTGGAGACCCAATTTCTGAATCATCCAACAATAACTCAATTCTAGCTAATTGATTTTTCACCAAATTTGAATGATAAACCTTCATTTTTTGGGTGACTGCCGTCCTGTCCTTTTTTGATAAAGTCATGAAATAGAGCGTATCCTTCAAAGTAGCAGCCACATCATCAATTATTTCTTCATTTTTCTTTTCGTTTGAATCCAAAAGAGATATTTGCAAATCACGATTATATTTTAAAAGAGGGCTGTCCTTGTGATTCAAAGATGATCGTAATTTTTCAAGGTTTTTCTTGAATGATATTTCGATGGCTTCCAAAACACCATCAGGATCATACTTATTTCGGAGTTGTTTTGTGGTCGGAATATTTCTCATATTGACCGGAATGTACCTTTAGATGTTTATGTGAAGCAACGAAGCAAAAGAATCTATTTCAGGAGTAAAATCTTTTGGGTTTTCATTTCTTTTCCATATCTGAGTTGTGCGAAATACATGCCCGAAGCGAATCCATCTGCTTGCCATTGAACGGCGTATGTCCCTGGGAGCATTGAACCATTCACCAGGGTTTCCACCAATCGACCACGGATATCATAAATATGGAGAGTTGCAATTATTTGCGTTTCTACTTCAGGGATATCAAACCGAATTGTGGCAATAGGGTTGAATGGATTGGGATAAGCAGGGTACAATGCCATCTGTGTAGGTAAAATGGGACTATTCACATTCATCGCCCCTTTATAGACAACCGCATTATTCCCATCCACAAGTTTATAAAAGATTGCAATATCCTGAATCTCATTTTTCATTTTCAACGAGATTGTATCTTTGACTACTTCTCCGGTCCGGGCAAATTCCAAAATTGAATATCCCTTTTCCGGGTCCTGATTCGTAATAAATAGTTCACCGTTTTTATTTTGTCGATGCCCAAACTGAATGGGACTCTCTCCAATCTCATAGGAAAACTGGATCTGTCCGGCGTGAACTTGTTTATCAAGGATAATCAAAAGGTCATTATCATTCTGGATTATTTCCAATGGACGCCCTACCATAACAGTATCCTGAATTATTTCTCCATAAGTTTTCTGATACCATGACCACATTCGTACAAACGCCATCCCATCTTCGATATCAAATTTGCTATCCGGGAAGGATACAAAATGAGGTGCATCTCCTGTTACAGGGCCGAGTTCAAAATTAAAATTCTTGTCTTTCCACTTATTAACCAATGTATCTAGATCGATAAAGGATAAAGTTGAATCTAAATTATAATCCCCTAACAAGGGTGTCACATACGTATATGCAATATCTACAGTTGAAAGCCCTGCTTCATCCTGAATATAGGAAAAATAAACTGTGATTGAATCAAAACTTGTAAAAGGAGGCTGCAAGATAATTTCAATTGCAGAGTCAGATCTTGTTGAATCAAAATTCACCGAATCTGCAACCGTTGCCGTAACTGTGAATTCCAAAGAATCCACTTTTTCGTTAAACGAATAAGTAATGGGTGTGTTTTCCATCAGAATAATAAAAGAATCAATCGGTACAGAAATTGTATAAATGCTGGGCGGTAAAATATCATAAAGGGGAATCGTATCTGTAATCGCCTGACCTGACATTTGGTTCCCGGGACCATCATAGATCTCCACACCGTTTTCAACTGTCACAACCACAGTCTCATCCCCACTCGGAGTTGAATTATATTCAAGGTTCAAACGAATGCTGGTTTCCCCACCGATGAGAAAATTACTGTCGGTTCTTGTTAAACTAGTGATGGTGACTGTATCCGTCACACTGCCATTATTAAATAATTCTAATTGAATTGTATTACTACTAATCGCACCCGATTCCTGATCTGTTCCATAAATCTCTTCATCAAACATTATATCCAGATAGGAATTATCGAGCGCTAAAGCAGAAGAGTCAACCGCTGGTGCTAAATAATCTTGAATGGTAAAAGATGCTTCAAAATTGATTTCGATTTCATTCCCATTCACGTCTGCTAATAATGCATTGAAAGCATAATAGATAACCGCTTCACTGGAATAAGTTTCAACCGGTTTTACGGTGAGGGTGGGAGGGCTTCCATCCATTATGAGTGTAAAGGGAATATCTGTACCTAAACTGTCATCCAGTTTCAATGTGATAAATTCTGCCAGATCCGACTCCGTTGCTATTTCGCCTGTTTGAGGGATATATAGGTCTTCCGAGAATATAAGGATCAAGGAATCTCCCTGGTTCACTTCTGTTGCGCCATCCTCAATACTGTCATCACCCATAGGTGGAAGTTGATCGATAAGTTGTATTGAGTCTGAAACTTCCGATGTTGGCACTGGAATTCCTGAATAACTATAAATACTGTAGGGTGTAGTTGGAGAAATATAAATCTTTTCTTCTCCTGACGGTAAATTATTAAAATCCATAAATAACCGGATACTATCTTCCCCGCCCAAAAGTACATTATTCTCTAAATCAGTTAAATTTGTTGGTGTCACCTCCGTGGCAGAACCCCCATTGGGAAATAAAGAAATGGTCAATGCTGATAGATAAAGAGGTTGAGTTTGAATTGAATTTCCATACACCCCAACAGAAAAGTATAAATCTACAAATTCATTACTATCCGCCAGTGAATGTGCTTCAATGTACGCTGATGGCAAAAGGGTGACAGGATCTGTTTGAACACTGGAAAGCATGGCATTCCCAAATTCATCAAAAATAGACGAACTATTGACAGGAGAAAATACTAGCGTTTCAACACCGCTGGCAGATCCACTCAAATCCAACTGGGCACGTATTATTGTTTCACCACCTTCTAAAGCAGATCCATTCACTTTTGTAAATGATATGACAGATGCAGAAGCACAGTTTCCACCATTGACGGAATAGATATAATCGAGGTCAGAAATGTCCAAAGCGCCTGATGAATTGTCATTGGCATAGACACCTTCATTAAACATAATTGAGACATAAGAATTCACAGGAGATATAGCGGATGAATCGATCTCCGGAGGTAAATAATCACGCACAGTGAATGTTGCATTAAAATCGTAATTATCTGGATTTTCATTTTCATCCTGGAATGAGGACGCAAAACGGAAATAAATAGTAGATTCACTTTCATAACTAACCGCAGGATAAAAGGATATGACCGGTGGATTATTAACATACTCTAATAAAAATGGAATATCTTCCCCCAAATTATTATCATATTTCAATGTGATGAGAGGTGCCAAATCTCCAACAGTGACTTGATTTCCTGTAGATGGAAAATAAATATTTTCATTAAATGAAATTGTAATTGTATCCAATTCAAAGACATTACTGTCACCATTATCTATATCATCGGACCCCACAGGAGGCTGTTCGTCAAATAGGGCAATAGGCCCATAGGTTTCCCCCGAAGGAATGGGTACGCCTGATATACTATAAACACTAAAATCCGTAGTAGGTGAAAAAGTAATTGTCTCTACCCCTGAAGGCAATTCATTAAAAGACATGTGGATTCGAACAGAATCTTCTCCACCAACCAATGCAATATCTTCTAAGTTTGTGAGTGATGTCATTGTGATGGTTGTTGCTGTTCCACCATTTGATTCAATGGACGACTCAAATCCAGCCAGATACGCTGGTAAAGATTGATATGCATTGCCATAAATCCCAACAGAAAAACCTAGATCAACATAAATGTTACTATCTGCCAGGTCTGTAGAAATCAATAACGCAGAAGCTAGAAGCGTTACATCATCAGAAACTTGATCGTTGTCCATTGAGTTGCCTGCCGCATCATAGATAGATGAATTATCCACTGGCGAGAAGTTGATCGTCTCCACACCGCTGGGAGCTGCACTTAAAGAAATAACTGCATGAATGGTGGTTTCCCCTCCTCCTAATCCATCTCCCGAACTATTGGTTAAACTTATTAAAGATATGGATTCACAATTACCGCCATTGGCATTGAAGGCGTAAGTCAAATCATCCACTTCAATGGCACCACTCCCATCATCCGTGTCATAGACTCCCTCATTGAATGTGATTGAAACATAATCATTTATAGGTGAAATTGCACTGGATTGAATTTGTGGCGCAGTTTCATCTGCAGTTAGAAAACGTAATGTATCGAATTGAAAACCATTATCATTTTGATCTTCTATGGTTGCAAGTATGGATAGCTTTATTTCAGTGTATTCAGGTAATTGTCCATCAGGATTAATCACAAATTCAATTTGGTCCCCGGAGGTTATGGTAAAACTCAAATCTTCGCCTGAAACTGCCTCCTCCAAAATAAAACAATCTACAGCATTGGAATTGGTGATATTTGATTCATCTAGGGAATTACGAATTTGTTCAGAGAAATTTATCGTGATGTTATCACCAGAAGGAACACCTGTTTGACCATTCACCGGATCAGTAAATTCTATGGTTGGTGCCAGTTCATCCACAAGGTTGATAGTTATGCCATCAATGTCAAGTAACGGAACACCAACACTGTTAAAGATGGATGAGACTGAAGCTGGGCCAATCGTTAAAATTTCCCCACCGCTGGGCGTAATAGGGTATTCAAGGTTTAAAACAACTATTTCTTCTCCACCAGTGAGAGAAGCGCCGTTCGATGCTTCTAATGATGCCAAATTGACTTGATTTGCATCGCCTCCGTTTGGATTCACATCTAGATTATAGTCACTGGTTTCTAACCCAATACCATTACCATTATACACATCCGCGTAGTCTCCACCATAGACTCCTTCACTAAAAAAATAATCCACTTCAGAGAAATCACCAGCAACTTCAGTGGAATCCACTAAAAGAGAATAGCCCATCCATGTTTTGACACTCCCCGTTCCCGGAGTCCCTGCACGATCATCCACGACAATATAATATGTTCCAGCATCCCATACTATCCGTGGAAGCATATTGGCATATTGCGGTGCTGATTCAAATCCTGAGATACATTCAAAATTATATTGATCAGTCGACCCGTCTGGATAGTAAATGGGTGAATTAGAATCATCCTGGAAAAAGATCCACGAAGCTTCGCTGCAATCATCTGTATAAATCCCAATCTGGATATCTACATTGGTTAATGCGTCACAGGTAGTTACATAAATTGTCGCCGGTTCAGATAGGGTGAGTTTATAGGTATAATCAGCACCATTGGCGCCATTACTATGCTCTCCACCTCCTGGGAATGGAAAGGTACTTTGATCCCAATCATCATCCTCTGTCGTTAAATCTGCCAAATGACTAAATGGAAAGTCAGCTTCTGTTATTTCCATGTCAAAACAATCACCCCCACTCCCAGCAAATACATCCGTATCCCATGAACCATTACCATCATTGTTCAAGATACCCGGTGTTCCACCTTCTACATGACTAGCAACAGCCAAGGATTGATTATCATTAAAATTCCAATACCCAATTAAGCCTGATTCATCTCCATCAAGGACATCATTCATTGTAGCCTGAATTTCACCGGCCGTATTTGCCATCTCCCAAACTCGAACTTCATCAATAGAGCCTTTAAAGGAAGTATTACCATCCAAATATTTACCAATATATAAATCAGTGGCTATGTCTTCCCAGACTATAGCTCCGCCAGGTGTGTTATAACTCTCCTGCTCAACACCATTTTTAAATATTTTTGCTGTGGCACCATCATAAGTACCTGCAATATGGGTCCAAGTATTCCCATCATATGGAATTTCAATCCCTGGCCAAGAACCAATTTGATTAAATACATCCACATCATTAGCAGTAATAACAACGAATCGCCATTTCCCTGAATTATATAGAAAAGCATATCCTGATTCAGTGGTCGCACCTTGGAGGGTAAGATAGGAAACTATACCATTCATATTATAGGCTGCTGGGTTCTCGGTTGGCTTGACCCAAGCCTCAAGTGTCATTCCTGCTGTAGGTTGGTTCTGTGCGTCTGATGGTACCTTTACATAATCCTCGTTTTCTCCATTCGATTGAAAATTAAAACTATTATCTTGCTGGGCTATCAAACCTGAAATAGTCAATAATAACAGTATAGATTTATTCCACATTAATATATCCCGAGCCAAAACTCTTTACTACAACTGAATCATTATTGGCATCCC
>Ga0207991_1001373_pt1 | contig 14869 bp, 10 predicted proteins | sample ETN07SmetaG_FD_185786 | JGI IMG/M metagenome (GOLD analysis project Ga0207991, IMG submission 185786) | Marine microbial and viral communities from oxygen minimum zone, Eastern Pacific Ocean - ETNP2014F14-07SV275 (SPAdes) (version 2) | ecosystem: Environmental > Aquatic > Marine > Oceanic ... | reverse complement strand
ATCAACAATGAAATATATATTTTCACTGTACCATTTTATGGTGGTGAAACAATGACTATAAAATTATCAGATGTTGAAGAAGCGGAATTTCCTGCAAATAAATTAACAACTATTGGTGGTGAATTTCCTAGTTGGAGCAGTGATGCATCTAACGTTTATTGGTCTCTTGGAAATGCTTTTTTCACATATAACATAGATGATGCAGAAAAATTTGAAGAAGAAGAAAAAGATGAGGACGAAAAAAAAGATAAGAAAGAGGATGAAAATGACGGATATATACCTGATGAAAAAAGAATATCTGTTTACATAGATAAGGATGTTGTTAAAGGTAAAGTTATCCTTACAAATGCTCATGTAATAACAATGAATGGCAATAAAATTTTTGAGAAAGGAGATATTTTAATTGAAAATAATAGAATAATTGCAGTTGATAACTCAGGTAGTATTGAAATCGATAAAAAAACTAAAATTTTAGATATGTCTGGAAAGACTATAGTACCAGGATTTGTTGATACCCACGCCCATATGTGGCCTTCATGGGATTTACATAAAAATCAGATATGGGTATATGCTGCAAATCTAGCATATGGAGTAACCACAACTAGAGATCCACAAACTGCAACTACTGATGTATTAACTTATTCAGACATGGTTGATGCTGGTCTTATATATGGTCCTAGAATTTATTCTACCGGACCTGGTGTAGGTTACTGGGCTCATAATATAAAAAGTTTAGATCAAGCAAGAAAAATTTTAAAAAAATACTCAGAATATTATAACACAAAAACTATTAAAATGTATAGGACTGGAAACAGGAAGCATAGGCAATGGATTATTCAAGCCGCTAGAGAACAAGAACTTATGCCAACAACTGAAGGTGCTCTAGATATTAAATTAAATATGACACAAATTATTGATGGGTACCCTGGACATGAACATAGCTTCCCAATCTATCCTATATATAAAGACTTCATAAAATTGGTTGCTGAAGCAAAAACAGCATATACTCCTACTTTACTTGTCGCATACGGGGGACCATGGGCAGAAAATTACTATTATGCTACAGAAAATGTTAATGGCGATAAAAAATTAAACTTTTTTACACCCAAATCTGAATTAGATAAAAAATCTAGAAGAAGAAATGCGGGATGGTTTATGAAAGAAGAACATGTCTTCGAAGATCATGGTGTTTTCGTTAAAAATTTAGTTGAAGCTGGCGGTATAGCAGGTGTTGGTTCACACGGACAGCTTCAAGGCTTAGGATATCATTGGGAACTATGGAGTATGCAGTCTGGAGGAATGAGTGAACATAATGCACTGAGAGTAGCAACAATTCTAGGAGCAGAGGCCATAGGTTTAGAAAATGATTTAGGAAGTATAGAACCTGGAAAACTAGCAGATTTAGTAATTTTAGATGAAAATCCACTTAATAATATAAGAAACACAAATACTGTAAAATATGTTATGAAAGATGGTAGGCTTTATAATGCCTCAAATCTAGATGAAATTTATCCCGAAGAGAAAAAGGCTCCTTATTTTGAATGGCATCAAGCAAAACCTAATGGAGTTCCTGGAATTATTTTAAAATAATAAATTGAATTAAAAAATTCTTTTAATTTTTTTTATTCTCTTAAGATAATAGTCTGTAAAGAGTTGAGTTTCTATTACACCTTTAGAAGATGATGCATGGATGAAATTTTTATTATTAATTGACTTTACTTTTGAAATCACTCCAACATGAGTAACCTTTCTTCTACTTTTACCGAAAGCAAAAAATACTAAATCTCCTTTTAAGGATTTATTTAATGAAATTTTTTTTCCAAGTTCAATCTGTTCACCAGTAGTCCTTGGAATTCTTATGCCTGCAGACTCAAAAGATTTAACAAGTAATCCTGAACAATCAATTCCCTTTCTTGTATTACCACCCCACTTATATGGTGTACCTAAGTAAGATCTCGCCTCAGAAATAACATTATTTATTTTATTTTTCCTAGTTATTTTTTTAGATGATATGCAACTAGAAAATAAAAAGATTGAAGAAAAGAAAATTATAAGATATCCCTTCATAAACTCATTTTATTAGAATTAAAAATAAATCCAAATTATTGGAATCATCCTTTTGTAAAAAATAATCATCAACACTTATAGAAGAAACTAAAGCATTATTTTGATTTTTTAACTTATTTCTATTTAATCTATTTAAAATTTCATATGGTATTTTATAGAGACCTGATGGAAGCATTTTTTCCAAATTAAAAATATCTAATTTTTTAAATTTTTGAACTGATTTTTTATTGTCATCATAATAACTCATAACCTTATCATTTCCAGTAATTCCTCTTATCTCAACATTATCAAATGATTTTAAAGCAATTTTCAATAATGATTCTGAAGTATACTCTCTAATATGCCAAGGATTTCTAGTTAGCGTCATTAAAATATTTGGAGTAGTTATAAGTGCTTTCCCCCCTGGTCTTAACAACCTATAAATTTCTTTAATAAAAAGCACATCATCTTTAATATGCTCAATTACCTGAAATGAAATAATTGTGTCAAAAGAATTATCAGAAAATAAAGTAATAGGAGGAAACGATGATGCATTAAACTTATGAGAAGGATATTTTTCTTTAAGTGAATTTATAACAGACTCAATTTTATCTAATGCAGTAAATGATTTTGCTTTTTTTTCTATCAAATCTATACCCCTTCCCTCACCACATCCAAGTTCTAAAATGTCACCATTTATAAATTGCAATGCTTCTACATAAGCCCTATACAACCTTTGATGCAAAGGATTATCAGATGTAGTTTTATCTGAAGTTATTTCAGTAGTATAAATTGCCATTATGTAAAAATAATATTCCATTGGCTTTTAATACAATAATTCTAATAAATTGAGTCATTATTTAGTGAATTAAAATCCTGACAATTATTTTGTATATTGAAATAAATTGAAAAAATGAAAATTTTACGTATCACATTATATTTCTGCGTATATTTTTCCTTCTATGTTTCATTTAGTCAAAATTCAATTATTTCAGAATATTCTAAAGAATTAGATACCTACAATTTCAGTGATCCAAACCCAATTCCTATACTTACAAAGAATACTAAAATTTATCCTTACTTCACATTTGACGGTTACCAGATAAATAGTATAAAAGAAAAATTTAAAGTAATAGAACTTGAAAATGATTATGTCAAAGTATTTGTGACACCTGAACTAGGAGGAAAGGTATGGGGTGCAGTAGAAAAATCAACTGGTAAAGAATTTATTTATCGAAATGAAGTAGTCAAATTTCGTAATATTTCAATGCGTGGACCTTGGACTTCAGGAGGCATAGAATTTAATTTTGGAATTATAGGTCATCATCCTTCAACAGCAACACCTGTAGACTACATAATACAAAAAAATGATGATGGAAGTGTGAGCTGCACAGTTGGTAATATTGACTTACCTTCTCGAACGCAGTGGAGAGTTAAAATTACACTTCCAAATAACCTTTCTGCTTTTCATACCGATGCATTATGGTACAATCCTACTCCCCTTCAACAATCTTATTATAATTGGATGACAGGAGCTGCCCCGGCTCGTGATGATCTTGAATTTTATGCTCCAGGAAATACTTATTTGGAACATAGTGGAAAAGAAAAAAACTGGCCCTTTAATAATGATGGAAGAAATCTATCAAAATACAATCAAAATAATTTTGGACCAAGCAAATCGTATCATGTAGTAGGTGAATACAATGATTTTTTTGGAGGATATTATACTAAAGATCATTATGGATTTGGACATTGGGGAAATTACGAAGATATACCGGGACAAAAATTATGGCTTTGGTCACAGTCTAGAGCTGGTGGAATATGGGAAGATCTACTAACTGATACTGATGGACAATATATTGAATTTCAAGCAGGAAGATTACTAGTGCAATTTTCCCCATCAGAAGATGAAAATCCAATATCTCAAGTAAATTTTGAACCATATGTCTCTGACCAATGGAAAGAAGTGTGGTTTCCATTAAAAGAAATTGGAGGACTTAAAGATGCTTCCCCATACGGCGCAATGAACATTGAAAAAACAAATGATTCTTTAATAATAAAAATAAATCCATTTAAACACACACAAAGTGAGCTCCGTATTATATCTGATAACAAATTATATTATACAGAAGAGATCAATTTAAAGCCAATGGATGTCTTCAAAACCAAATTACCTTATAACAACAAAAATAATTTTGAGGTAGAAGTAAAAGATTTAGACTTACATTATGTGTCTGATCCTAACTTAAATATTATTGCTCGTCCTTTTACAACAGATATCAACCTAAAATCTAAAAACACTTTAGAAAAACTCTATCTAAAAGCACGAGAAGATATTAGCTACAGACAATACCTAGAAGCAGAAAATAAATTAATAGAAATTATATCAAAAGACCCATATCATATAGGGGCAAGATCTAATCTAGGAGAATTATTTTATAGAAAAGGAGAATATACAAAAGGACTTGAAATAATAAATAAAGGATTAAGCGTCGATACTTATAATCCTTCACTAAATTATATTGCAGGAATTATTTATAAAGCAACCCATGATAATTTAAACGCCAAAGAAACATTTGGATGGGCAGCAAGATCCATTAAATACAGATCTAATGCATTTTCCCAAATGGGTGATATCTTCCTAAAAGAAAAAAAATATGGTAAAGCTATTGAGTATGCTAATAAAGCATTAAAATTTAATATTGACAATATTCCAGCCATGGAAATTTTAGCTATTGCATATAGAAAAAATAATAATATTTCAGCTGCCACTACATCCTTAGAAAAAATTTATGATTTAGATCCACTCCATCATATTATACCCTACGAAAAATATTTAACTATAACTAATTATGAGAATAGAGAATTAGTAATTAATTCTCACAGATCAGAGCTAGCATATCAAACTTATTTAGAACTAGCAATAAGTTACTATAATAGAGGATTAATAGATGAAGCTATTAAACTTTTAGACCTTGGTCCAAATGAATCAATCAATAAGATTTGGGAAAGTTTTCTCATAAAAGATAAAGACAAATTAAAAACTGTAGTTCAATCTTCTTTAGTTGATTTTGTTTTTCCATTCAGAAGAGAAACTATTGAAGTATTAAAATGGGCAGATTCAGTCATATCAGACTGGAAAATCACTTACTTTCTTAGCCTTAATTTGTGGGGAAAAAATAGAATCGATGAAACCATTAAAAAATTTATATCACTACAAAATGTTCCTAACCATTCTACATTTTATCTTTCCCGCGCACACCTTCTAAAAAATGTGAAACAAATAGATCCTCTAAAAGATCTTAAAAAAGCATACACTTTAGATGCATCTAATTGGAGAGTTGCAAGAGCCTTAGCGAATTACTATATGTCAAAAAAGAAAAATAAGGATGCTCTCGGAATAATAAAAAAAACATACAATCAAAATAAATCGAATTACATAATAGGAATGGATTATGTTAAAACATTAATAGAATTAAAAAAATATAAAACTGCAGTATCTTCTCTTAATAAATTACATATTCTACCATATGAACATGCAGGAGAAGGAAGAGATTTATATACAAGCGCTTATTTTGGATCAACTATGGAAGAAATAAACAAAAAGGATTATAATAAAGCAATTAATCTAATAAATACTTCCAAAGAATGGCCTGAGCAATTAGGAGTAGGCAAACCATATAATGTAGATGAAAGAATTCAAGATTATTTACTTTTCCATTGTTACTCTAAACTAGATAATAATAAGGCAGAACAATATCTTAAAAAGGTAATTGATTACTCAAGGAGTAACATCAAAAATAAAAGTTTTTCCCATTGGCTAGGGCTAAAAGCTATAAAAAAATTAGAAGGTATAGAAGCAAGTAAAAAATTTTCAATGCAATTATTAAATAGCAGTCACGGTTCGACAAAAGAAACAAAGTGGATAATAAATAATTTTTTTAATACCAAAAGTCCAATTAATCAAGAATTGAATCAAAATTTTAAAATAATAAATGAAATACTGATGCTGAATTAAGTTCCGTATTTAAATAATTATTTTGAAACAATTTCTTTAATAACATTCCTATTAAGAATAGTAGAAGCCGTAAGAATTCCACCAACTAAAGCTCCACTAACACCAGCTGTAGCAATATCTTGACCAGTAAGAAAAAGGTTTTTGAGGTTAGTTCTTGGTTTTAGAAACTTATTCTTAAAACGGGTAGGATCATGCGATAAACCATAAATCTCACCTTTCTCATAATTCACAAAATGACTTGTAGATAGAGGAGTAGAAAGTTCATAATGATCAATTTTTCCTTCTAATTGTGGTTCCACTCTATAGAGCTGTTGTAATAATCTTTGAGAATATTTTTCTTTAAGATTATCGTATTCTTCACCACGTTTTTTCCATTCTTTTTGTTCCCATTTATTAAACCACTCATAAGGAGCAAAAGTGATAACTTCAATTGTACTTTTTTCAGGATAACGTTCTTGCCAAGTAGGATCTTTGGCAGATGGAAAAGAGATGTAGGTAAGAGCAAATGATTCTTTCTCAGGATTATCTAAAAATTTTGACATTGACAAATCGTGATCATAATCATCAGGATAAATCCAATAATTTGCTCTTTTCAAGCCTAAATCCTTAGTTGTCCCTTTAAGTCCAATATATAAACTCATATGTGATAAAGACCTTTTCATTTTTAAATTATTTTTTTTCCATTTTATCTTTTTAGATATCCGATTTGGTATCATTTTATATGTATTAAAATACCCTACACCACTAATAATTACTGGAGCAAAAAATTCTTTTTCATCTTCCATTTTTACTCCAATAGCTCTATTATTTTTAAATAGAATTTGTTCGACTCCAGCTCTTGTATACACTTCCCCACCTCCTTTGCGTATAGTAGGAAGCATGGATGCACAGATTTGACCAGCACCACCTATTGGATAAGAACCTCCATTCATATAATGCTTTGCCACCATAGCATGCATAGCAAAACTACTTTTTGATGGTGGAAGACCATAATCACCATATTGTGCTGTTAAAAGAGCAATAAGCTTTTTATTATTGGTAAGGTCTTGTAATACTTCAAGCGTTGTCCTAGAAGCAAACTTCATATATTTTTTCCTCAACTTGTTCCCCAAAAAGTAAGTAATAAAATTAGGCAGGACTTTTTCATAATAAAATCCTTTAGAAGCATTGCTTGCTCTATAAATTAGGTCTATATATTTATCAATCGCTTTTTGATCTTCAGGATCTGAAAAATTTTTTTTAATCTCTTTTTTAAAATTTTCTGATCCTTTAACAAAGTGGAATTCCTCATCACCTAAAATAACTTTGTCATAGATCTCTCCCATGTCTTCCCATTTAAGTCTTCCTTCAGTGATATAATTAAAAATTTTAAACAATAACGTTGTTGGACGATTTACATCTCCTATATAATGAACTCCTACATCCCATTCATACCCTCTTCTTCTAAACACATGTGTAAAACCCCCTGCTGTATAGTGTTTCTCAAGAACACAACACCTTTTCCCATATTTTGAAAGTACAGAAGCACAAACAAGAGAACCAGGACCTGATCCAATTAAAATATAATCAAAAATTCCTTCTATTTTATTCTGCTTATATGAAATTCCGTTTTTCATCTAAGTAATATAATATTTTTAACAAACTCATCTAAAGTACTTAAACATAAAATTTAATCATGAATTCAATATATTTAAATAAAAATATCTCCTGTTAATTCAATTAAACTCCATGAACAAAAAAAAAGACCTAATATTTGGAACTAGACCAGTTATAGAAGCTCTAAATTCAAGAAAAACTATAGAAAAAATTTTTATTCAAAAAAATATCATAAAAGAAGCTATCCAAGAAATCAAATTCCTAGCATCAAAACAGAAAATTAATATATCGCTTGTACCAAAAGAAAAATTAAATAGAGTAACTAGAAAAAATCATCAAGGAGTTATATGTTATATCTCTCCAATCCCTTACCAACCCCTTGATGAAATTATTCAGAGATGTTATGAAAATGGTAAAGACCCAATTGTGCTAATTTTAGATAGAATTACTGACACAAGAAATTTTGGTGCTATAACACGTGTTGCAGAAGCTGCTCAAGTAGATGCAATTATTATTCCTGACAAAGGAGGTGCATTAATAACAAGTGATGCCGTAAAAACTTCAGCAGGAGCATTAAATTATGTGTCAGTTTGTAAAGTTAAAAGTTTAAAAAATACAATTAATCAATTAAAAGAAAGTGGTTTAAATATTGTATCATGTTACGAAAAAGCAAAAGATAGTATTTTTAGTATTGACTATCTAACTCCTACAGCAATAATCATAGGCTCTGAAAAAAATGGAATATCATCATCACTTCTAGATCTTAGTGATAATAAGGTAAAAATACCTATGTATGGACAAATTGATTCATTAAATGTGTCTACAAGTACTTCAATTATTTTATATGAATTAATTAGGCAAAGAACTAAATAGACTTATAATATTTTTCTAAAAATATCATTTACTTGCTCGTTTTCTATTAAAAAAGAATCATGACCATAAATAGATTTAATAAGATTATAATTAACATTTAACCCTTTTTTATGTAACTCTTTATATGTTTTATATCCAAATTCTGGAGGAAACAAAATATCGCTATCTACATCTAAAATTTCTATTCTAGATGAAATTTTTTCCAAAGATTTGATGCTATTATTTCCATCACTAGTATCTACTGTTTTTAATATTTGATTCATAAGAAGATAAGAATCCACTGTAAACTTATTTTTTAAAAGATTACCATGATAAATCAACCAATCTTCAACTTCAAATAAATGTTTTTCAATACTCTTTCTTCTATTATATCTAAATTCAAATGAAAGAGGTGTTCTATAAGATATCATCGCATGCATTCTAGCATCAATTATTGGATTATTAGAATTTAACAATATATTCTCCTGCAATTTGCAATTTGCAATAAGCCAATCTGAAGCCCTCCAATCAGCGGCTATAGGTACTATTATTTTAAATAAATTTGGTTTAAGACATGCCATCTCCCAAACAATTTCACCACCTACAGATCCTCCAACTAAAGCATGTACATCAGTTATTTTCATCTCTAAGAAAGCGTGCAAAAATAATTTTGCAATATCTTTAGTTATAAAGTCTCTATAATTTTTTATATATACTCCATCATATCCATTTCCAGGAATATTAAATGCTAAAACAGAAAATTTTTTTAAGTCTATCCCTAAATTATTACCCACTACTTTATTCCACCATCCATCTTTACCAGCAACATTTGAATTTCCTGTAAGTGTATGGACAATAATTATAAGAGGAGCATCTCCTATTATTCTACCAAATAATTCATATGACAAAAAAATTTTATGAAAGGTATTAGATTCAGTCAAATAATTTTCAATAACTATTTTCTTAAGCATCTATAAATCTAAAATTATTTTATTTTGATTTTAAACCTGTTAAATCAGAACTACTTCTTATTTTATCACCCATCCCATCAAGTAATTCTATCCCATACTTTCTGCAGACAACATCCTCAGGGCATTCTTTAATATGTCTATCTCCACCATTTGTAAAAATATCAGGCTTAATTTTCTCTAAGCTTTTACAAACTGAACCATCTTGATCAACAGATAAAAACACCTCATCAACCCACTTAATTGCTTTTACGATTTTCATCCTATCCGTTTCATCCATAAAAGGTTTTCCCTTTTTTAAAACACACTGTTTATTATTATTTACTATGACAACAAGATAATCACCAAGTTTTTTAGACATTTCAATATATTCTAAATGGCCTACATGAATCGGATCAAAATAACCACTTATAGCAATTTTTTTCATTTCTTTAATTTTAATAACAATATATACTATTTAAGTAATATTTTTGAATTATGAATATACTTTTATTAGGTTCTGGAGGACGTGAACATGCGTTTGCATGGAAAATCTCAAAAAGTAAATTATGTAAAAAACTATTTGTAGCACCTGGAAATGCTGGCACACAAAACATTGCTGAAAATATAAATTTAAATATTAATGATTTTAATGAAATTAAAGACTTCGTTATAAAAAATAACATAGAATTAGTAATAGTTGGTCCTGAAGAACCTCTTGTTAGAGGAATAGTTGATTTTTTTAATAAAGATTCAAAATTAACAAATGTTAAAATTTTTGGTCCAAGTAAAAAAGGAGCTCAATTAGAAGGAAGCAAAGATTTTTCGAAAAATTTTATGTTTAGAAATAACATTCCCTGTGGTAAGTCAAAAACCTTCAATAAAGAAACTATAAATGAAGCATTTAAGTTTTTAGAAACTATGAAAGCTCCATATGTTTTAAAAGCCGATGGTTTAGCTGCTGGAAAAGGTGTCATAATTTCTGAAAATATTGAAGAAGCTAAAAAAAATCTAAATAATATGCTTGTGAATGAGCAATTTGGTAAAGCAAGTAAGAATGTTTTAATAGAAGAATTTCTAAAAGGTATTGAAGTTTCTGTGTTTGTGATTTCTGATGGAAAAAACTACATAATTCTACCAGAAGCAAAAGACTATAAGAGAATTGGAGAAAATGACACAGGCCTAAATACTGGAGGAATGGGAGCAGTATCTCCTGTAAATTTTGCTACTAAACAATTCTTACAATTAGTAGAAAAGTCAATAATAAAACCTACTGTAGATGGATTAAATAATGAAAATATAGATTTCAAAGGTTTTATCTTCTTAGGACTAATGAATGTACAAGGAAAACCCTATGTAATAGAATATAATGTTAGAATGGGAGATCCTGAAACTCAAGTTGTAATCCCTAGAATAAAAAATGATTTTGTTGATATTATTTTAAAATGTATTAATAATAGAATTAAAGAAATAGAATTAAAAATTGAAAACAAGTTTGCAACAACAGTTATACTAGCATCTAATGGATATCCTGAAAAATATTCTAAGGGAGATATAATATCAAATCTTGAAGAAAAAAATGAAAGTATAATTTTTCATGCTGGAACAAAATTAAATGATAACAAAATTGTCACTAATGGAGGCAGAGTTATCGCTTGTACTGGATTGGGAAATGATTTAAACTCTGCATTAAATAATTCCTATGATTTAGCAAAATCTATATCATGGAACAATAAATATTATAGAAAAGACATAGGAAAAGATTTATTAAAAAAATAATTAAATGAAAATATTTTTAAGCTTATTAATTCCCTTTTTATCTTTATTATCATCCTGTACAAAAAATACCATTTATTCTAATTATTACATTTTTAATGAAAATAAATGGCATGCAGATTCAACAATTGTTTTTGAATTTAACAGTCTAGAAAATAAAAAATTAAATATTAATCTGAATATTCATTATACATTAGACTATCCATTTCAAAATTTTTATTCATCATATTCACTACTTGATTCAAATAAAAAGATTGTAATTTCTAAAATGATAGAATTTGATTTATTTGATAAAAAATTTGGCATACCAATAGGTTCTGGTCTATTAAAACAATATACCATAGACTCATTAGTTCTTCAAATAGATTCTCTAAATAAACAATCAGAATATACTTTCCTAATAAAACAATCTATGAGAAAAGAAACATTAAATGGCATAAATTCTATAGGAGTAATTATTACAAATGATTAATCATCTATAGAAGAAGACTCAGCATCATTAAATAATAATGCAATAGAAAATCTCATAGTTTCTGCAAGGGGATGATTTTGGTCTATGGTTGAAATATAAGAAAAATCTAATCCCAAATTATTATATTTTAGTCCCGCACCAAATGTTAAAAATTTTCTTCCTCCTTTATCATTATTTTCAAAAAAATATCCTCCTCTCAGTGCAAACATTTCTCTATACCAATACTCAAGTCCCGATGATATAGTAAATTCTTTAAGTTCTTCTGAAAAACCATTAGGAGCATCTGAAAATGATGAGAACATACCACTCAAAACTGATCTATTTGGATTTTTTCCTTTTAAAATTTTTGGTTTATTTGTTAATGGATCCATGACATAGTTTCCTAAGTTATCTTTTTCATATATAGGAGGTGTAGGAACTAATAATTTATTAAAATCTAGAGCTATAGTTATTGAATTATATTGATCAATAAATATCTTTAAAGCAGAACCAAATCTTAGATTAATAGGAATAAAATCTAAATTTTTTGAACTTCCATATGTTATTTTACCACCAATATTTGAGAAATGAGATCCGAATGATAGTTCACTAGTTCTATTTAATAATGTTATCTCCTTATTATAGTACAATCCTAAATCTACTGAAAAACTACTTCCAGATTTAGAATCAGAATAATTTGACATACTACCCGATAAATTTGACCATATATATCTAGTTGTTCCACCTAAAGATAAATTATTTGTCAACTTTCTAGAATAAGTAAAAGCCGTACTTAATTCTTTAGGATTTTCAATACCTAATGACATACCTTGATTATCAGTTAATTGTATTTCTCCTAAATCAAAATATTTCATATCTAAGCTGATTACTTGAATCTTATCAATTTTATAAAAACCAGATAAATAAGATATTGACATATCGTCTACAATTTTTCCTAACCAAGGGACATAAGAGAGACTAAATCCATATTTTTTTTCTATAAAAGCAAGCTTTGCATTATTCCAGTGTACAGAATTAGCATCAGCAGAAGTTGCAACGCCAGTTTCTCCCATTGCAGAACCTCTCGAATCTGGAGAAATCAATAAAAAAGGAACGGCAGTAATAATTGGTCTTCTTGAACTATCCTGACCAATAAAAGTTGTTTGTGAAAACAAATTCTGAGATACAATAAAAAAAATAACAGTTAATAAATATTTCATGAATTAATATGTTTTTATAATTTTATTAAATGTTGTAATAGATGAATTATCATATAAATTTTTAACATGCAATTTATATATATAAATTCCTTGAGGCACAATATTATTATTCATATCATTTCCATTCCAAATAATTCCATCTACATGAGAATTTGAATATTCTAATATTTCTTCATAATGATATAATTTAGTGCCTATCAAATCAAATACCTCTAAATGAATGAATAAAGGTTGTTCACTACTATCATGATCAAAACTAAACGTAGTTTCATAAGAAAAAGGGTTAGGATAATTCATTAGATTATAAAGATTAAATAAATTGTTATTGTCAATAACAAATACAACTGACTTAGATGACAAATTATTGTATGTATCACTAACTTTAATTTCAATTTTATGTTTTCCAATCTCAAGTCCATTCAAAGGATATCTAATTACTCCTTGTTTATATTCATTTTTAGAAGTTATAAAGTAATCATTCAATTTAATTTCTATTGTATCATCAACAATTGCTCTCATAATATGAAAAGGATTTATTTCTGTTATATTAATACCACTTAAATCAAATAAATCCACAATTAAAAGTGGATCTTTTGAAACTGAATTTCCCGAAATAAAATCATAACTATCAAGGAATATGTCTATTGTTGGTGGAGTAGTATCATCATCAAAATCATCTGATGTTCCTCCTATTATAAAATCATTTGACGAAGAAGCATCTAAAAATGATGTAGTATCAGTAGCAAAAAATATCATTCTTCCAATTCCATATTTATATTCTATATTTTTTGGAACAACAAATTCAAAAGAAAAATTTCCATTTTTAACTTCGGCAAAACCTCTAAAAATTTTATTTGCCCATTCATAAAATGTAAATGGATCACTTTCATCACCAAGAGTTTGCTTTGAAACAATTTTATCAAAAACATCTACGAACAAATCTCCATTAAAATCATCAATAATATTTTCGTTATAATCATTAATTTGACCTTTAATAATTACTTTTCCTAAAGCTTTTAAAGTATCAATAGCCTCTGTATTTACAGTATAACTAGGGTAAGCTAATTTCATAGAGGGATCACCCAACAAAGCAAAATTTCTATTAATAGATCCGCTCAAACTATTATTTTTTGTATTCTTAAAAATATCTCCTAACCTTTGATACTCTCCATCTTGTTTTTTAAAAACATATTTATAAAATTGATTATTTAATCTAAAATTTGTTTGTGAAAAAACTGGCCTAGTAGTAGTTAACAATGCAATTGCTCCACCATTTGATTTATTTAATAACATTTCACCACCTGAAGTAATTAATGGATCATCAAACTTTCCAAACTCACATGTAGCCGTTATAAAAAGTGGTAGTTTCATTCTATTATTCCAACTATAAATAGAGTTTTCATTAAGAATTTTTTCTTCCGTCCATAAAAATTCGTTTCCATGACCAACATAATTCAAAATAAGTGATCCTCTATCAATAGCCTCATCTAATAATATTTTTGTTTTTGGTGATGTTTTTATTCCATCTATCAATTTTTGTTCATAAAAATCAAGATAAATTTTATTTATATTAAAACTTTTATTATTGTTATTTAACAAATTAAAATGGGATTCAGCATCATTTTGATGGACATTATTATCACCATCATCAGCAACTAAATAAATATTATTTTTCCAGTCACCTTTTAAATTTTTTTTATCTGAATATCTAACTAATTTTTCGATGTAAGCACTTGCTTCATCTCTAGTTTTGATAGGTATCCTCCCAATTCCTACATCTAAATAATGATCCCCATCTATACTTTCTATCCATTCACCTTCATCATCATCTAAAAATCCATAATAATCATCCGAAGAAAAACTATATATATTATTTATAGAATTATAAGATTGATATATGGGAATGAAATTAGTATTATTAGGAATTCTATCTTTAAAATCATATGAACAATCACCAAATAAT
>Ga0207991_1001368_pt1 | contig 14900 bp, 18 predicted proteins | sample ETN07SmetaG_FD_185786 | JGI IMG/M metagenome (GOLD analysis project Ga0207991, IMG submission 185786) | Marine microbial and viral communities from oxygen minimum zone, Eastern Pacific Ocean - ETNP2014F14-07SV275 (SPAdes) (version 2) | ecosystem: Environmental > Aquatic > Marine > Oceanic ... | reverse complement strand
TGGTGGGTGATACTACGAATCCCTTGCCTTGGTGGGTGAAATTACGAATAGTAGAGGCATGGTGGGTGAAATTACGAAACCGGATCGGACGCCTCTTCTCCCCTTGCGGCACGCGCAGGGGGATTTCTTCGTTTGTGACATCTTCGACGCTGCGCCCAAGGGCGACATGGCGTCGATGGCGCATCCGATCTTTACCCTTTCGACTAAGCCTGACACCAAAAAACGACGCTATGTGGCTACCGATGGAAAGAGCTACGTGGAAATCAGGCCCAACATGATCGGCCTTGCAACCGTCCACGACCGTGACGTGTTGATCTACTGCATCTCTCAGGTGATGGCGGCTCTGAATGACGGAAAACAGGTTCACAGAACCCTTCGGTTCAAGGCGTACGACCTACTTGTCGCCACAAACCGTCCAGTTGCGGGAACCGGCTACAGCGGCTTGAAAGCCGCGCTGGAGCGTCTCCAGGGAACGCAGATCGAGACTAACATCACAACGGGCGGCGTGGAACAGATTGACGGTTTCAGCCTGATAGATCGTTATCGCATTGTGCGCGAAACCCGTGACGGCCGGATGCTCGATCTCGAAGTCACCCTTTCCGATTGGGTCTTCAACGCCATCGCCGGGGATGACGTTCTGACGCTGAACCGCCGCTACTTCCAGCTCCGCAAGCCCTTGGAACGCCGTCTGTATGAGCTGGCTCGCAAGCAATGCGGCATGCAACCGGAGTGGAAATGCGGTCTGGACAAGCTGAAGGACCGAACCGGCTCCACATCCTCCGACAAAGAATTTCGACGGCTTGTCAAAGCCATCTGCAAGGCTGATCAGGAACACAACCACATGCCGGACTATGCCTTCAGAATGGATGCCGACATTCTCACGGTAACGCCAAAACCGGAATTTCTGGAAAACTATGCTCCCAAACCCGAACAGGACAGGCTGACCGGCGGCTACATCCTGCCCCTCTCGCCCGACACACTGGAACGGGCGCGGGAGCTGGCTCCGACATGGGACATAAAGGTTCTGGTCGGAGAGTGGCGGAACTACGCCGCCAGACAGCAAAATCCCCCGAAGAACCCGGACGCCGCGTTCCTCGGTTTCTGCAAGAGCTGGTTCAAGAAACGCGGTCGCAACGGTTGGTAGAGTAATTACTCAAACACTCATTTGCTCAAATACTCAGACCAAAGATCACGGGTGATGTCGGAGATTGACCGGCCCTCCTCGACCGCCTTAATCTTGATTTTGCGATAAAGTGCCTCTTCGATCTCGGCATTCAGGCGCTTCTTCTTCTCAGTCGTCTCGGTGACTTCGTGCAGGATGCGTTTGCGGGCCTCGTCGCCACGGCTTGGACGTTTAGCGGAAAGGGCCATCACGCGACCTCCCGTGTCGCGGTAGTAAGCACTGCCAGTATCTCGTTGCTCAGCGCCGTGGTCTCCGCTCTCGCCTTCGCATTGTCGGCGTCGAATACGGTCAGCCCTTCCGATGCCGTCTGAGGATAGACTTGGCGTTGTGTTATGGTCGTCTCACAGACAGGCAAGGCGTAGTCGTCCAGTGCGGTTCGCACGTCACTGCCCAGCCGGGTTCCTTCCACGACGCGGGAGACCACAAACCCGGCACGCGGCGATCCATCCGTGACCTCTTGGCGAGCCTTGATGAAATCCACCAGGTCCGACGCTGCCCAAATGTCGTATGGCGATGGTTGAACGGGGATCAGAACGAAGTCGCTGACTTTGATGCAGGCGGCGATCATGTCTTCTAGTTTTGCCGCACCGTCGATTACCACGTAGTCGTAGTTTGCTGCCATACTGGTCAGCGTCTTGACGTTGTTGGGACGGTCCAGCGCGACTAGCTCGATGGGATTATCTTCACTCGCTGCATGCCAGTCACGCGCACTGCCTTGTGGATCGCTGTCCACCATCAGAACCGAGTATCCCAGCTCGTGCAGCGATCTGGCGAGATTGGTGCTGATAGTGGTCTTGCCGCTACCACCTTTCGGATTCAGGACGGAAATTATACTCATAGCTCTGCCTCATTTGTGTATTTACTCAAAAGTGTAACTGAGTATTTGAGGCGCGACAAGTTTGGTGTGAACTGATCCCCCAGCATTCACCAGCGAGAAAGTGAGCGACAGATGTACTACTCACTTACTCAAAAACCCATTTGAGTAAGTAAGTGGCGCGGGGGGCGGACGTGAATGCTATGGACGTTCTAAAGCTAGTCCTGTCGCGCTCTGAAGTCTCCTACTTTGCATTTTTCAGGTGAATACACCAAGGTTCTTCGGCCAAGCCCGCTCGCGGCGGACTAGTCGCGATAATCGCGGATCATATCGCGATTCAGCTTCTTGGCCGGAACGAGCCTGTAGTGTCGTTCCTCGACGACTTTGATCTCGTCGTCCTGCAAGGTAAGCTCAAAAAGGGCTATGACCTCGTTTTCCATGAACTGAGCTGCGATGGCACGGCAGCGCATTCCGGGAAACTTGTCCTCTACGAAGCGGATGTCCTGAGAAATCTGCACGATTCCGATCTGGTCTTTGCCGCCCTTCGCCTGCACCGGAATGACGTAATGACAACCGCGCTTGTCGAGGCCGACGTAGAGCTCGTCGATTTCGATCTGACCGATACCCTTCACGGTGGTTCGCAGGTGGTTTTGCAAGCTGTAGGTCGTCAGGCCCAGAAACGTGTCGATCAGGCGGTTGTAACGCACGATCGCGAGAAGCGCTTGCTCGTCGTCGAGGGCATAGGCGCGGATCAGCTCGGGTGTAGCGTCCGGGATATCGGTTCGAACCAAGTCGTCGCGGGGCAAAACGCGATTAGCCTTGACCAGGCTGAACTTGTAGAGCGCCCGGCCTGCAAGCTCGATTACCCATTCCATGCCTTCGGGCTGAGTAGCGACGATGCGATCAGGCAGGGCATTGCGGAACCGGAACGAGTAGAGCACATCCCCGAGGTTCTTGGGGAGTTTGATGTCGAGATCGGTTGCCGCGTCCTCAATGTCTTCCCGAGAGAAGTCGAGCGATACGGCTCCGTCCTTGTAGCGGTCGAAGAATATCTTCTCGATGAGAGACCCATAGCGATTGAGGGCTTTAGCCATGGGCTTCGACCCCTTCCAGTAGCCTAGCCCGCTCGATGTCGATCTGCTTGCGCTTGGTCGCGCCGCTCTTTCTGTCGCGCCTGGACTTGGGGGTCGCCACCTCGAAGTGCGCGGATGCGGCTGAAAGGTCGAAGCTCAAGAGGGCGGGATCGCCCAAAGATATGCTCGTTTGGGGACGCAAAGGCTCGATGCCGAGGGCCGCGACAATCTGGGCAGCCACGGCGCGGGCGAGAGGGGGCGGAACGGCGTTTCCGATCTGTCGCGCGCCATGCCATTTCGTGACGTTGAACCGGAACCAGTCAGGGAAGCCGTGAAGCCGTGCCATTTCGCGGACGGTGACACAGCGGGCAAGACGGTAGTGGATCGGGCGTGGGCTGGTGAACGCGCCGCGAGCCCCGTCTGTGCCTGCACGTAGGGTGTTCGATACCCCATTAGCCGGAAGGCGGAAGAGACGGCTGATGGGCTCGACCGTGCCGGGCTCCGTCTCAGCGAAGCGACGGCGAGAAATATCGGTGTGCTCCGTCCGCGCGCTCGATGTCAGCACGGCCGGGTTCCAGTCGCGCGGGTGTCCGAAATGCCATGCGTCGTTGCCGAAGCAACGCAGCTCAGAGGCATAAGCGGATGGATTGCCGAACCTGGTCGTCGCGACGGCATCCGAAGAGGCAAGGGTCGCAAAGCTTTCTGCATCGGGAAGATCGCCGAGTGCGTCCTGCGCGGTCGGGCCTAATGGCAAGTCCGAGAACCGCTTCTTTTTTCCCGGAATGTTGGACGTAGGCTCAGGATAAGAGGGCAGGGAGCGTCCCTTCTTGCCCCCCATCAGTATCAGCCTCTCCCGCGATTGCGGGGTGCCGTAATGACCTGCATTGAGCACCTTCCAGGGCAGGCTGCAGTCGTAGCCAGCAACGTCGAACGCCTGTACGAGCTCTTCCAGGAAGCGCTTGTGCCTACCGACAGTCAAACCTTTCACATTCTCGAACACGAAGGTCTCCGCATCGAGCTCGCGAACGATCCGTACGAAATCCAGCACGAGGCGGTTACGGGGGTCGTCGAGTACGCGGTGCCCAATCAACGAAAAGCCCTGACAAGGCGCGCCGCCGAAAACGCAATCGACCCGCTGACGGCCGATCCCGGCCGCGCGCCGGATGTCGTCGCCGCTCAGTTCCGCGACCGAACCCGGCAGAACCGCCGTGCGCGGGAAGTTGAACTTGTGGACTGCGCAATGGACCGGGTCGATCTCGACAGCTGCCTTCACATCGAAACCGGCCTGCTCGAAGCCGAGACTGAGCCCTCCGGCTCCTGCGAATAGGTCGATCCCGATCGGTCTCATGCTGCACGTCCCCCTGCACGTTTCTTCGTATTTTAAAGCCAGTGTAGAGCACCACGCGCACGATGTCGATCGTAATTTAGGGCTTGCCCACAAAGGCCTCCAACCGAACCGCCAGCTCTTCGAGATCTCTGGTCTCGCACTGCCAAACCACGAGAACGTCCCAACCGAGCGATTCGAGATGTTCTACCTTCGTTCTGTCTCGGTTAACATTTCCTTCGAGCTTGGGCAGCCAGTAATCGAGCCGGGACTTCGGGAGCTGACCCTTCGGACAACCGTGCCAGTGCCAGAAACATCCGTGCACGAAGATCGCCTTGCGATGGCGGGGCAGAACGATGTCGGGGCGGCCGGGAAGGTTTTTCGGTGAAGCCGGAAGCGATAGCCGAGCCGGGGCAGAACCTGTCGGACAACAAGCTCCGGCTTGGTGTTCTTCTGCTTAAGGGATTGCATGATCCGCCTGCGCAGCTCCAGTGTGCGGGTGTCCATGAGCTGTTTTACGCTCGCCGAACAGTCCGCTCGCTAACCTTGAACAAACGTGCGATCTCCGGGACCGCGCGGTGTTCGTAGTCCCGCATCCGCCGTACCTCGGCTTTCTGCGCCGACGACAGGGCAGGGGGCCTACCCCCGATACGACCACGCTTGCGTGCGGATGCCAGCCCTTCTCTGGTCCGTTCGGAAATTCGCTCCCGTTCGAACTGTGCGATGGATGCGAAGACGTGGAACACAAGACGGCCGGCCGGCGTCGTTGTGTCGATGTCCTCGGCGAGGGACCGGAATCCGGCACCGCGTTCCCCGACCGTCTCCACGATCTCCAGAAGGTCTTTCAGCGAACGGGCAAGGCGATCGTATTTGGTGACAGTTACAACATCGCCATCGCGGAGCTGGTCCAGCATCCTGTCCAGCTCGGGCCGCTCGCGCTTCGATCCGCTGATCCTGTCAGCAAACAGCTTGCCAGCTCCGGCCGCTTTCAGGGCGTCGGTCTGGGCATCAAGATTCTGGTCGTCAGTGCTGACGCGGGCATATCCGATAATCATGCCGTGATCTGGTCAGAAAGGTAGGTTTTTGTCCAGCGGCTAGAAACCGACTACTCTGCGATGCGGTCCAACCAAATGTCCCATCGTCAGCAAATCGTAGCTGTTGCTGAAGCTCGTCAGATAGAATTCGTAAACTTCCCCGTTCACATCCGTGAAAAGACAGGTCCCCTCACCCATGGGACCCCTCTTGGTTGGGCGAACGTAGCTGCACATCGCTGAGTAGGTCTCGGCATCAGTCACGTGTCCGAACCGATCAACAAAACTGTTTGAACGGATAAAATAGGCTACATTCTCGCTCCCGGCACGTTTACCGATGTCCGCATGATATGGATGGCGGCCGATCATACCGAACATAGGTACTGCTGGATCCCGGCACTGAATGGCTTGCCAAAGGGTTGTCGTGATTGTGTTGCCGTAGTCTTTGGACAGCTTCTGTAGCGTCTTCCATTCTAGGTCATGATCCCGGACTTCCGTTGAAAAACGGTCTCCAAGAAAAATCAACTGCCGGGCCCCATAGTTGGCTTCGGCTTCCATCTCTTGATGACAACGCGGGCTCAGAGATTCCTCGTTATCTCCAAGCAAGAGACTACGGTGCCAAGGCAACAGATCGTGCGTGATTTCGTGCGCCAGTATAAAGCGCCGTTTCTTATCCACGACGTCCTTATCGATATAGATTTGGCGCTGTTCGGGAACAATGAGCGCTTTCAGTCCTGCTTTCGTTACCACATCGAACATGCGGTGGGCGCTGGTTGTGATGAAATTTCCCGCCAACGTGACGCGGTGAGCCATTTCGTCGAGCAGGTTCAGATCGGATTTACTGTAGTAGGTAAGATCAAGCTTCTGCAAAGCCCGCACGTCCTCAAGCTTGAGAGGCGGCTCCGGGTTGCCAAGGTCTCTGAGCAGCCGCCGAACCGATTCATCAATGTCGGCGGCTGCAAACTGATCTATCTTGGGTTCGTCATTTGCCATCTGTTTTAGTCCCGCCATTGTAAATGGACAGGAACTTGACGAAGTCGTTCAAGCTACGTCGCTCGGCTCTGGAAAGCCCCGACAGATCGTCGGAGCTCGCCGCGAACTTGTGAACAGCATCCTCCAGCGAGTGATCCACGGCCGGGGCATCTGGCAACAGGTTCAGCAACGACTTGGCAGGAACCTTCACATATTCTGCCAGATTATGGATTGTCCTCGGACGTGGCGAGTAGCTTGGGTCTTTTTCTATGGCAGCAACCTCTTCAGCCGAAACCCGGACACGCTCGGCAAACTGCGCAACCGACAAACGATCCCGACGGCGAGTCATGTGCACCAGAAGACCTAGAGCCGCGTCACTACGGCTCGCCGGTTGAACAGCTTGCCTGTCCTTTGGTTTCTGATATTCTGCTGCACTTTCCAGAGCATTCACTACATCCGCAGATCGGCGAATGCCGCGCCCGGCTTCAACTTCGCCGATTGGATCGCTCTCGATCTGTCGGCGCAGCCAGTCGTTATCAACGCAAAGCTTCATGGTCATTCTCCTTTCTTTGTTATGGCCCGGCAGATATCAACTGCTTGGCTTGGGTTGTGGACAGCTCGAAGTACCTCAGATTCTGGTAGTCTTTATCTGCTCCCATATCAGTCATGCTCAGCCTGTCCCTGTAGAAAGCCTCGGCACCCGGAAGTGAATGCAGCGCAACTCTACCTGCAAATTCTTCCTCGATACTCAGCGAGACCGCTGACATGAACAGAACCCTTCCGACGCCTTTATAGGTCGGGGTCTCGATCAAACCACGCCTGTTCCATGGAGCGGTTGCCAGAAAATCCACATACACCAGCGGCATTCTGGGATGCTCCGGGTGGCGGCTGAAGCATTTTGCGCCGCCCTTGACCACAAGCATCATACCCTGCGTCTCGCCGTCGGCCTCGATGCCGAAAAGCTCATAGTTGAGTGGGTTCTGTAGCGCTTGAAGCGCCTTGGCAGCCCATTCCCAGTGCGCGTCCTCGGGCCGGTTTTCAGCCGCCGCAGCATCGAACATTGGGGTCCAGCTTGCTTCAATACTCTGAAGCGTCGCCAGATCAATGCCCCGGAAGAGGACAGCATCGTGAAACTTGCCACTCTCCAGCCCGAATAGCGGTATCGTACCGATTGCCTGTTTCACAGCACCATCAGCTCGATCTTTTCCGCTTTGTCAGCGCTTTCGACAAAGACTTTCTCCCCACGCTCAAGACGTTCATCGACTGATTTGTAGAGCCGTAAAGCCTGTCGAACGAGGGCCGTTTTCGAAAGCCCCTTTCCTTCACACAGGCGCTCCAGAACGGACATTTCCGCTTCTGTCAGGTTGAGTGTCATTGTTCGTTTCATAGGGGCCTCCTTCGATGGGTGATATAGTCTCCACTATGGTCGGCGTCAACAAAAAAGGTGCAAAAAATAGCTAGACAGTAGCTATTTTTTGCTTATTATTTGGCTAGTATCTACTAGGAGTATTCAGATGACTAAGAGAAACCAGCACGTTGTCCCGCATGATCGTGGATGGGCAGTAAAAGGAGCGGGCGCAGGTAAAGCTACTTCCGTTCACACTACCCAACGCGAAGCAATCGACGCGGGTCGGGGCATCGCTCGCAACCAAGGTTCCGAGCTGCTTGTCCACGGACGCAACGGTCAAATTCGTGAGCGTGACTCTCACGGCAACGATCCCCACCCCCCGAAAGGATGACCAAATGACAGTCAAGTTTCGCTATAAGGGTCGCACCTTTAACTCGGCGCAGTCGCTCAATTCGGCACTGAAACGGGATATGAACCAAGCCGTGGAGCGGTCTATCCGGAGCGCCGCTTCCGGCGCAGGTGCTCGTGTCCGAAAGACCGGCCAAGGCTATACGGTTGAAGGTTCCGAGGAACAGCTTGCCCGCTTCAACCGTCGCCTTCGCTAATGGTGACGGCAAGCTGGCCGGATCAGCATCCGGCCAGCTTCAATGCATTCATTGCTCAAAAAGGCAGGACTAAAACCTGCCAAAACAGCTTTAGTTTTGCCGTGGGTTTTTGTCCTGCCTAAGCGATTGACGTGGCATGGGGCAGGGGATGCGGACAAAAACGATCGTTTTTTTGCCCATGGATTCTGGCAGGGGATTTCTGTCCAGTGAGCGGACAAAACGAAACTTCGGCACATTCGACTTACGTCTCGCCTCAGCTCATGCCTGTTCTGCGCCCTACCGCTCCGGTCGCAGCGGTAGGACACTTTCGAAGCCAGTCGAAAAGACGATCAGGCTCCTCTGGATGAGGCAGCCGCTTTAGCGCCGTTTCCTCGAAGTGTTTTCTATATCACTGCAACCCGTAGTGGAAACAACCAGTCGCCTGCGAGAGGGCGCCAGCGCTCCGGTAACGGTGCCTTCTCCGGCTGAAGGCGCTCTATCTCCATCAGTAGACGTACCAAGAGCGACCGGGAAAGGGTATGGCCGAGACAAGCATGGTTTCCCATACCGAAGGTTAGCGGGCGGGAGGATCGATCGGAGTTGAATTGCTCTGGGTCGGGAAACGCATCCGGGTCATGGTTCCCGGCAGCCCAGACCATAGCAAGAGGTGTCCCCGGCTCGATGACGATGTCACAAACCTCTATGACATCGGTAGTGTACCTCATCGTCAACGGCGTCGGACTTGCCAAGCGCAGGCACTCGTCCGCACAGCGTGAGGTCGGACGAACGGCTTCGCTGTTGGCAAACGCTACACGCATCGCGGCGTCGATTCCAACGGCGACTGTCTCGATCCCGTCGAAGGCGATTCCGGCAAGTAGCTCGACCGTTCTGTCAGCGCCCAGGCTCGATTGAAGGGACGCGACAAATGGAGACGGACCACGCAAGGCGATCTTGCAGAGTTCATTGAGATCTATTGCGCCCACTTCTGCCAAATCGGCCTTGTCTGAACGCGGGTTGGGAGACAGCAGGTAAGCCATTTTCTTGACCGCAGCCTCGCACCGTTGGGCATCCTCCGGAGAAAGCCCGAGAAGGGCTGCCCAGCTAGCGCGGACGATGCGCTCGACCAAGTCGACCCGCAGATCGGCTCTTTCAGGCGCAGCTTGCACAACGCCGCGCACAGCTTCGTCAGTTAATGCCTGAAGTGGAAGCGAAGCGAAGGCAGCGATCATCGCGCCACGCTCCAACCGGTGCACCGGGCCCGATTGCGTGAACAGCGCACGGTCCAAAATACGCCCGAGGACAGGCGTGGCAGACATCGCGTTGGTATCGGCCGCCATTCCGTCAGCAGCAGGGTTGCGGGATAGGGATAGAAGCTCCGCGTGACCGAGTATCGCGTAGCCACCCCAAGGAGCGGTCTGAATGCGATCTCCTGTTCGAAAGTCGCCCGCGAATGCAGCAGCAGCAGATGGCCACCCGTCGAGGCTAGAGAAAGTGTCCAAGGTTTTCATCACTTTGATCCTTAAAAGCATGCCGAAGACCTCGCTATCAGCGAGGTTGCTCAGTGAGTCACTGAGGTTCAGCGCTTAAGAATCGATTGATGCATCAGACCACCTTTCGACAGGTTCAATAAAGGTTACCACCGATGATTTCAACAGGGTGGTCGATCCAGCCCTCGACGCCTGCGGGCGTCACCATGGACAAGGGCTGCCCATCCAGCAGCAACGTTTTTTCCACGTTGAATACTTCATACATCCGGTCTGTCTCCTCTGTTGTGTCACCGGGTTGCGTCACAGGCTGTGACCTTCACCACGACCCCTGTCCCGCGTGTTTTCGTTCTCGTCGTCACCGCGCTCCTGTTCGCGCTCGTCCTCGATCTCCAGCCGCTCGCGCGGCTTGTTCAGCACATCCTTCAGGCGCTCATTGACGGAGGGCTTGCGCACCTCGCGTCCTGTGTCCTCGCTCATGTCGTGCTCGCCGTGAACATCAAGCGTGTGAACTGCCGCCTGGCCATCGCGGCCCGGGTCCTTTCCCATGATCTCCTTGAGCCGCTCGCGCGCGTAATTGCAGCCTTCCGGTTTCGGCCTGTCGTCCTGGTCCCGTGACCGGCCCACGACCTGCGACAACCGCTCCCGGATATCGTCTGACGCGCGCCCGTCGCGGTCTTTCGCGGTCGCGGCCCTGAGGGCCGCCAGACCGGCAGAGACACGGCCCTGCCCGGCCTCGCGCTCGATGCCATAGGTCTCCCGCGCGATATCCAGCCGCTCACGCATTTCGCGGAAAGCGGCGCGCGCCTGGCGGGCGGCATGGACCACGGCCCCGCGCTCGGTGACGGGGACGTATTCCCGGCCCTGTCGCTCGGCCATCGCCTTGGCACGACGTTCCATGGAATTGGCCGCTGGCCCGAGCTTCAGCTCGGGGTCGCGGTCCAGCTCCTCGGCGGACAGCTTGTCGCCACGCTCCAGCGCCGTCTCACGCTGCTTCTCAAGTGACCGGTGGTCGACACGCTCCACCTCCCCTGCCCGCTCCAGCGCGCGGTTCTGCAACTCGGCCCAGAGGCCGCGCATCTTCTCGATCTCGACGCCGCCGGTCTTGGCAGAGTCGAGCACGCGCGTCTTGGCGGTGAAGCCCTCCGCTTCCAGCTTCCGGGTAGAGGTCAGCACATGGGCATGGTGGTTCCGCTGATCGCCTTCCCGGTGGGGGCTGTGGATCGCCACATCGACGGCCACGCCATAGCGGCTGACCAGCTCCTGGGCGAAGTCGCGGGTGATCTGCGAGCGGTCCTCGGCGCTGATCTCGGACGGCAGGGCCAGCTCCCATTCGCGGGCGGTGACGGAGTTGCGACGGGTCTCGCTGGCCTCGACCTCGTTCCAGAGGCGAGAGCGATCCTGCGCCCAATCTGGGGCGTCCTTCGGTGCCAGGATGAAGGTCTCTTCGATGCCCTGCTTGCGGGTATAATCGTGGACACGGCCTTCGCGCTGGCACTCGATGCGCTCGCCAACACGGTAGGCCGCGGCTGCCGTGGCAGAGCGCCCGGCGCTGCGTTTGATCGTCTTCACGGAGAGGTGGTAGCTGGCCATGCGCCCTACCCTCGCCTGTGACGCGTACGGCAAAAACGCGCGCCGCTGCTGACCCCGGCCCAGGCCCCAACATGGTCCACCGGGTCAGACGTCTTTTCCCCGATGGACCGCGCCCTGCTACGGCGCGATACGAGAGGAAAAGACAGCCCGCCCGAAGTGAGCCTCTGGCTCTCTGAGGCGCGAGCTTGCCAGTGAACTGTCCCCAAATCCCCAGCCTTATGGGGGGCGGGATATGGGGACAGTTCACTGGCGGTTTGCCGGGGGCAAACCCGGTTCGTGGCGGCACCGTCAGGTCCGACGACACGAACCTCCCGCAAGGAAGACGCCAGCGGCTGACCGGCCCCTACCGTGGGGCATCGGGCGAGACGCTGGCGCGACATTGCGGGACGCGATCCAACTGCCAAAGTTGGCCTTGGAGAGTTTGAGAGGCCGGGAGGGCCTTTCATTCCGGCGCGCTTCGCGTCGGACGGTGTTCGCCATCGGCTGAGGCCCTGCCTCAAGGAGATCGCACGCAAATCTCGGAACCGCAGGCGGAGAGTTTGCATAAGTGCGCCCTTGTCCTTTACAGGCCTACGGGTAATCGCTTGCAGTTCATCTGGCAACACAATATTCAACTACAGGTAGTTGTTTGAGTGGAGCGGGCAGTTGGCAGAGACCGAGCTGGAGAAAGCAGAAAAGCGATATGCCCAGGCCAAGGCCCGGCTTCAGGCTTTGAGGAACCGGGAAGCCACCAGACAGCGCAAACTCGACACGCGGCGCAAGGTGATCCTGGGCGGTGCTCTCATGGATCTCGCCGAACGTGACAGCGGGGCCGCTGCGATGCTCGACCGGCTGATCCGCAACCTGCCCCGCGAACAGGATCGCAAGGCTTTCGCGGACTGGGAAACTCCCTCCCCTGCCCCGTCCAGCTCTGATCCGGAAACGCCGTCCTGATGCGGGGCGTGATGCTTGTCTTCGGAGGGCTGTTTCGGTTCTTCGGTCGATTGATCTTCGCGCCCATCCTGCTGGGCTGGATGATCGGCGCTGTCCTGTTCGGCGCGATGATCGGGGCACTTGTCGCCACGCCGTTCGTCTTCGCCTTCTTCGACCAACCGCCCGGCGAAAGCGCGTGGCAGTGGCTGGTCTTCGGCCCGTTCATTTTTGTCGGGGGCATCTTCGGGTTCCAGTATTGGCGCATGGCTTCAGGTGCCGATGCTTACTTCGGGCTGACCGGTGACAGCCACGGCTCGGCGCGGTTTGCGAACCGCAAGGAGCTAAAGAAGCTGGAGCGAGGCAAAGGGCACGACGATGCCGGTCTTCTGATCGGGCGCAACCCGCACACCGGGCGGTTGCTGCGCTATGACGGTCCCGCTCATCTGATCACCCTTGCCCCGACACGGGCCGGGAAAGGCGTGGGCACCGTGATCCCGAACCTGCTGGCGGCGGAACGCTCGGTCCTGGTTATCGACCCAAAGGGCGAGAATGCCCGGATCGCTGGGGAAGCCCGGCGGCGGTTCGGAACGGTCCATGTCCTCGATCCGTTTGCGGTCTCGGGGATGCCCTCTGCCGCCTACAATCCGCTCGACCGGCTGGCACCGGACAGCCTCGACCTGGGCGAGGATGCCGCCTCCCTGACAGAGGCGCTGGTGATGGACCCGCCGGGACAGGTGACGGAAGCGCATTGGAACGAGGAGGCCAAGGCCATCCTTGGCGGTCTGATCATGTTCTGCGTCTGCCACGAAGACCGCGACCGCCGGACGCTTGCCACCGTCCGGGAATATCTCACTCTGCCCCCGGAAAAGCTGCGCGCGCTGCTGGAGTTGATGCAGGACAGTGATGCGGCGGGCGGGCTGATCTCCCGCGCCGCCAACCGCTTCCTCGGCAAGGCGGATCGGGAAGCCGCGTCGGTTCTGTCGAACGCGCAACGACACACGCATTTCTTGGACAGCCCGCGCATTGCCAAGGTCCTGTCGCGGTCTGATTTCCACTTCTCCGATCTGCGCCACCGGATCACATCCGTGTTTCTGGTGCTGCCCCCGAACCGGATGGATGCCTACAGCCGCTGGCTGCGCCTTCTGGTGTCTCAGGCGCTTCAGGATGTTGCACGGGACGCCGAGGCGTCTGCGAGGCCCCTGAGCGGCCCCGCAGACGCTCAGGGGGGCACACAGCGCCTCAAGACGCCCACGCTGTTCCTGCTGGACGAGTTTGCCGCCCTGGGCCGTCTGGAGGCCGTAGAGCGCGCCATGGGGCTGATGGCGGGATACGGACTTCAGCTCTGGCCGATCCTGCAGGACATGAGCCAGCTCAAGGACCTCTATGGCGAACGCGCTGGCACCTTCATCGCCAATGCCGGGGTGCAACAGGTCTTTGGGGTGAATGATTTCGAGACGGCCAAGTGGCTGAGCCAGATGATCGGCCAGGAAACTGCCGGGTTCCAGACCGACAGCTTCAAGCCCGGTGATGGCCCGAGCTTCTCGAACAACCTCACGGGCCGCGATCTGCTGACCCCCGATGAAATCATGCAGCTCCGCCCGGAAAACCAGCTCCTGCGCGTGCAGGGGCAAGCCACCGCCGTCGCGCAGAAGCTGCGCTACTACGCCGACCCTGAGTTCAAGGGGCTGTTCGTCCCGCAGGACCAGTAATCCAAAGGACGCCTTCCGATGCCAGACCAGCCTGAGTTCCCTACCTTTTCCGACGATGATCTGCGCGAAACGCTCGATCTCATGGCAACGGCTGTCGCCAGCATGTCCGACAGGATAGACGATCTGACCGCCGTGGCGGACAAGCAGATCCAGGTTGCGACGGAAGCACGGATCGCGGCTTTCGCCGCACGGGATCAGACCAATCCGAAAAAATACGGGGATCTTCTGGGCCAGACCCTCGATAGCCACCTGGGCGCAACCGCAGACGCCATGACCGATATTGTCAGACGCCTTGGCGTCCAGACGGACAAGACCATCGGGGCCTTGGCCAGATCGGAAGATGACAGGTCCAAAGTCTATCGAGAGGTGTTCGAACGGGAACAGAAAGCGGATCGTCTCAAAAGCTATCTGCCCTGGTTTGGTCTGGGTGCATTGGTTGTGGCCCTGGTGCTGACGGTGACGCTTCCTCGTTTCTTGGCCAGTAACGCTTCCACATGCGTTGTCCTCGGGGCGTCTTGGACTACGACAACCACGAATGTCGATGCGTGCGTGTTCTATCAGCGGTAATGAGAAATCCTACGCTTGCGGCTCGCTTAGCTCGGTGAGTTGGGTGTTATATATGTGTTAGACTCTGTGTTACACGAATCGTGCGGTCGCTTATGGTATTGAAAAGCATACTTTAATCCGACTTATTTTGAGCCTCTGGTGGGTGAAATTACGATAAAGGGTGTGTGATCTTACGAAAGGGGGTGTGTGATCTTACGAAAGCCTGCTTGGTGGGTGATACTACGAATCCCTTGCCTTGGTGGGTGAAATTACGAATAGTAGAGGCATGGTGGGTGAAATTACGAAACCGGATCGGACGCCTCTTCT
>Ga0207991_1001366_pt1 | contig 14911 bp, 15 predicted proteins | sample ETN07SmetaG_FD_185786 | JGI IMG/M metagenome (GOLD analysis project Ga0207991, IMG submission 185786) | Marine microbial and viral communities from oxygen minimum zone, Eastern Pacific Ocean - ETNP2014F14-07SV275 (SPAdes) (version 2) | ecosystem: Environmental > Aquatic > Marine > Oceanic ... | reverse complement strand
TACATTGTTGAAGACGAATCTACACATGAGGCAATTGTGATTGATCCATCGTGGGATTTGGAAAAGTTAACTGAAATTATCAACGAACAAAATCTCAATCTCAAGTACATCGTTAACACTCACTGGCATGACGACCATACCAGAGGAAATGAGGAACTGGCAAAAGAGCTCAGTGTAAAGATTGTTCAGCATGATGCATCAGATCTAAAAAATGACTTGACAGTTTCAGATGGGGATTCTATTAAATTTGGCTGTTCTGAACTTGCTGTATATCACACACCTGGGCATTCTAAAGACAGCATTTGTCTTGTAGGAGATGGAAAAATTTTTTCAGGTGATACCCTGTTTGTAGGAAACTGCGGTCGAATAGATTTGCCAGGAGGAAGCTCAAGGGAACTTTATCATAGCTTGTTTGATGTCATCGCAAATCTTAGTGATGATCTAGTTTTGTATCCAGGGCATGATTACGGTTCAGATGTAACATCTACTATTGGAAGCGAAAAAAGAACAAACCTTGTCATGCAAAAGGTATCAGAGGCAGAATTTGTTGAACGTATGGGCGGTTAACCATGCCAGACATAGAAATTCATTGCAATGAGGAAAAGGGACAAAAATTCATTAAATCTGTTGAGCGGAAGCACTTTCTTTTTTCATTCGTAATTTCCTATACAGAAACGTCTGAAATTCCTGGAATCACAGTAGCTGGAGCCGATCCCAATTTCATTAAGTTCACTCCACCAGCAGACGCAGAATTTCTTCACTATGGATTCTGTAAAAGCATAGATGCTATTCCCATGACACCAGATGGAAAACCAACACCAGCTCTTCTGACCAAAACTGCACTGCAATCTGCAAGCATCCCACAGGTAGTTATCAATGCTGGAAGTAAAATTCCTCCAAAATTACCATATTTTGAAACCAGCCTTCCTTTCGGCAAAAACATATCCGTTGAGCCCGGCCTTGACAAATCTTCTGTTGTGCATGCAGTTGACTATGGCAAGATAGTTGGTAGAACATTGGCTTCGTGTACCGATTGTCTTGTGATTGGTGAAAGTATACCTGGAGGCACAACTACGGCACTAGCTGTTATGAAGGGTTTGGGTATTGACGCACGTGTAAGTTCTAGCATGCCTACAAATCCCCAGTCATTAAAAAATCAAGTTGTTGAAAAAGCGCTAAAACGTTCCAATTCTAAGGAACCATATGATGTCATAGCAAATACTGGTGACCCAATGATCCCGTTTGTTGCGGGCATGTTAAGCACTGCTTCTGAGATTACAAATGTTATTCTGGCAGGAGGTACTCAGATGGCTGCAGTACTTGCCTTGGCAAAATCAACTGGATATGACAAAGATCGAGTTGCAATAGGAACCACCTCATACATAATTGATGATAGCAGTGCAAATTTTTTAGAAACTGTCAAATCAATTTCTGATATTCCAGTATTATCCATAAATCCAAAATTAGCAGATTCAAAATTTGATGGTCTGCGTGCATATTCAGAGGGATTTGTAAAAGAAGGAGCTGGTGCTGGTGGGACTATGATAGCATCATTACTCAAAATTGGTATGAGTTCAAAAAAATTACTGGATCTAATTGATGATGAGTATTCTCGAATTACTACTTCACAGTAACAGATTTTGCTAAATTTCTTGGATAATCAGGATCTGTTTTCTTCTCTAACGCAGAATAATATGCTAGTAGTTGAATGGGAACGATTTCAACTATGGGATATAACGCTTCATCAACTGAGGGAATCTCAATCCAATGGTCATACACATCATTTTTCTTATCTGATATTCCAATAATTTTTGCACCCCTAGCTTTAATCTCATTCGCACTGTTCAGCGTATCATTGTATGTAGAGTCCCTTGGATTAATTATTATCACATAGACATTTGAATCCATCAAAGCTAGCGGTCCATGCTTCAGCTCTCCACCTGGTATGCCTTCTGCATGAATGTACGAAAGTTCTTTTAGTTTCAGTGCAGCTTCTCTTGCAATAGGAAGATGAATTCCTCTCCCAAGTACGTAGATATCTGTTATTTCCTTAAGATTTTTTGCTAACTCTTTTATCTTTAAATTATTTGATAGGACCTGAGAAATTGCATCTGAAACTTTTTTCCAATCTGGATTAATACATCCATTGCATAATTGATCAGTAATTTTGTATAGTATTGCGAGCTGTGATGTAAAGCTCTTTGTTGCTGCAACACCAATCTCTGGCCCACAATTCAATCCAATTGCTAGTGATGATTGCTGTGAAAGAGACGAATTTAGAAGGTTCACAATAGACAAAATCTTTGCATTTGATTCTTTGGCAATTTTGACTGCTTCTAACACATCAGCACTTTCACCACTTTGCGAGATAGTGATTAGTGTTGAGTCTGGCTCAATTTCATTCGGCGAAAAAGGCAATTCACTAGAAATTAACGTATTTATCTTAATTTTTGCAAATTTTGACATTAGGTATTTTGCTATTTCTGCCGCATTGTAGCTGGTCCCACTTCCAGTGATGTACAAGTTTTTTGCTTGTTTGATATTATCAACAAATTGTTGAATTTGATTATTATCCACAGCCCGTAATATTGTATCCGGCTGTTCTGAAATTTCCTTTATAGTAAAATGAGCATAATCTCCTTTGTAAACATCAGCAAATTCTTTTGAGACTTTCGTAATTTGATATTTGACAGGCGTTCCATCAAAATCAAAAATATGTATTCCAGAATCATTGATAATTACAAAGTCCTCGTTATCAACATAAATTGCATCATCTGTGTTTTCTATGAAACCTAATACGTCACTGGACAAATAATTACCGTTTTTTCCTACTCCCACAATTAGTGGTTCATGAAACCTTGCGGCTGCAAGAGTACCATCATCAAAAATTGCAACGAAAGAATAGTGCCCCTTTATCTGATTAACTGTTTTGATAATGGATTGCTTAACATCAGAAGTCTCATCCAAATTCAGCTGAATTAGATTCGCGATAACTTCCGTATCTGTTTCACTCTGAAATTCATAGCCTTTGTTTTGTAAATCAGATTTTAATTCTTCAAAATTTTCAACAATGCCATTATGAACAATTGCAATTTTTCCTGAATTGCTTGAATGTGGATGGGCATTTTTTTCAGTTACTTTGCCATGTGTTGCCCATCGCGTGTGACCTATACCAATGTTCCCAGGAAGCTTATCAAGTTGTACAGCATTACTTACCTCAACAACTCTACCAACTCCTTTTTTGACCACAATCTTATTTTCTGATTCTGTTGCAATACCTACGCTATCATAGCCTCTATATTCCATCTTTTGTAATCCTTTGACAAGTATTGGTGCCGCAGAATTCTTTCCAGAGTAGCCAATAATGGAACACATTTTGATTCTTAAGAAATTAGATTGTTGTTTGCAGATAAGCTTAACTTATGATTATTCAGTTGATTCTTTTTGTATTTCCTGCTTAACTGGAGTTTCTTCATTTTTAGGTTGTTCAACGGTTTCAGTCACCAAGTTTTCTGTTTCTGGACTGCCTAAATCTGATTCTGGTTTAGATAATGTTTGGTTAAATGATGATTCAGGGATTAAGTGTATCTTTGGTTCCTCATCAATTTTTACAACATATGACGGAATCGTAACAATTCTATCATCTATCATTACATGTCCATGAACAATTGCCTGCCTTGCGTGATATGGAGTTTTAAAGTATAATTTTCTCTGAACGATAGTTTGTAAACGTCGTGATAACAAATCAGTAACTTGTAAATTTAACACAGCATCTAATGTTGAGTTTTTATCCACTAATCCAATTTTAGAAAGTGAATTTATTAATACGGGTTCTTTTTCCTTTCTAATCTCTTGTCTTAATGCAAGTAATGAACGAGCTTGATGCCTTAGTTTTGAAAGATTAGTGCGTGCTTTCCATAATTCCCTTTTCGTTTTTAATCCAAATGTACCAAGTGTTTTCAACTCATCCATCATTAAATTATAATTAAGTGGACGTTTTGGTTTCTTCCAAATCCTTCTAGGTGTTTTTGGGTCTCCCATTTATTTCACTTATTTCTTTTTCCCAGCAGGAGCATCTTTATTTGCAGTCTTAGGAGCATCTTTATTTGCAGTCTTAGGAGCATCTTTATTTGCAGTCTTAGGAGCATCTTTATTTGCAGTCTTAGGAGCATCTTTATTTTCTACACCATCTTTAGTTTCAGTGGCTGGTTGTTCTCCTTCTGTACCAGCTGCAGGCGCACCAGCTCCACCAGCTTGTGTAGGCATTATTTTACCTCCTTTAGCAACACCAACTGCTCCACCTTTTCTACCAGTGCATCTAGTACGCTGACCTCTAACTTTTAATCCATACATATGACGATATCCTCGCCAACTACCAGTTGTTTTCTCTCTTTCAATATCATTTCTTACTGTAAAAGCAATATCAGATGTTAACAGGTGTTTATCCTCACCCGTTTCAACATCTTTTCTTCTGTTTAAAAACCAAGATGGAAAATTAGATAATGATGGATTTTTTATAATATTTTCAATTGATTTAATGTGTTCTGTTGATAGGTGCCCAACCCTTTGATTAGAATTGATTTTTAAAACGCTTAAGATTGTATTTGCAAACATGTAACCAACACCCTTTATTTGACTGAGTCCAACTAGCATTTTTTTGTCTCCAGGAATATCATTCCCCAAGATCCTTATCATATGTTGATACTCTACACTCATGTATGCATGATTTCAAATATCCCCGATAAAAACCATGCTGGTATTAGAGTTATTTTGATTATTATTGGTAAGTTTATTATTTTCTTTATTAAAAATGAATGATATGATTGATGATAATTCAGAGGACAATAAAATTCTCGAATCAATATTTGAACCTAATAATTCTGAGATCCTAGCACATCTGGAAAACGGTCCGAAAAAATTCTCAGATCTTGTCAAAAATCTTGAAATATCTAAAGAAAAAATTGAGCAAAGTCTTTCATATTTAACCGAACATGGATTTGTAAGCAAAATCGAAAAGGATAGCCAAGTTCATTATTCAGTTAATTCCGATGCGCTTTCTAAAGTGTTAGAAAATAATGATAATTTTAAAAACGTTGATGATGGGTTAGCAAAACTTGATAGTTTTCTTAACTAATAGTAAGAAATATGATAAATTTTAAATCTAAATTCACAAAAAAAACTATTTTTTTTCCCAATCAGCATATAAATACTGTGAAAATCTCGTAGCCTTATAACATGAAACTTTCAGGAAAATTTTTGCTGATAATTATATCCCTTTCAATCATATCATATGGAATGTCTAGTTCAGTATATGCCAGTTCACACAGTATACCTCCAGTTTCGATTAGCACGGATAAAACCTCATATGCAACCGGTGATGCGATTTTGCTTTCAGGTTTTGTTAAAGATTATGATGGAGAGTTTGGTCTTACAATTATGATTGTAAACGCGCAAGGTAATGTTGTTTATGTTGCTCAACCTACTCCAAACCCTGATGGAAATTATTCATCTGCTACAATTGCTTCGGGTATGATTAAGCTAGTTGGTGAGTATATTGTTAAGGTTAACTATGGCCCACAAAGCAATCAAACAATATTTGAGTTCGTTGGCGGTGAAGGATCTGTACCATCAGCTGCTCCGCAAGAAACACCCGAACCGGTAGTAGAAACTGTTGTGGAACCAGAACCAGAGCCAGTTATGGAAGCATCTGAACCAGTTTGTGGGAAAGGCACAGTGCTAAAGGATGGACTTTGTGTTGTTGAGGAAAATGAGAGAGGCGGTGGTTGCCTAATAGCAACTGCTGCTTATGGCTCTGAGATGGCACCACAAATTCAGTTCCTCAGAGAAATTCGTGATAATACTGTGTTACAAACAGAATCAGGAACCAGCTTCATGTCAGGATTCAATCAATTCTATTACTCTTTCTCACCTGTAATAGCAGATTATGAACGAGAAAATCCAGCATTTAAGGAGACAGTAAAACTTGCATTAACTCCAATGCTTACATCACTGGCAATCCTAAACTATGTTGACATTGATTCAGAGGCAGAAATGTTAGGATATGGAATAGGAATCATACTTCTTAACATAGGAATGTATTTTGTAGCACCTGCAATAATAATAATGAAAATAAAAAACAGGAAATAATCTCTACGTTATTATACTTTAAAAAATTTATAAAATTACATGAATGTTGAATTTGAGGAATTTGATTCCGTTGAAGACGTTTTTCTATATATGGCTTCTATTGCCTCACCAATGAAAAACATTTTACCAATAAATTCCTACAAAGGCTATATCTGTTCGATTCTACCATTGAGCCAGTCAGATAACCAAACTTATCTTATGGTTTACGCAAAAGGCTCTTTGGAAAATGGAATTTTAGAATTTGATATTAATACTAAAAGTTACAAAAAAGTTGAATTGATAGAAAGGGCTGATAAAACATATTTCATAGTTATGTCTCCAAAAAGAAATACTATTGCTGATGCGGCAATAAAAAAACTATAATTTCTTATTTTATGTAAGCAGGAGCAGTAACGGATCTACTTCTCGCATATTTTTCTATGATCTCATCCGGCGTTCTTCCATTAAACAATTCCTTACACAAACCACGCAAATATCTCATTATTGCCCATGTTCCAGCTTTGATTAAGCCGTACATGAAAATTTTCATTGGCGGACCATACGTTTTGTTTCTAAGTATTATTGGTATGATATCATTAATTACACGAAGGTTATTTTCCCAACATTTCCAAAACAATGTAAATTGCGCCTCATTTAGATTGCCAAAATGCATTGAATTCTTTTCACTGAAATCTTGGTATAGTAAAGGAGCCACTAATCCTCTAAAATTAAATGCTCTAAAGTCACTCAGCATTTCAATTGTATACTGTGTTTCATCAGGAGTTTCATCTGGCCAGCCAATAATTATAGTAGCAGCTGGGAACCAATGGTTTTTGTTAAGTATTTTTGCTCCTTCTCTTACGACCCAACCCCATTCATCAGGAGAGAATGGTTTCGCCTTTACTCCCAAGTGTTTTTTTACCATTCTAGGAGCAACTGTTTCAATGCCTAGATTAGTTGATATCCATCTTCCACTTTTGTGCATGTCATTAATTTCTGAAATGTCCTGTATGAGCTTTGGATCAGCAACAACAGCTGAAAATGTCATGTGGGTTGTGCCAACAAAATTAGCACCGAGATCTTTAAGCCCCTTCCATAACGTTGTAATGGCATCATAATTTGGTTGGAAGTCTCTATTATCACAAGCATACAGTAACATCTCATCAGAATGTAACCAAACTGAATCAAATCCATAGTCAAGATTAATCTTAGCTTCGCGTTGTAGCCTATCTAATGGCAAATCCTTTTTAGATCTTTTATTTACATCACAAAAGTCACATCCTCTACCACAACCTCTCATCGCCTCAATTAGTGAATTCACAGTAGGCGCAGTAATTTCTGGTATATTTTGTATATCTTTAACAAAACAATGCATTAATTCTGGAGCGTTTCCAGTTTCTAACTCGTGAAATAAATCTAAAGCAAGCTCATCTGCTTCACCAACAACTACAGTGTCAATCCCATGAATCTTCATTCTTTCCGATTTTGCGAGTTCCCATGCTCCGTTTCCTCCCACAACAACTTTGAAATCATATTTTTTCTTTAATTGGATAATATTAGCACACAATTTTTTGAATTTCATCGCAACGTAAGAAAGTTTTTCTGGCGACATAGTAGTTGTAACTGGTGCCATTCCAAGTGGGTCCATAACATTGATTCCAACTATTTTTGTGTCAGAACCAATTGATTTTTCAATATAATCAGGATTCACAGTTAGAATCTCATCTCTTTTATAGCCCAGTAGTAGAGCGCTTTCTACCCTTCTTAACCCAACTTGAGCTACTTTAGCCTCACCGGTATTAGGATCAGTTTCAACTGGAGGACAAAAGACTTTATCAAAAACCCATTCTGGAAGAACTTCATAAGGACCACATGCTATGAAACCATAAAGGAAGTTACCTCTATAGTTAGTCATTAAACTACGATCTGCAGTAAGCACTATTCTTTTACCAGACAATGTAAGCTACACCTTATCGATAGTATAAAATTTTTGCGACAAGACATCTAATATTTATCAAAAATTTAATCATTAACAAGGTATTAAATCAGAATGAAGGAAATTAGTGAGCCTAGACATGCTGAACCACATATAGGTGAATCCAGTGTAGTTAGGGATTTTGTTTTTGGGTTTGGAGATGGAATAAACACTTCGCTTGGTATTGCAGCTGGTGTTGGTGGTGCGAACGTTTCCTCTGATATTATAATTTTGGCAGCATTAGTGGGAATGTTTACTGGTGCAAAGGCTATGGCTGTACAAAATTATCTCGCTGTAAAATCTCATAGACAATTGTTAGAATCGGAAATAGTCAGGGAGAAGTGGGAGATAGAAAATAAAGCTGATATTGAACGTAAAGAGATTGAGGATATTTACAAAGCAAAAGGGTTTACAGGCAAAGATCTTGAGATGATTGTAAACAAAATTACTTCTGATAAAAAGGTCTGGTTAGATACAATGCTTAATGAAGAACTAAAATTAAATGTAGATGTTGTTGGAAGTCCACTAAAAAGTGCATTGATAATGTTTGTCTCTTTTTTGGTTGGCGGTATGCTTCCTATAATTCCGTTCTTTTTTGGCAGTGGTTATAGTGCACTTCTAATAGCAGTAGGAATTAGCATAACGGCTTCATTTATTGTTGGTGCGATAAAATCACGAATGGCAGAAACTGGTATACTGAAAGGTGGTTTGGAAATGGCTGGTCTTGGAACTGGTGTTGCATTAATTGGATTCGGTATTGGTACCGAACTTGCAAACTTAGGAATCATTAACGTGTAGATTTAGCCTTTATTCTATTTGCTATATTTGCCGCAGCAGCTCCAGCCCCAACACCATTGTCAATGTTAACAACAGTAAGACCTAGTGAACAGCTTTGTAACATAGATGCAAGTGCAGCAATTCCCTTTTCACCATAACCATATCCAATTGAAGTTGGCACTCCAATTACTGGAACATCAGCTAGAGATGACACGATGGAGGCCAATGCGCCTTCCATACCAGCAACCACAATTATAACGTCAACTTCTGATTCAATGAATTGTTTAAGAACAGGAAAAATTCTATGCAATCCTGCAATTCCGACGTCATAACTGCAAAGACAATCGCAATTCATAGATTCACACACAAGCCTAGCCTCCTCTCCAACATCAATATCTGATGTTCCAGCAGCAATTATTCCAACTTTACCACCTGTTTTTTTTATATTATTTTTGTAAATCAGAAGCGCAGTGGTATTTTTTCCTTTTTTAATTTTGTATTTATTTTTTTTAGAAAATTCTAAAATTTTAGTATAATCTTTTTGTTTGATCCTAGAAACAAGCACTTCATTATTTTTTGATAAGGTTTTTGTAATTATTTTTTTTAAATCTGGGAAACGTTTTTTTTCAGCAAAAATAACCTCAGGTATTCCTTTCCTATTTTTTCTTCCAGTATCAATCTGAGCAATATTTTCTATCTTTTCAATCGAATATAATGATAATAATTTTTTAGCCCTTGAAGGCGAAATATTTCCTTTTTGTAAGGATTTAAAAATTTGTTCTATGTTCAATTATTTACAGTAAATTTGATTAGTTTAAAAAATGATCAGATATCAATCCCAGCTAGCGCGTTTTTAACACTATTTACTCCTTTATCGAACCACTCCTTTTCGACTTGGTTTAAATCAAGTTCATTAATTTTTTCAATACCATTTTTTCCTATCACTGCAGGAACACCTATTGAGACATCAGAATAACCATACTCTCCGTCTAAATATGTTGAAACCGGCATGACTTGTTTTTTGTCTTTTACAATATTTTCAATGATAGAAGAGATTGCATTTCCTGGTGCATGAACTGTAGCGCCCTTTAGCTTTATTACCTCAGCTGCAACATTTTTTGTCAGGGTAAAAATTTTATCTAATTTTTCTTGAGAAAGAATTGTTGGTAGAGATTTTCCAGATACTTTTGCAAATCTAGTTAGTGGTAACATGTTTTCACCATGTTCTCCTATTACTATCGCATCAATTTCTTTTCTTGATGAATTAGTTGCTTCGTGAATGAATTGTTTGAATCTTGATAAATCTAGCATTCCACCCATTCCAAAGACTCTATTTTTTTCAAAACCTGAAGTTTTGAATGTGATATATGCCATCGGGTCTAATGGATTAGTCACTGGAATTATTAACGAATCATCTGCATGTTTTCTTACATTTCCTACAACGTCTTTTACAACTCCCGCATTAATCTTCAATAAATCCATTCTAGTCATTCCTGGTTTTCTTCCAGCACCAGCTACAACAACAACAATATCTGAACCCTTCATATCTTCATAATTGTTAGAACCACTGATTTCAACATCTATTCCTTGTTCAGATAACAAGTGATTAAGATCCATTGCTTCTCCCTGTGGGAGTCCTTCTACAATGTCCAAGAGAAGAAATTGATCATCTAATTGCTTTATTGCAGAGTGTAGCACAGCAGATCCACCAACTTTTCCTGCGCCAATTATGGTTATCATATTCAGATCTTAGATTTTTGATAATTAAATCTATGCTGCTTCGTAAACTCTAAACAGAATTTATAAGCATTTTAAAGAATTTAGTTTTATGGTATTTGTTATCGATGCACAGGTTGCGGGTGTTTCTGGCGATATGTTACTTTGCGGTCTTGTAAATTTGGGTGCAAACAGGTCAAAGATCATAGATGGAATTCGTAGTGCTGAGTCATTATGTAATGGCATTAAAGTAAAAAAGATAGATTTTGTTGAGGTGAAAAAAAATTCATTACATGCAACTGAATTACTGTTAGAAATAGATGGTGATGCCCATGAAAGAAAAGGCACGGAGATAAAGGAAATAATTGAAAAATCTGTAGAAAAATTACAAATTACCGAGAAGGCAAAAATATTTGCTGTAAATACAGTTAAAACCCTCATACGCGCTGAATCAAAAATTCATGGTGAGCCAGAAGAATCCGTACACTTTCATGAAGCGGCAGGTTTCGATACAGTTGTAGATATTTTGGGAACTGCTATTGCGTTAGATGACTTGGGTTGTTTTGATGATCAGATTGTTGTAACACCTGTAGCACTTGGAGGTGGAACTGTAACTTTTTCTCATGGTATTAGCTCAAACCCAACCTATGCAGTTTTAGAAATATTTAGAGGATCAGGAATTATTACAGCTGGTGGAAACATAAAGGATGAACTTACGACCCCAACTGGAGCTAGTATCTTAGTTAATTTGGCTAAAGAATGCTCTGAATTTTACCCGCCTATGAAAATACAATCTGTTGGTTACGGCGCGGGTCAAAAAGATTTTGAAGAATTTTCGAACGTATTGAAAATAGTTAGAGGCGTGTTATCAACTCAACTTCAACTTGATACGGTACAAATACTTGAAACTAACGTTGATGATGTCTCCGGCGAAGTTCTTGGAAACATGATTGAAAAAATCATGACATATGGCGCAAAGGATGTTACAATATCTTCTGCAATTACAAAAAAAGGCCGTCCAACAAATTTAGTGTCTGTTATTTGTGATTCTGATACTATGAACTCAATTATGGAATTATTGATTGCGGAAACTGGAACACTTGGTGTAAGAGTGAGAACTTCTCAACGATATATTGTACCTAGAACTGTTAAGACAATTTCAGTGAATCTTCAAGGACAAAGTTTCGATGTTAGGTATAAGACCAGAGAGTCGTTAAACAATAGTTCTAACTTCAAAATTGAATCTGATGATATTAAAGAAATTTCTGGCATTCTTAATTTTTCATTTAAACAAACAGAAGAATTACTAAATCAAGAAATTAGGAAAAAACTATGAAAACAGAACATCTATCTAAATTATTAAATTGGTTTGAAGGCAAAAATGGTGTACTTGTGGCACTTTCAGGTGGCGTTGATAGTGCTTTAGTTGCTTATTCTGCTTATGCGAAATTAGGCAAATCAGCAATAGCGGTGACTGCTGATTATAAGACACTTGCACAAGAAGAATTAGAATATGCAAAAAAAATATCTTCAGAGATTGGAATCAAGCATATAGTAATAGAGTATAATGAACTTGCTAACGAAAGTTTTGTTAAAAATGATAACAATCGCTGTTTTTATTGCAGAAGCGAACTTTCAGAGCATCTCCTGCAAGTTGCAAAAGAATTTGAAACTGATATGATTGTAGATGGTACCAATATTGATGACTTGGTAGATTACCGTCCAGGAGTATCAGCATTGCGTCAAAATGGAATACGAAGTCCGCTAGCTGAAACTAGATTCTCAAAGAAAATGGTAAGAGAAACAGCTAAAAACGTGGGACTATCAGTTTATGATAAGCCCTCTAACTCATGTCTTGCGTCACGTATTCCTTGGGGGCAAAGTGTTACTGCCGAAAGACTAGCTAGAATTGAAATTGGTGAAAAAATTGTCAAGCAACTTACAGGAGCTAAACAGGTACGTGTTAGAGATATGGATGGTACAGCAAAAATTGAAGTTGGCGTAGATGAATTGCACTTGCTTGAAAACAATACGGTGTTACAAAAAATCAAAAACCAACTAAAACTGATAAGTTTTGAAGATGTTTCTATAGATCCAGAAGGTTATAGACCTGGGAAAATTAATGTGATAACCAGTTGATTTATCTTGATAATGCCGCTTCAACGGCAGTACATCCAGAAGTGGTTAAGGAAATGATGCCATATTTTGATGTACAATACGGCAATCCATCATCAATTCATCAATTTGGCAGGAAGGCAAAGAATGCAATTCAAAAAGCACGAAAACAAGTTGCCGCACTTATTGGTGCTGAACCAGACGAGATTCTATTTACCTCAGGTGGAACCGAATCAAATAATACCATTTTGTTTGGTTATTCCATACTAATCCCGAATTTTGAACAGCATCATGTTATAACATCATCAATAGAACATGAAGCGATTTTAGCACCATGTAAGGAGTTAGAAAAAAAAGGATACAAGATCACATATCTTCCAGTTGATGAACATGGCATGATAGATCCTTCTGAGATTGCCAATTCAATAACTTCAACCACAGGACTTGTTAGCATCATGTTTGCAAACAATGAAGTTGGTACAATACAACCCATTAAAGAAATATCAGAAATTTGTAAAAAATATCAAATATCATTACATACGGATGCCGTACAAGCAGTGGGTAAGATTCCAATCGATGTAAAAGAACTAGGCGTTGACGCATTATCAATTTCTTCACATAAAATTAATGGTCCAAAGGGCATTGGTGCATTATTTATAAAAAAAGGTTTGAAAATAGATCCTTACATTAGAGGAGGCGGTCAGGAAAATGGACTGCGTTCGGGTACTGAAAATGTTGCTAGCATAGTTGGATTTGGTAAGGCATGTGAGATTGCAAAAGAAAGATTAAACGAAAACATTTCTCACTTTCAAACACTTCACTCTTCAACACTCTCAAGAATAATCAAAGAAATACCTCATGTAAAACTTAACGGTCATCCAGACAAAAGAATTTTCAATAATATTCATTTAACATTTCTTGGAGTAAACGGCGAAGATTTAATCATAAAGTTGGATGAATATGGTGTTGCTGCATCAACAGGCTCTGCGTGTTCAATACACACCCAAAAAGCATCACATGTATTACAGGCAATGGGTTTTAATCATGAACAGATAACTGGTTCGTTACGGATATCATTTGGATATTTGAATACGTTAGATGAAGTTGATCAAACAGTAGAAGTTTTGAAAAAAGTTGTAGCTGAACTACGAAGTGTTTCTCCTTACAAAATAAAATATAATTTTTGACTGAAAGTCTCTAATTATATTTAATAGAAAATTTACTTTTATACATTACAATCGTCGTAGTTACTGCAATAAGCAAAATCATAGTTACTATAGTTCCAAATTCAGGAATTACATATGTGCCTATAACCTTAATCCATCTGTCATCTTCTTCAAACTGGATACGCACTGTTCGGAAATCAGGACCTGTTTCTATTTCCTCAAACTGCACTTCAACAAAATCCTCACTATCAAGCCCGGTTTTGCTTATCAAAATTATGAATATTTCATCCATACCGTCATTTGTTTTTGATTCAATATTTTCTCTAGGTAATTTTAAAACAAGATTACCATTCGAGTCTGCATTGATTTTTGTGAGAATTGAATAATTATCTTGGTTTAATATTATATCACTAACTTCACCCCCAATTATCGAATATCCTAGTTCAAAACTTCCGGAATTGGGAATATCAACTGGAAAAAGTGAGGATGTTCCGCCAGATAGTTTCTTGAAAAACTGAAAAGTTTTTTCCGCAATTTTCTCTGGAGTATAGAAAGCTCTAACTATGTAAGTACCATCCTCTTTCCAAAAATTCCCTTTTGCCCTGAAATCTGTTGCAAATGTTCCATCAAGTGCAATTTCAACTTGATCAACAGCTATCAAATTATCTTCATGATAAAGTTGTATTGTTACAGGTAATTCATTTAGTATTGATGTAACTTTTCCAAAAACTATGATAATATCATTTTCATAGTATATGTCTCTAGAAGTTGAAACGGATATAGGATCCTCAACTGCTGCAATTGTGGGGGTTAAACCAAAAGTAATCCCAACTGCAATAACAATGAAAATAATTCTATAATACACAGTGAAATTAAATTTGAATTCTATATGTCCTTTACTGATTTCACTTTTCCAGACTAAAAACAAATAATATTACTAGTATTTTGGTACTAGACTTAGTTTTGTCTTTGCAGATACCGCAATTATTGCTACAATTGCCACTACAAGTATCATTGCCGCAATGGTTCCAAATTC
>Ga0207991_1001365_pt1 | contig 14914 bp, 10 predicted proteins | sample ETN07SmetaG_FD_185786 | JGI IMG/M metagenome (GOLD analysis project Ga0207991, IMG submission 185786) | Marine microbial and viral communities from oxygen minimum zone, Eastern Pacific Ocean - ETNP2014F14-07SV275 (SPAdes) (version 2) | ecosystem: Environmental > Aquatic > Marine > Oceanic ... | reverse complement strand
ACAGTGGCCCCCTGTTGTTTTCTTGGCCGATGAGCCTGTTGGGAGGTTGATATGCCGCATAGTACCTTGACCGTTGGCAGTGTCGAGATCACGGTCCTCCATGATGCTGAAGTCGCTTCGCCTTTCGACCAGTCTTTCCCCGAAGTTCCGGCGGAGGCCTGGGAGCCGTATCTCAAAAGATATCCCGAGGCGTTTATCGGCGGGAACAGCAGACGGACTCACTTTGAATGTTACTTGGTCCGTTCCCAAGGGCGCACTGTGCTGGTCGACACCGGGTTGGGGACCAGCACCACCAATCCTGGCACCGTAGACCAGATGTTTGGCGGCACCCAAGGCAACTTGCTGGGCGAGATGGAAAGTGCTGGGTATCAGCTCGGCGACATCGATACCGTGTTCTTGACCCACTTGCATCTGGACCACGTGGGCTGGAACATGACTCAGAGCGGAGGACTAGGAACGCCGACATTCCCGAACGCCCGTTACATCGGCAACGAGGCCGACTGGGCTGCCTTCAACACGCCCAAAGACAAGGAGATATTTGGGTTCCCTTGGTGGGAGGACACCGTCGCTCCACTGAAAAAGGCCGGCGTCTTGGACTTGGTCACGGAAGAGACCAAGCTCAACAGCGAGTTGACCATCACACCAACCCCAGGACACACCCCCGGTTCCATGAGCCTGGTGGTTAATTCAGGCGGCGAAACGGCATTTCTCTTGGGAGACGTGTTCCACGGCCCGGCCCAGGTGGCCGAGACCGACTGGGTGTTCCGCTTCGACATGGACTCAGAGCAAGCCGGCCGTACCCGCCGTGAAATTTTAGACCGGGCGGAGCGGGAGAACGCCACCATCGCCATCTGCCACCACAGCGGCTTCGGACGGGTGGTACAGGAAAGTGGGAAGCGGTACTGGCAAGCGCTTTAGTGGTCGAGAAATTTGACGAGGGAGAAAAAGATGCCACACAGCACTCTAACCGTAGGCAGTGTTGAGATCACGGTCCTTCACGATTCGGAGGTTGCTCTGCCGTTCATCCGGACCTTTCCCGATGTTCCATTGGAAGCCTGGGCGCCCTTCCAAGAACGGTACCCTGACGCCTATACGAAAACCGCTGATGGGACCGACAGCTTGCGGGTCCACTTCGAGTGTTATCTGGTCCGTTCGCAAGGCCGGACGTTGCTGGTGGACACCGGACTGGGTAATGCCACTTCGAACCCGGCTGTGGTAGCCAATATCGGAGGCGGCATCGACGGCGTGTTGCTGACCGAGTTGGAGGCAGCCGGCTTCCAAGCCGCTGATATCGATACGGTGTTCTTGACTCATCTGCACCCAGACCACGTGGGCTGGAACGTAACTCGGAACGCGGGCGGGGAAGAGTCGACAACCTTCCCAAACGCCCGCTACGTGGCTCACGAGGCCGACTGGGCGGCGTTCGACACGCCTCGGGACTCTCAGATCTTCGGCTATGACTGGTGGGCCGCGACGGTGGCCCCGCTGTGCCGGATGGGCGTCCTAGACCTGATAAATGAGGAGACGGAGCTTACGGGCGAGCTTACGTTGACTCCCACTCCGGGCCACACTCCAGGTTCCATGAGCATGATCGTCAATTCCGTTGGCGAGCGGGCGTTCATCATGGGAGACGTGTTCCACGGGCCGGCCCAGGTAACCGAGACTGACTGGGTGTTCCACTACGACATGGATCCGGTCAAGGCCGGCGAGACCCGGCGCGACATGCTGAAAAGGGCTGAAGAAGATAACGCCGCAATCGCCATCTGCCACCACAGTGGTTTCGGCCGGGTGATTAGAGAGGCTGGCAAGACGTACTGGCAGGCGTTGTAATCGGGACACTCCGGTCATAAACGTCATTCTGAGTCTGCCGTTTGGTAGCGGAAGAATCTACCACGTTCTCGAAGTGCGACCTGGCTCCGTGTGGCACGGCAGACCCTTCGCCTCTGCGGTTGGCTCAGGGTGACATGCGAAGTAGGCTCCAGGGCGTTGGCGAGGCGTTAACCTCCCAGATTTACTCCCGGAGCACACGTCCACCGGCTGGTATCGGTTTCGGTTACCCCTGGATCAGCGGCACGACTTCGCGCATAGCCTGGATGGTCTTTTCGATGTCTTCATCGGTGTGGACGGCCGAGGGGTAGTACTTCTGGGCTCCTTTGAGGATGCCCCGCTTCAGCAGCCCGGTGTTGAAACGGGCCATCATGGCGGTGTCGGCGGCCAGGGTGTCACGGTAGTTGGAAACCGGCTGCTCGGAGAAGTAGACATCGAAGATGGCGTCCTCGCCGCAACTCTGGACCGGCACGCCATTCTCGTTGCAGATTTCCACCAGCGCTTGCCGGATGGCCGCGCCGGCGCCGTGAATCTTCTCGTAGGTGCCACCTTCCCGCATCACGGCCAGGGTGGCGAGTCCGGCGGCGCAGGCGATAGGGTTGCCGTTCAGAGTGCCGATCTGGTTGACAAAGGTATCGTCGTCGGACGCTCTCCGGTCGTAAACCGAGAGGATGTCCGCCGGCCCCAGCACCGCCGCCAATGGGTAACCGCCGCCCATGATCTTGCCCACGGTGCACATGTCGGGCGTGACGCCGTAGAACTCCTGGGCGCCGCCGTAGGCCAACCGGAAGCTGGTTACCACCTCGTCGAATATGAGCGGGATGTTGTGGCGCTTGGTCAGGTCCCGCAACCCCTGAAGGAACCCTGGCTTGGGGGAGATAACCCGCTGGACCGGTTCTACGATTACAGCGGCGATGTCGTCCAGGTGGGCGTTGATGATCGTCTCGGTAGTGGCCAGGTCGTTGTACGGGGCGATGAGCATCAGCTCTTGGATGGCCTTGGGAATTCCTCCGCTGCTGGGCATGGCCTGAGGGTACTCGACCGAAGCCGGCGGGGTAAGGCTCATCAGGGCATAGTCGCTGGTGCCGTGGAAAGCGCCTTCAAATTTTAGGATCTTTTCTTTGCCGGTGAAGGCGCGGGCGGCGCGCATGGCGTTGAAGCAGGCGTCGGTGCCGCTGGTGGTGAAACGCACCTGTTCGGCGCAGGGGACGGCGTTGACCAACACCTCGGCCAGTTCCACCGCTCTTTCGTTGGTGGTGAAGAAGGTGCTGCCGCCTTCAACCGCCTTGATGACGGCCTCGGTAACAGCGGGGTGGGCGTGGCCCAAGACCATAGGGCCGGACCCCATTAGCCAGTCAACGTACTCGTTACCGCTGACATCGAAGACATGAGAGCCTTTGCCGCGGGAGACAAGGAAATCCAGTTCTTCGGGAAGAGTGAGGTTGCCGCCGTTGCCGCCCGGCAAGTAACGCCGTGCTTTCTCCAATAAGTGTTGCTCAGCGTCGCTGCGACGGGCCATGACCACCCTCCTCCCGATTATATTTCGTATGTATTGTATACCTGAATCGGTTAACCTTCAGCCCTGGCTTTATTCATTACACCGACCAGTTCTTGAACGCTTGCGGCCGAGGCCTGGAGCGCCGTCTGCTCCTCAGGGGTTAGCTTGATTTCCATGACCTGTTCCATTCCACCGGCGCCGAGCTTCACGGGTACGCCGACGCAGAGGCCGTTGATGCCGAACTCGCCTTCCAGGTAGGCGCAGGCGGGGAGCACGCGTTTCTTGTCCAAGAGGACCGCTTCGACCATCTGGGTGATGGCGGCCGACGGGGCGTAGTAGGCGCTGCCTTCTTTCAGCAACTCGACGATCTCTCCGCCGCCGCCTCGGGTGCGCCGCACGAGTTGGTCAATCTTCTCCTCGGCCATCAGTTCGCTGATGGGAATGCCGCCCACGTTGGTGAACCGGACGAGGGGCACCATGTCGTCGCCGTGACCGCCTAGCACGAACGCCCGGACGTCTTCAACCGAGACGTTAAGCTCCTCCGCGATAAAGGTTCGGAAACGGGCGGTGTCCAGCACGCCGGCCATGCCGAATACCCGGCTCCGGGGAAACCCGCTAACCTCGTAAACGTTTTGGACCATGGCGTCTAATGGGTTGGTCACCGGCATGATGATGCAGTTGGGGGAGTACTTGACCACCTGCTCTGTAACGGAAGAGGTGATCCGCATGTTGGTCAACAGCAGGTCGTCGCGGCTCATGCCGGGACGACGGGCGATGCCGGCGGTGATAACCACCACTTCGGAACCGGCGGTCTCCTCATAGCCGTTGCTGCCAATGATCTTAGCGTCGGTGCCCGTCACCGGAGCCGATTCGAGCATGTCTAGGGACTTTCCTTGGGGCAGGTCTTCGACCACGTCCACCAACACAACGTCGGTGTAGCCGAGGGCGTGAATCCTTTGGGCTGTCGTGGCGCCCACGTTGCCTGCGCCGACAACTGTTACCTTGCTTCGCATTATGTGATTTCTCCTAGTTTTTGAGGTGCGGAATATCGATTTAATCTGGCGGGAGAAATCCCTCCAACCCTCCTTTTTAAAGGCGGCTACCGGGGGATTTTTGCGTTTCGCAATAGTCAGGCGTACAGGAGAGTACTACGAGCCTGGCGGACGCCTAGCCGAGCGTATTATATATGAGAACCGGGCATGGCGGAAGTCGGACAGAACGACGGTTGGGCAGGGCGGTTTCAGTTTCGTCTGTCGGAGTATCATATTGCGGAATAGGCGGTCCATTTCGGGGAGGGACCGATGCCGGATGTTTTAGCTCGGCGAAGATACCGGATTGCCATTCTAGTGGTAATGGTTGTCGTGGTCCTCTATGGCTTGGTGTCTTTTCTGATTGCCCAGGGAGTCACCAACGCCAGCCGAAAACCACAGGAACAAATCCCATCCGACTTTAACTTGGTTTCCGAAGATGTGGAGTTCTTTTCCCGGCGCGGCGACGTGAAACTCAGCGGTTGGTACCTGCCGGGAGATGATTCCAGTCCGCACCTGATTTTTGTCCACGGGATCGGAAGTGTTCGCTCCGGGGACAAAGCAGTAGGGTTGGCGGCCCGGATCGTGGGGCTGGGCTACAACGTACTGATGTTCGATCTGCGGGGCCACGGCTCGTCCGGGGGCGACAAGGTATCTGGTGGTTTTTACGAACGGGCGGATGTCCTAGGCGCGTTCGACTATCTATTGAGGCGAGGCGTTGATACCGGCCGCGTCGGGCTGATGGGATTTTCCATGGGGGCCGCGACATCGATCATGGCGGCAGCCCAGGAGCCGGGAATCATCGCCGTGGCGGCGGACAGTACATACGCCAACGCCTCTGAATTAATCGCACGCGAGGCGGCCCGGAAGACGCCGATTCCCGGTTGGCTGACGCCTGTCTTCATGCCTGCAGCTAAGCTGATGGCCAACGGCATCTACGGGATCGACATCGGTTCGTTAGTCCCTGAAGAGTCGGTGGCCGGTCTTGGATATCCGGTGCTGGTGATACACGGGACCGGCGACAAACGCATCCCATTGGAGCAAGGCCAGCGGGTCGCGGATGCTGCTAAAGAGGGCAGCTCAATCTGGCTTGTGCCCGAAGTTGACCACGTAGACGCGTTTTTAACCCACCCTGACGAGTACACGGAGAGGGTGAACGAGTATTTCAGTTCCCGGTTCAGGTAGGGTGAGCTTTTTAGGCACGTCGGAACCCGTTAAACCGGCTGGCTGAAGACTGCGCATCAGGCCCAGCCGCTGTATAGCTAGATCGCGTCCACGATCGCGTTCAGAGTGGTGCTGGGGCGCATAGCTTTGGAAACCATCTCATCATTGGGATGGTAATACCCGCCGATATCCACCGGCTGTCCCTGAGCGTCGTTTAACTCCTGAACGATCTTCTCTTCGTTGGCGGCCAACCCCTGGGCTACAGTAGCGAAGAGGGCTTGCAGCTCTGGGTCTTGAGTCTGTTTAGCCAGCGCATCCGCCCAGTACAGAGCTAGATAGAAATGGCTGCCCCGGGTGTCCAGTTCGTTCACCCGGCGAGACGGCCCACGGTTGTGTTCAAGATGCTGCCCGATCGCTTCGTCCAGGGTCTCAGCTAAGAGCGTCGCTTTGTCGTTCTTGAACGCTTCGCCGAGATGCTCGAAGGATGCTACGAGCGCACAGAACTCACCCAGAGAATCCCACCGCAGATGGCCCTCCTCCAAGAACTGCTGTACGTGCCGGGGGGCCGACCCACCCGCGCCCGTCTCAAACATCCCGCCGCCTTGGAGCAGAGGGACGACAGAAAGCATCTTGGCGCTGGTGCCCAGTTCCAGGATGGGGAAGAGGTCGGTCAGGTAGTCACGCAGGACGTTGCCGGTGACGGAAATTGTGTCCTCGCCAGCCCGGCTGCGGTCCATCGAGTACTTCACCGCATCGACGGTAGACATAGTGCGAACGTCCAACCCCGTAGTGTCGTGGGTGGGTAGATATTTGTCCACCTTCTTAATCAGCTCCGCATCGTGTGCACGGTTCGGGTCCAACCAGAAGATGGCGGGTGAGCCGGTGATCCGAGCCCGGTTTACCCCAAGCTTGACCCAGTCTTCGATGGCTGCGTCTTTGGTCTGGCACATCCGAAAGATATCGTTTTCTTCCACCAACTGTTCCATCAGAGTCGTGCCCGACGAGTCCACGACCCGAATTGTCCCGTTACCAGGAGCTTTGAAAGTTTTGTCGTGAGAACCGTATTCCTCGGCTTGTTGCGCCATCAGGCCAACATTGGCAACGCTGCCGATTGTAGCCGGATCAAAGGCCCCATTCTTTTGGCAATCCTCGATCACCGTCTGATACAGAGTCGCATAAGAGCGGTCAGGAATCATCGCGACGGTGTCGTGCAACTCGTTATCGGGGCCCCACGTTCGGCCCCCATCGCGAATCATCACCGGCATTGTGGCATCGATAATCACATCACTGGGAACATGCAGGTTGGTGATACCCCGGTTGGAGTTGACCATGAAAAGTTCCGGGCGGACATTATAGACGGCCTGGATATCTGCCTCAATCTCCGCCCGTTTTTCATCAGTCAGAGCTTGTATCTTGGTGTAGAGCTCAGCAATTCCATTGTCGGGGTTCACCGCAAGCTCGCCTAGTTCGGCCGAGTGTTTGTCCAACACGTCCTCGTAGTAGACCGACACGCAATGGCCGAATATTATCGGATCTGACACCTTCATCATGGTCGACTTCACATGCAGAGAAAGTAGCACGCCATCGGCTTTAGCCTTTGCCATCTCTTCGGCGTAAAAAGTGCGCAGCTCCCTCACGTTCATCACTGCACAATCGATGATTTCATCAGCCACCAAAGGGATATCTGCTTTAAGTACGGTCGCACGCCCATCGCGGGCTACATATTCGATCTTGGCTAATCCCGCCGCGTCGATCGTCGCGGCTTGCTCACTGCCGTAGAAATCCCCGCTGGTCATGTGGGCAACCCGGGATTTGGAAACTTCCGGCCAGTCCTGCATCATTCGATGAGGATTGCGTTTGCCGTGCTCTTTGACCGAAAGCGCCGACCGGCGATCGGAGTTCCCCTCCCGCAGGACCGGGTTGACCGCGCTGCCTAACACCTTGGAAAACCGCGTAAATATTTCGCGTTGTTGGTCGTTTGCCGGATCATCCGGGTAGTCGGGGATATCGTATCCTTTGTCCTGTAGTTCTGAGATTGCAGCTTTCAACTGGGGAATAGAGGCGCTGATATTGGGCAGTTTGATGATGTTTGCCGACGGTTCCAGGCACAGCTTTCCCGCCATAACAAGATAATCGGGGATTTTTTGCTCTTCCGTCAGCTTTTCTGGGAAATTGGCGATGATGCGGCCAGTTAACGAGATATCCCAGGAATCCAGTTCAATTCCAGACCCCTTGGTAAAGGCCCGGAGGATAGGCAGCAACGAGTGCGTGGCCAGGGCCGGAGCCTCGTCAATCTTGGTGTAAATGATCTGGGACGATTCTGGCATATTCTTTTCCTTATAAAACAAGTTTCGCGGGCCGCGACGAGGCGCAAAGAGCTGTTGGGTTACAGGCCCGGCCTCACGAATCAACACCGATTATAGGTCAGTTAAATTGACATTCCTAGTCTTGCCTCCGAGCGTGACTGAGAACGATGGCTATTTTCGGAACATCACGTCAGAGAATCAGAACAAATCGTGTCGGCAATAGCGCCAGTGGACTAAAGCTTCTGGTAGATCTGGACTCGGTGGCGGTAGCAGTCGGCCACATAGACTTTGCCGTTCCCGTCCACGTGGACCGACACCGGGCGGTAGAAGCGGCGCTTGGGTTCGATGTTTTGGACCGCCAACTCCAGCTTTCTTTCAATATCCGGGTTGGCGGCAAGCAAGGTCCGGCCCCACTTGGACATTCCACTGTGGCCGATGAGCACGTCTTTGAAATCACCGGTCCGGTCGAAGACTTGGACCCGGTCGTTCAACCAGTCGCATACGTAAATATCGCCGTCTGCATCCACGGAGATGCCATTGGGGCGGTTGAACTGCCCCTCATCTCCACCCGAGGCGCCAAAGGCCATCAGAAAATTGCCTTCAGCGTCAAACTTCTGGACCCGGTCGTTGCGCCAATCGGTGACGTAAACATCCCCAGAAATGTCGATAGCGATGCCCCAAGGCATGTTGAACTGCCCTTCAGCATCTCCCAAAGCGCCCCATTTGGATACGAACTCACCATTAGCGGTTAGCGCCTGCACCCGGTGATTGAGGGTGTCGACCACATACAGATTGCCGCCGGGGCCGAATTCCAGGCCGGAGGGGCGGTCCAATTCTCCTGGGCCGCTGCCGTGACCACCAAAGGTCCTGGTGAATTGTCGGTCGGCTCCGAAAACGCTGATCCGGTGGGAGTGTTCGTCAGCCAGATAGACCTCACCCTGGGGGCTGAAAGCGATGTCGGTCACCCAGATGAACTCTCCGGGGCCCTCGCCCCAGACGCCGAACTGGTCCAGGTAATCGCCGTCGGTGGTGCACCGGCTGACACGCACACCGTCCGGTTGTTTTGGGTTGGCCCGATTGGCCACATACAACATCCCGTCGGGGCCGGTTGTAACCGCCACCGGGCCGCTGAATCCGGGGCCGGCCGGGGACAGCAGGCCGATCACGTCGTGGTAGCGGTAAAAGCCTTGGGTAGAAACGGGTTGTTCAGTCTCGGTAGTCATGGTTACGCGAACTGGTACTCCCGGCTAGAGCCAATCATCTTCATGGTGTGGAGAAAGGTGTTTTCCGCGAACAGGCGGTCTTCAGGACTGCCGGCTACGAGACCACTGCGTTGGGCGAGCATGGCTCGGACTTCGCCGGCTAGGTGCGCTTTATTCTTTTCGTGCAGCCGCATGTGGCCCAGTAGTTCAAGGCAGGCGTCAATGACCGACTCCGGGTCCAGTTCGTCCATACGGTCTAGCAGCGCATCGACCATGGCCCGAACTCCGGGTTGTTGGATGTCGCTGACCTGGTCGGCCACGAAATTTATTCGTTCAACCAGGCTGCCGCTGTCGATCCATTCCTCGCCGGTATGCCAACCTTCCACCGACGGCGGGTTTAGCAGGTCTTGGCCCATATAGCGACACCCCATGGCCACGTCGAAGATGCCCCGTTTCGGAAATTTAAAATCGCCCAACAGGTGGAGCGTACCCACCACGACTTCCGCCGGGCTTTTTACCTTGGCGAAACGGGCACGGTCCGACTTGAAAAAATCGGAGTTGAACAGGACATCGAGCATCGACCGTATGTCGTAGTTCGACCGGAAATATTCCTCTTCCAAAATCTTGATGGCTTCTGGATCGCCGGGGGGCGTGTGTTGCCAGGCGGGAACTTGGACATCGTCAGCAACGAAAAAGTTGTAGAGGTGGCGGGAGATGAACCGGGCGGTGGCCGGCTGCTCGACGATGATATCGATGATGTCTTCGCCGTTGAAGTTGCCGGTATGGCCCAAGAATGTCTTCTCTTCTTCATCATGGTCATCCGGAAGATACCGGAAGCGCCAAGGGAGCTTGCCGAAGGGAAATGAAGTCACGTTGTCGTCATCGATGGTCCAGCCGGTGAATGCGCGGGCAGCTGATTGGACGTCGTCTTCGGTGTAGTTCTCCTGGCCGTTCATGCCCACTCCAAGGGAGAACAACTCCAGCAGTTCCCGGCCCCAGTTCTCGTTGGGGGCGTCCTTGTGGTTGAAGTTGTTATCCAGCCAGAAGATCATCGCCGGGTCTTTGGCCAGGCCAACCAGAAGTTCCCGGAAATTGCCCAGCCCCTGCTCGCGGAACAGGTCTATCTGGTTGAGCATGGTCTTTTCGTGGAGGACCTTGGCCAGTCCGGTGGCGAACACCCCGTGCCAGAACAGGGCAATCTTCTCCTGCAGTGGCCGGCCTCCGGCATAGGCGTTCATGCGATAGACCGACTCGGTCAGCGCTCCTTCGATGTTCCGGCTCTCTTTCCAATCGATGTAGTACCGCTCCAGCACGTCTTCTTCGATAGCCGGCTGTAGCTCGGGATGGAGTAGTTGGTCAACGACGGCTTCGTAGCCTAGCTGGGAGTAGCGGTCCAGCTCTTGGAAGGTTGCGCCAAAACCGGCGCGGCGTAGAAGGTGCGCCAGTAGGGGTTTATCGGTCTCTGGCATAGTTCTAAATCTCCGAGAGGTTAAACGAAGTTCAGCTGCTCGAATTTTCCGCCAACGATAGACGCAGCATCCAGACCCAACCACTTCTCGGCAACAGTGCCGTAGACGCCCCTGAAGTCGATGTTGTACTTCAGGTCGCCTTCTTCAAGGTCTTCCGGGCGCATGGACGGAAACTCGCTGTAGATGCCGCCCGTCACCGGGTCACCGATGGCCAGCGCCAGTCCGCCGGCTCCGTGGTCGGTGCCTGAGCCGTTGTCCTTCACCCGCCGTCCGAACTCGGTGAACAGATAGATCAGTACCTTGTCGGCGGTGTCGTGCTCCTTGAGGTCTTCGTAGAAGTCGTTGATGGCGTGGGAGAGATGGTCCAATAAGATACCGTGCACCGGCCCCTGGTTGGCGTGGGTGTCGTAGCCCGGCTGCTCGGTGTAGAAGATTCGGGTGCCCAGATTAGCGGTTAAGACCTTGGCGATGCCCTGCAGGTTCCGGCCGATGATGCTGTCGCTGTATTCGATGCTGGACTGGTACTGGGCCGGGACTGTTTTCAAGATGTCCGCGCCCTTTAGGGCGTCCAGGCCGGTGGAGCCCAGGTAATCCATCACCGGACCGGTGCCCATGATTGGCGAATACATCCTAGAGAATAGGTCTAATGCTTGTATCCGCTCCTGTTCGCCGGTTATCCCTGTCAGGACTCCGTAGGTCTCCAGGACGGCTACCGAGGCGACAGGAACGCCGGTCAGGGCCATGGCCCGGGGCAGACCGCGACCGAAATTGACTCCGGTTAGCACGTTCTCGGCGTTGGGGTCCAGGTCACGGATGGCACGTCCCAGCCAGCCCTCGGTGCCGACCTTTTCCGGTTCGCAGGTGTGCCAGATGTCCATGGAGCGAAAGTGAGACCGGTTGGGGCCGGGGTAACCAATGCCGTTGATCACGGCTACTTTGCCCTGGTCGTAAAGGTCTTTAACGGCTGTGAGGGCTGGGTTGAACGCCAGCTCATCGCTGACGGGCAGGACGTCTTCTTGGGCGACGCTCACCGTTTTCCGGCTATCGTAATAAAGCGAGTCTTGGTAGGGGATGACCGTGTTGATGTAGTCGTTCCCGCCGGTCAATTGGACAACTACCAAGATCGGGTCTTTGTTAGTGCTCGTCAACTTACTGTCTCCTGCCGGGCGGTGGGCTGATTTTACCAGGCTACAGGTGTAAACCAAAGGGTTGGTCGGCTTAAGTACGCCCAGTGTTAACCCTCCAACTGCACAGCAAATTCTTTGGGCGTGGTCACAGGCAGTTGGCAGGCGTAGTTCTGGCAGACGTAGGCGGTAGGTTTGCCGTCGACCATACCGCGGGCTTCCAGCAGGGGCAGTCCATATTTCCCGGCATCGTCGGCGCTGTCCGCGCCTACCAAGACTTTGTTGGGGAAGAAGCCTCCATTGACGATTTGCATCAGTGCGGTGGTTGCCGAATCGTCTCTGGGACCGATGATTACCACTTCCTTTGGCGAAGACACATAAAAATCCAAGGCGGCAATCCAATGCCCGGTCCCTGCCGGGGCGCGGCCAATCAACTCTCGCAATGTGCGCAGCGGAATGGCGGCCTTCACCCGGTAATCTTCGTTCCCAGTGATCACCGCCAGTTTCAGGAGCACGTCCGTGGCCACCGAACCGCCGCAAGGCTGGGCGTTGTCCAGGACGTCCCGAGGCCGGACTACGAGGTGGTCGTGTTCTGCGCTGGTATCGTAGAAGCCGCCTACAGCGTCGTCCCAGAACAGCTCGATCATGCGGTCGGCGAGGCTGATCGACTCATCGAGCCACCGTTGGTCGAAGGTGGCCTCGTACAGAGCGAGAAGGCCATCGGCCACGAACGAGTAGTCTTCCAGGTATCCGGGCAGCTTGGCCTGGCCCGCTCGGTAGGTCCTGAGCAGTTTGCCTTCGGGGCGCATGGTCTCAAGTATGAAATTGGCGTTTTTGACGGCCGCGCCCAGGTAATCCTGACGCTCCAATGCGGCGCCTGCTTCGGCGAAGCTGCGGAGCATCATACCGTTCCAGGATGCCAGTACCTTGTCGTCCAGCAGTGGGTGCACCCGTTTTTCGCGTTCCGCCCAGAGGGCCAACTTCCCACGCTGGACCACGTCGATCAACCGCTCCAGGGATATCCCTTGGTGCTGGGAATATTCCGAGGCTTTTTGGCTGATGTTCAGGATGTTCTTGCCTTCGAAATTGCCCGACTCTGTAACGCCGAAGAACCCGCTGAATATGCCGGCCTCGTCGCCCAGAACGGCTTCGATCTCGGCTGGCGACCAGACGAAAAACTTGCCCTCCTCACCCTCGCTGTCGGCGTCGGTAGCCGAGTAGAAGCCGCCCTCGGGGCCGGTCATCTCCCGCAGGATATAGTCGAGGGTCTCCTCGGCGATGCGGCGGTACATGCCACGCGAGGTGGCTTGGTGGGCGTGTAGGTAGAGCCGGGCCAGGAGGGCGTTGTCGTAGAGCATCTTCTCGAAGTGGGGCACCAGCCAGTAGGTATCGGTGGAATAACGGGCGAAGCCGCCGGCGATCTGGTCGTAGATGCCGCCCATGGCCATCTTCTCTAGAGTGAGGTTCACCATTTCCAGAGCGCGGTCGTTGTAGCCGTGACGGTAGTAGCGGAGCAGCACTTCCAAGTTCATGGCCTGGGGGAACTTAGGCGCAGTACCGGTGCCGCCGTTCTGATAGTCAAAATTGGTTGCCAGAGTCGTATAGGCCTGATGCAACGTCTCCACCGTAAGTGGCGCGTCGCCCTTGGCCATTTGGCCGGTCCGGCCCATCTGCTCGGTGATCTGCGATGTGACCCGGTCGATCTCGCTCCGATCGTTGTGATATAGGGTCGCCACCGACTGTAGTAACCGGGGAAATCCTGGCATGTTGTGCCGGTCCACCGGCGGAAAATAGGTGCCACCGTAGAATGGGCGTCCGTCGGGGGTCAGGAACACGGTCATCGGCCAGCCGCCGCTGCCGGTCAGCATCTGCACCGCCTCCATGTAGACGGCATCCAAGTCGGGGCGCTCCTCCCGGTCAACCTTGATGCTGACGAAATGCTCGTTCATCAGTGCGGCGATGGATTCGTCCTCAAAGGACTCCCGCTCCATCACATGGCACCAGTGGCAGGCCGAGTAGCCGATGCTGAGCAGGATCGGTTTGTCTTCGTCCTTGGCCCGCTGCAGGGCTTCGTCGCCCCACGGATACCAGTCCACGGGGTTGTTGGCGTGCTGCAAGAGATAGGGGCTGGTCTCGCTGCTTAACCTGTTGGGCATGGTCCACCTATACGCAATCCGCCGATGGCGGCTAAAATCCTAAAAATGAGACTTGAGATATTGTCGGCGAAATCAAAACTGAAAGCTATAGCCTCCGTAATCGCGTCCACCGTCATTCTTTCGGTGGCCTGCGGAGGTGGAGATTCCTCTGTTCCCGCGGTAGCGCCGACGCTTGTAGGCCCTTCGGACGCTGGACAGCTATCGATGGGCGGAGGGGCGTTGGGTGGCAACGCCTCGACCATCCTGCTGGCCCAGATTCAGTTGGAAGAAGTGCCTGCCGGGCCATTAGCCTGGGTGACCCACCGATCCAGCCTTGCAGCGGGGGAATCGCTGAGTCACAACCATCCCTTCGCATTCGTTTACGCCGAACGCGGATCGCATGAATTGAAGTCCGAGCTGCTCATCACCGAAGTATTCGCCGAAGACACGGGCCACACGGCCGGCCAACAGGAAACCATCGTTTCCACCCTGAACCAAGGCGAAGGCGCGGCGGTCAGGCCCGGGTCTAACCATGTGCATGAGGCATCGGGCGGACCGTCCACATTCTGGGAAACACGATTGGACGTCCCAGATTACATTCTGGCCGACCCGGCGGTGGAGACGGTTTTTGTCAGCCCAACCCTGGAAGGCATCCCGAAAAATCCTTTGGCGGTGTTTGTGTTGGTTAAAGTGCCGCCGGGTGGGGAGACCAGCGTTCACACCCACCCCGGCCCCGAGTTTATCTACCAACTTTCAGGCGGTATCGACTATCAGAATGACATCGTTGGCATGCTGCAGATGACAAACGGGGATATCGAAGGAATACCGCCTGCCACATCGGTCCAAAAGCGGAATCCATCAGGAGGAACAGCCGCGTTTTTATCGTGGTTTCTCGTTGACCCGTCCCAACCCTTCGCATCGCCGGCATTTTTCCACGACACCGGTTTAGGCATCAACTTAGCATCACTGGAAAATGGGGCGTCTGTAGCTGCCGTGAGCTCCAATTTCGGAGGAGGCGGCATCTATTCAACATTTGGAGCCGCCAATGCCATAGACGGAGACACGGCGACCGAGTGGTCGTCAGCCAGCGACGGCGACACCGCATGGATCGACGTGGAACTGGCATTGGAGACCAACGTAACATCGGTGGGTTTCTGGACC
>Ga0207991_1001363_pt1 | contig 14932 bp, 21 predicted proteins | sample ETN07SmetaG_FD_185786 | JGI IMG/M metagenome (GOLD analysis project Ga0207991, IMG submission 185786) | Marine microbial and viral communities from oxygen minimum zone, Eastern Pacific Ocean - ETNP2014F14-07SV275 (SPAdes) (version 2) | ecosystem: Environmental > Aquatic > Marine > Oceanic ... | reverse complement strand
TTTTTATGAAATTCAGCAGAAGATGCATTTGTTCTATTTAATATCTCTGCCAAACCTGAAATTTTTCCTTCTAACTCGTCAGCATTTTCGCTAACATAATCTCTGAGTGTTAGAAACTCGGATTTTATATTTTTTAGATTTCCAACAACATTTTCTGAATCTCCTTTTGACGATACATGACCTAAATCTTCCTTTACATTTTCAACCCTATCAGCGATATTCATTATCATTTTAGAGTTATTTTTTATCGAATCAAAAGAGTCAGATATTTTTTGCATTAATTCACTTGATTTAGGCTCATTTTCATGAATCTGAGACATCTTCTCCACACGTTCCTGCAATTTGCTTGTTTGTGCATTGATCTTTGGAATAATATTTGACTGGCTTCTTACTTGTTCAAGTCCCACGAATAATCTTTCAGTATCGCCTTCAATGATATTGATCTTTTTTTCTTGCTTTTGGACATGTTCTATTGTAGTGCTTAGAGTATCAATCATATTTTTCATTGAAACAAGAACCCTTTGATTATCTGCAAAGATTTTGGACATCGTCTTAATTTCCTTTGATAGTGATTTGGTAGAATCTGAAACATCTGCAACCTTTTTTAATAATGATGGAATATTCGGTGTCTTGTTTGTACTTTTAACAGCCTTTGATTTTATGGTCACAACTGCCTAGATATTTTGGCATTGTTAAAAAGTTCGCTAAAATAAAATAAAAGAATTGGATTTCACTGATTGACAATCCTAGGTTCATGTAATAGCAAATGGAATGTTTTTTCAATCAAACCATTCATACTTTCTACAAAATTCTTTGTACAGTATTCACATTGTATCATATATTACGGTATGGTACGGTACTATTAATAATAAGGGTCATTGTCAAATTACCACAAATTGGTCAGATACCCCAGAGCTTATTTCCTCATAAAATCAGTCACTCTGATCATCATCCCGTTTGTATTACAGTATAACAGAAAATAAAGATATGCCGATTTAGATTGAAAGTGTATTCTAGCGATCTTTTTTTAAGAACAGATGTTTAATGAAAAGATGAAGGATTTTTTCTTACAAATTCAGTCTCAAGATAACGTTCAATCTTCTTTGAGTGAAAACGTATCTACTTTTATTGAAAAGATTAACCCGTTACAGCTACCACACGAAACTTTTGTAACTGATCTAGCAATAATAATGATTTTAGCAGCAATAGTAACGCTTGCATTTTTTAAAATTCGGCAGCCATTGATTATAGGATACCTGTTTGCTGGCATGTTAATAGGCCCTCTTTCCCCATTATGGACATCCTTTTTGCCTGCAAATGGAGGCTCAGCTTCGGTTGGCGGAATTGGTATTTTATCTGATATTTCTGCATTGAACCTTTTTGCTGATATTGGAGTCATTTTGTTGCTTTTTGTCATAGGCATTGAATTTCCGTTTGCAAAAATCCGTTCTATTGGAAAAGTAGCAGTTGGTGCAGGTACATTGGGATTATTTGCTACGCTAGGCGTGGTTTTTTTGGCTGCAGGTGCCATGGGCCTCAACTTCATGGATTCGCTATTTATCGCAGCGGCACTATCAATCAGCAGTACTGCAATAATTGTTAAAATTCTAGAGGAGTCTGGAAAGATAAAAAAGGAATCATCTATTCTTATTTTGGGCGTTTTAATTGTTGAAGACGTTATTGCAGTTATTCTGATTGCATCACTTGAATCAATTGGTTTAGTTGGAACTGTTTCGATTGAAGGTGTAGTTTTAGTTGCACTAGTGGCAGCTGGTCTAATTATTGGAACATTTACGATTGGAAGAAGAGTTATTCCTCCATTGATTGATAGGGTTGCAAGTGCAGAAAATAGGGAAATTTTGCTGTTAAGTGTTCTTGGAGTTTGTTTTGGCTATGCACTTTTAGCAAATATAGTTGGACTTTCTGTAGCCATAGGTGCATTCTTGGCTGGCGTTTTGGTTGCAGAATCCAAGTCTGCAGAAGTCTCAAAAATTTTGTCTAGCCCCATAAAAGACATGTTTGTAGCCATTTTCTTCGTATCTGTGGGGGCATTAATGGATATAACACAATTAGAAAGTTACATTTTCCTAGCAATTGCATTAATTGCCGTTACTGTTGCAATGAAATTTGGCAGTAATCTTCTAGGAAATATGGCGTTTAGGCAGCCCAAAGGAAAATCATTGCGAGTTGCATTTGCACTATCAGCGCCACGAGGCGAATTTTCAATTATTATTATAAAAGTTGGAGTTGATATGGGCGTAGTCAGCGCATTTCTTTTCCCATTAATAGGTTTGATAACCATAGTCACCGCATTCATATCGCCTTTTCTTACTAAATTAGGAGATAAAATAATTCCAAAACTTACAAAATCTTAGAAAATGACTAGTGAAGAAATGAAACAAATGCTTGAACGTACACATAAAGATCTTGATATTTTTGATTTCAATGGAAAAAATGTACCGAGAATTATGTTACCAGATAGACGATTTGACGAAATAATGGAAAAAATTTATGGCAAGGCAGTTTCTGTAAACACCAATCTTAACATTTTGCAAGATGGAATAGGGAATGTGTTTGTTGAAGTTTCACTTGATTTCTCATATGGAGATATACATGAAGAATTCCTGATTTATGCAAATGAATCTCTTGAATTTTTTGAATCTTTAGCAGATACTACCATGCTAGCTTTATCTCCACCGCAACATTCCGAAGTTAACCAAGACAAAATTTTCATGGTCCAACTACCAAAACCAGAAAAAGCTATTAATGCTCTAGATATAATAAAAAATGGTTTACGAAAGAAACTCGCTAACAATTCCTAATCATTAATGATAATGAAGAAGATGCAGTTGCCGGGATTTGAACCCGGGCCACGAACTTGGCAAGCTCGCATAATACCAAGCTATACTACAACTGCTTATTCGATAAATTTGATCAAGTCTATTAAAGCTTAATGCTTTTTGATATTCTTTTTAACTATAATCAACTAAAGAAACCATGGATAAAAAAATCCAAGAAGTTTTAGTAGAAAAAATACGCGAATCCACAAGCGCAAAGGATGAAATCATATCACTCGTTAACTCATTAGAACCGGAGGATGCACCCAACAATCTATTTGTGTATGGGATAATAATCGGAAGACTGTACAACTCATTTTATTATCAGTCTAGAAGAATTCTAAAAAGAGACCCAACTCAACAAGAATTTTCTGAATTCATTAAATTACTAGAAGAACATAAAAATGAATTATCAAAGATTACTTCTTAATTAAGGGGGTAACGCTAATTGATGGTGTTCCAGGTAATTTAACACATGCTCCCTTGAGTGCCTTTTTGGCTGCTTCCACATGTTCTTTTTTTACGTGCATTTCCATAATACATTGACCCTGTTTTACACGCGCCCCCAGGCTCAATGCCTTTCCAAACGCCCTTCTCATGCCTTCCTGCAAACGATCTGCTCCCGCTGCAGCAATCATTTTATTCTCTCTAAGTAACACATGTGGATAAATTCGTAATTTTGAGAAATAGCCACTTTCTCCCGTTGTTTTCTCAAGTGTTTTATTTGCCGCAAGCCTAGTTGATTCTATAGCTATATGCGTTATCTGAAGTTTTTCATTAATCGAAAGCTTAACACTATAATCATAGTCCCCTTTCTGCCCACCTTCAAATTTAGCTATTTTAATTTGAGGCTTACCCTTGATGTACTTCTTTCTTGTATATGGCTGACCGTTGCCCCTTCTGTAACACTGACCATGCATAATTTACACTTGCTCTGTAGCCCATATTTTAACGGTAGTCTTCACACACCTTATATGGTAAATAATAACCAATTTTTTCGTGTCATTCGAAACAGATTCACAAATAGAAGGTGTTTTAATCAAAAACAAACCTTTGATCTTAAATCCTGACACGCAACGGTTTCTTGAACAGAGAGGTTTTGGTGAGTGGGAAAAAAACAAATTCATCTTAAAACCATTTGAATCTCTTTATCTCTTACACACTGGCAAATTAACTATCTTCAAAGGTAAAAAGAAAATAGATTTTGATTCTCTTTTACAAATTTGTAAACAACAGGATGTGCACATTCTAACAAAATTTCTAGTTTATCGAGATCTTAGGGCAAGGGGATACGTTGTTAAAGATGGATTTGGATTTGGTTCAGACTTTAGAGTTTATGATAAAGGGGATTTAGGAGAAAAGGGTGCCAAGTTTTTAGTGTTCAGCCTTAATGAAGGAAAACAAGAGAAGATAGGGAAACTACAAAAAAAGATTCAAGAAATAACCAAAATGGGCAAAGAACCAATCATCGCAGTAATTGAAAGGCGTGGTGAAGTAATTTATTATAAAATTTCAAAAATTAACTTTAATCAAAACATTCTCAAAACAGATATGAAAGAGTTTGATTTTTAGTTTAGATCAACTGCCCATTCAGCTGAATATTTTAAAAGATTTTTTCTCTCTGCGAACAACAAGTCATAGACTTCAACGTATTTTGTCTTATTAGTCCACAGGTTTTCAAAATTATTAATTTTAGTATCCACACGAGATTTGTCATCCCAAGATGTGTAAACATCAATTGATTCAAAGTTTCTATTTTCTGTGTCAAAAGTGACATTTGATGTACCTGAAAATGCAACAACATCATCATTGGAATCTCTAAATATCCCCATACGCTCCTCAAATGTCCCATCTACAAATTCTGAATTTGGAATTGCAATCTTTACCTCAAGCTTAAAATCATTGATTATATTCTGGAGATGTTTAATTTTATCATTCTGGATAACATTCCCATTAAATCTACCAATCTTTCTTTGTTGATCAAATAGTTTCGTTAACATATTCAAGTCAGATGTGTTAAATCTATGCCCTGAAATCAGCCTAATCTTGGCATATCTGTCTTGTATATTTTCCAAACCGAAAGTTAGTGTACTTAGACTTTTGACTGAGATGTATTCTATTGTTCTATCATATTGTATACAATTACTTAAACAAGGAATAAAAAATTCTGAAACAACATCATCTCTATCAGACCTATACTCCTGTTTTAAAGACAAATCACGTAAAGCCATCTAAATAAAAAACATATGCGAATTATTTAAGCACATTAAGTTAAACTAGAATATGCTCCCGCCGGGATTTGAACCCGGGATCACTGGCTTGAGAAGCCAGTATGCTTGGCCGGACTACACCACAGGAGCTTATAGAAACAAGGATAAATCACAATTTAAAGCAATAACATTCTGCCTGCTTTCCAATTTCAAGAATCTTATTATTATTTACATTGAATGGTAAAAAATTCCCATTTCTAAACTTTATACAAAATACTTTCTCATAATTTTTGTTTGGATATAAAAAATGTGTTAGAAAAACTTTCAATTAAGGAATATCCTGTTGGAATGGGAGGTTGTCATAGTCTTGGCACTAATTATGATTGTTGTGAATACAATCTTACAGTATTTGATGGAAAAAAACAAGAAGAGTCTATTCTTGAATTTGATGGGATTTTTTATCATATTTATCACGGAACGTTACAAGAAACATCTCCTGACATTTTATTACAGTATAATAACATGAAAATCCTGTTTGATGAACAATGGGAGCTTCAGACACTCTTATCAAAAATTAAAAACAAAAAAGAACAGATCTTTAACGCATACGTAAAAAATTGTTTGGTAGATGCTACGATGTGCATTACAAAAACAAAAAATGGACTAGACAGTGATCCATATGCTTCTACGTGGTTAAAATGTGCTGCATTTTCTCTAACTGATGCAATATCTGTGATAAATTTACAGTGTCCCAGTCCTGCACACATGTTAAAGATATTACGTAAATTCAAAAAAAACAAAATCAACGAATGTATTTCGACTATAGCTGAATCAATTGGAACAGAGCGAGCTACACCAACTCTGCTTTCAAGAATGTCCAAGTCTACCATAGGCTTTTCAGATATGATAGAAGCCAATTCTCATTCTAAAATCATATCTCAGAAATACCAGTATATGATAAGCAATTCGCTGTTTACTGACTGCTATTTTTTCCTTGGGTATATCAATCGAAATAATTTCATAAAAATTAAGGATCTTCACAGAAAACCAGAATTTATCCATATATTGAAAACTGCATTTGATCTTGAAGGTGATTTCATTAAGATTGAGTCACAAGCCAATAAGTTACATAATACAGCTAACTTTTTACTTTCTATTCCGCATGACGATATCAAAAATTTTTAGACCTAAAGATCTGTATAACGGTGTGATTTTTTCAATAAAGTTTTAAAACCATGTAATTGCTACATTTCCCATGGTAGATCAAGCATGTGGCTGCGAAGCCGCTACTGGCGATGACACTTACAAATGTGATTGTGAAATGCAGGGTGCCTGCATTTGTAGTGCAGATTGTACTTGCGATTGTTCAGTTTGTAAAGAAGCAGTAACCCCAATGAAATAATCTCTTTTTCCTTTCTTTTTATTGGATTATGAGATTACGTGAGAAATTTACAATTTTGAAAAATTAGTTTTTTTATTGTTAAAGTTTATTCTTCTTCTTCCTCAAATCCCCAAGATTTGACTAATTCCTTTTGGAATGTATCAGCCTGTTTTTCATTCAACTTATCGCCACAGTTTTTATGAGTTGGAACTATAATCATTCCAGCAAGCTTGAACTCAACTTCGTAAAAATGGATCTTTGAACATTCGCACATATCTACTTAATTCAGAATAATACTCTATATTTGCTTATTCGAAACATTAACTAACTTTGCCAACGATCTACATACTGTTTGCAAAATCAATTAGTAATCATTCTTTTTTCGCTTATTCTTGTTAGTGGTAGTGTTGCTCCAGCAGTTTTTGCTCAAGCACCAGAAGCTGCTACTGGTGCTGGTGCTAGGGGCGGTGTAGATATTGATGGCTCATGGTATGTGGGGGAAAATCTCAAAGTAGGTGATTTTTTCAAATACAAATTGTGCCATCAATCTTATAAGGACTGTTCAGACTTTTGGATGTCATTTTGGGTAGAAAAAGAAACAGTAGTGGATGGTGAAAAAATGTGGCTCTTTCAAGTTCTAGTTGAAGATGGAGACAAAGTTGTCAAGGGCTACATGAATATTGGAAAGGTTGCACCGGAACCAACTGGTGGCAGTGATAACATTATTTCATATGGTGCTGTATACAAATCCTCAATATCGTGGCTTTCTGGTTTTGTCACTGGAGAAATTGATCAACCTGGCAAGGGACCAAAAGATTTTAGACTTCCTTCATGGGGCAAGATTGCAAATATTGGCGGTGAGCAGATAGCTGCAATCGGCTTGCAAACTATTAGTGTTCCATCAGGTGAATATGATACAATTGTTGTTGGTTGGAAATCTGGCGGCAAAACAAGCCATATATGGGTAGTAGATGAGTTTCCATTTCCAGTAAAGGCTAGTACATGGGAACATGTGACAGAGAACCCACCTCCGCAGGAATATAGATTTGAATTACATGAGTACAGAGAAAATGTCTCCACAAATCCATTTACAAATTTTGTAGATACAGCGCAGAAACAGGCTGAGAAAGGCTGTTCTACTGAATATGATATGGTAAAAAAAGTAACAAACACAAACACTAATTCAATGTTTGTTAAAATGTTCTATGGTCCTGAAAAACCTAGAATTGGCTGTGAAATGAAATTTATTATAGAATTTATGAAACCTTACTCTTCTGATCTATTTGAACATCAAGTTCATTATGACATTTTAAGAGTTGATATTATTGATGGTCAGACAGTACCCACATATTCAGCAGCTAATGACGAAGGGCGTGACCACTTCTGGTCTGCAGGAGGGAAAGTACTTCGACATTGGCTACTAGAGGGTCAGTCTGGACTGCAAACATTTGCCATAAATATTAAAGGAGTTGGACCAGAATTTATTGCTCCAAGTGTTGGGGCGGGTTTTTTTACATTTGAGGTTGATGTGCAGGAATCAAAATCAGCATCAAAACCAATTGTAGCAACGGAATCTGAAACAAGCATTCCAGGCTGGATAAAGAATAATGCTGAATGGTGGGCGGATGACCTGATTCCCGACTCTGGATTTGTTTCAGGAATACAATGGCTTATCTCAAATGACATCATGAAAATACCACCAACCGAGCAGGGAACGGGATATGACAATGTAATTCCAGGCTGGATAAAGAATAATGCTGAATGGTGGGCAGACGACATGATTCCTGACTCTGCGTTTGTCTCTGGTCTTCAGTGGCTCATCTCAAATGGAATCATGAAGCTTTCATAGAACACAACCGTTAAAATCTGACTATCTAATTATCTAAACGGTGATAATTTTTGACTGGCTTATTTTCATACCCAAAAAGGAAACTTAGAAAACTGATCAAGGAAAGTGAATTTGAGGAAGCCATTGCTTTAGGAAACAGCATGGAAGAAAAATATCAGTATGACCCTGATTTTCTTTTTATTATGGCAGGCATGTTTTATATTCTAGAAGACGCAAAAAAAACTCTACATTACGTTGATCGACTTTTAAAAATCAATGAGTATGATACGGAAGCGCTTTCACTCAAATTAAGAGCACATCAATATTTTAAAGAAACTGCCAAAGTAATAGATTGCTGTAAAAAAATTCTAAAGATAGACTCTGATGCTTTTCAGGTCAGGGATATCCTAAACGAATTAGAAGGAAAATAGTTATACATTTTCTCTTTTCTTCTCAGCTCTGAACTTCTCGTATTTCGTTTCTCCTTTATGATGTGCATCTTTCACTAAATACACATTTTCTAAAAGCCAATCACAAAATTCTGTTACTTTGTCCGTAAATTCATACCATATGTGCAAAGAATGTGGTAGGATGTCAATTCGCTCTTCTTTTCTTCCACTTTCATTCGCTGGACCAAGAAATACCCTGACACCTTCCTTACCTTCATACATGTAAGCATCTTCTGTTTCCACGTCTCCAAAAATTTCCCTTGCCTTTTCTTTGATTATACTACGCTCAATGGGGAATCTCGTCTTTTCCATATCCACAATGAAGCTCAAATCTTGTTTTCCATACATGTCAAAATTTTCTATTTTTCCCTTATGTGGAAAATTTACTAATAGCTCAATGTTGTATTTTTTTCCAACTTCTTTTCCAAGTTCTCCTATCTTTTTGTATGCAATTGCAGGTTGTTTTTTTAATAAAACCATGATTTGTGGTAAATTTGATTTTAGTTCCTTTTGTAGATCTTTTGTAATTGTTGTGAAGATCATACAGAAATTACGTATTCTTTTAATATATTGATTAAGATTGGGTTTTTTAATAATTACATTATCTAGAGTTTATGGCACTACCAGCGGACGGTGATTTTATTCCTGATGATGAAAATTCAGAACGAGCTGCGAATGTAGACAGCTATAGAATCACTTGCATTGATTTCATTAAGGATATTTCACAGGATTATCTTGCTTGGGTGGAACGTTACAAGTTGCCAGAGGAAGAGGATAAAAAAAGACGAACCGAAATAGCTACCATTATTGAACGAACCAATGAATGGATTGCTAAAGTTCCACAAACTTTCAAGGCTGTAGATGTGGTAATGAATGATGGAATACAAAAGATGGCAGAGGCTACAGCTGGAAAGCCGTTTCAGATTGGTGTTTTCGTGGACAAAAAGTCAGGGTATACACTGGCAAAACCTGGAATTATTGATGTAAATGTAAAGGCTGCAGGTAGAGAGAATAGTAAAACTAAGCTTGGTTCTCACGCCAAGGAGCAAAGGTTCAGAATAGAATCAACTGGTAAAGCATTTTTTGATGAAACAAACGTTACAGAGGATGAGAGTGATCTTTTGGACATTAATTTGAAGCTGAATGCTGAAGAATGTAAACAGCGTGACGTGATATCATTTACCGTTATTGTGAGTGAAATGCAAAATGGAATGGAGTATGATAGACGAGGAGTTAGTACCGTCATACACATTGTTTAGTTATAATTTAAGAATTAGATTTTATCAAGCAGTTGTTTCTTCTTTGCCTGAAATTCCTTATTGCTAATAATGCCTGCCTTTTTTAACTCGCCTAGTTTTTTGAGCAGTTCTACATTGTCATCAGAGGATCTAATCATGCGTTTTGCCTTTGTGATTTTCTTTGATACTGTTTTTTTGGCTCGTGCTTTAACCTGCTTACCTAGCTGAAGACCTCTTATTTTTGCCAACCTGCCAATTTTCTGTCCCTTCTCCTTTGCATCATCTACGGATTCCAAAAGTTTCTCTAAAAACTCTTCATCATTTGGTTTGAAACGTCTTTGAAACTCCTGCATGACAAGAACAGGATATGGAGTCCATTCAACATCATTGTAAAATTGCTTGATATGTTTATCTGGAATTGATTTTAGATATTTGATAAAAAATTCTTCAGATTTTTTGTTCATATACATACTTTACATTCTAGTTATTAATAATATTCTAAGATACCAGTCAAACCTTTTGCCAAGCCATAAATCCACCTTCAAGGTTCTTTACGTCAAACCCTGCTTTGGCTAATTCATCAGCAGCGATATTAGCACGATATCCAGATGCACAAAAAGTACAAATCTTTTTTCCCTTTAGCTCATCAATCTTTCCTTGTTTTACATTCCGGATGGCTAGACCTAGTGGCATGTGGGTTGATCCATCAATAGTACCATTTGCAAGTTCATCCTGTTCTCGTACATCAATTATAACGAACTGGTCAAGTGCCTGCTTTAGCTCAGAAGCACTGATGATATCTGCCATAAACAGCATTGTTATACTTGATATATTAACACCACATACTAGGAACATGGCCAGGGAGGCAGTCCTTTATGAAAAAAGACCTAATGGGAAAGTTCTGTGCACAGCATGTGCTAGATATTGTGAGATGAGAGAGGGGCAGATTGGTCTTTGTGGCATTAGGGGAAATGAAAACGGAAAGCTTGATCTTTATGTTTATGGAAAGGTTATCGCAGGTCATGTTGACCCAATTGAAAAAAAGCCTGTAATTCATTATCATCCAGGCAGTAAAATTTTTTCAATTGCTACTACTGGCTGTAACTGGTTATGCAAGTATTGTCAGAACTCTGACATCAGCCAGAGGCGCAAAGTAGAGGGCGTTGACATGACACCGGAGCAGGTAGCAAACACTGCTGTTGAGTATGGTGCAGATGGAATTGCGTATACCTACAACGAGCCTTCAATATTTATCGAATTTGCACGTGATTGTGGTGTAGTTGCAAGAAAAAAGGGGCTCTTCAACATTTTTGTCTCAAATGGTTATGACACACCTGAATCAGTCAAGATGATGGATGAATTTTTGGATTGTATTACTATTGACTTTAAGGGCAGTGCAGAACCAGAGTTTACTAGAAAGTTCATCGGCGTACCGGATCCTCAACCAATATTTGACACCATTATAGAAATCAAGGACAAAACAAAAATTCACACTGAAATTACAGACTTGATAGTTCCACAGGTGGGTGACAGTTTGGAGTATGCAAGAAAGCTTGCAAAGTTTGTTTATGACGAGTTAGGTCCGGAAACTGTAATCCATTTTCTGCGGTTCCATCCTGATTACAAGATGATGGAATACCCAGTAACACCAGTAAAGACATTGGAAAAACATTATGAAATTGCAAAAAGTGAGGGGCTCAAGTATGTATATCTAGGAAACGTTCCGGGGCATCCATGGGAACACACCTATTGCGCAGGGTGTAATGAGATTGTGGTGAAAAGATTTGGATTTGACATACAGGAATGGAATCTTGATAAAAACAACAAGTGTAAATTTTGTGGGAACCAAATTCCCATAACAGGTTCCCTAGCCAAGGGCTACAAGCAGGAAAGATTTCAGTTTGTGGTTTAGGTAAAAATTATCGAGGCATAGCCAACTACAGAACTTTTGTCTCCCGAGACATCTCCGCTAGTAGCATACTTTAGCAATTTTCCCTCGGTGGCACCCAATTCCTTAGATGCAACCATAGTGGCAGCAATTGCACCATACCCACAAGCAGTTACTTTTCTTTCATACAAAATATTATAAAATTCATCAACATCTAACTTCAAAATAGGCTCAATTAGTGCTAGGTCTTGTCTATGTGCAAACCCGTTTTCTTCATAATGTGTAAAGTCGGATGAGCCAATCAGCAAGGCATCTTTTTTTTGGGCAATTTTTGCAATTGCAGAGCCCAATTTTGTTGCTGTTTTTTGTTCTTGATTGATTAATGAGATAGGCAAGATTTTCATATCATGAGAAAATGTTTCCTGCAACATAGGAATCTGCACTTCAATGCTGTGTTCTTTCGAGTGAGAGAAAGAATCAAGTTCCAAGACGTCCAAGTCATTTCTTAATTCTAACGCAGATTCTGAATCCACCTCAGCTAAACCAAGAGGGGTCTTCCATCTAGCATCAATCATTGACGCTACATTTTGACCTATTCCATAGTGGTTAGGTCCAGTAATGATTGCCAGCTTACTTGTTGATGATGAAATTGAATAAAATGAATGGCATGCAATAGGCCCAGAATATACAAACCCTGCATGTGGGCATATGACTCCGTAAATTTTTTGATCAGTATCCGTAGGAGGAATTTTGCCAGGACCGACTGGATGCATAAAGCAGTCGTGTATGATGCTTTTCAATTCCCTTTCATCTCCTGGATAAAATGTTCCGGAAACAGCAGGCTCTCTAACTTCCATTACTTTTCCTCACAACTTCACCGTTTGGTATTTCTTCTTTAAACACGATACCCTCAAACTTTTCAATCTTAGCCTCACCGCTTTTCCAAAAGTCCTTTGCAAGACCAGCCTTTAGGCAAGTATGTTGCAAAAACTCTTCCTCGTTCCAACCATATTCACCAGGAACCTGAGGCAGAAGCAAACCGGAGTAAAAAGAGTGGCTTATGATCAAGCCGTCTCTGCCAACCTTGATTTTTGACAAGTATTCCGCCGGATCAGATACGTCAATTTCTATCGGCTGCGTTAGAACTGTGACTTCAAACACAATGTCCCCTAGTTCTTTCATTGTTACAGGAGAGAACCTAGGATCTTCAGTGGCAGCAGCAATAGCCTCATCTACGATTGCGCGTGACAGTTTTTGTACCGGCAAAGGAAACCCAACACACCCTCGTAGTCCACCAGTCTTGTTTAGCGTAACAAACACACCAGAATTAAATGAGAACTTTTTTTCAAACTCAGGTTCCAATTTAATTTTATTACCATTTGAAAGAAATTCAGTCACTGCTTTTCTTGCGGTTCTGACCAAAATAGCACCGTCCGAATCAGATAATTTACTGTCTTCTGCCATGATCTATTCTCCTGAATATGATCAACTGGTATGTATTAAAAAAACATTAAATTTTACAAACCATTTTGTGTTTTATGGCTCAACCAACTCTGGCAATAATTGCATTGGTAATAGTCACTGTTGCATTGATAGGGCAAGCAATAGAAATGAGAAAAATACGGATAAGAAAATATGGCGAAGATTCGATAGGGCATCCCAATATATTTCTGGATAAAAAAAATTTCAAGTGGTACGCACTTATTGGTATAGGATTTGGCTTGGCGTTTGGCGCACAGTTTTTTTAATTTAATCAAAGCTTACTTCTAAAACGACTCTGGGCTCACTTGCACGTTTTTCATCATCGTACTTTAACTGGGAAATTTTCTTACAAAGCAAGTCATCTCTAATCAAAGCAGCTTTTCCTGTAAAACTTTCATCTCCAATTTCAACTATTACACTAGGATTTTCTATAGCATTTTTTAGCCAGTCACTGTTTGCATTTCTTCTTGAGAAATACACTTTTCCATTATATTTTACCACAAGTAATTCAACTCGATGATTTTCTCCAGTCTTTCTTCCTTTGGTTTCTAAAATTGCCTTAAATCTAATTTCATTGTTTTTCATATCAAATCCGAGCCTAGTCAAGTAATTTAACTACAATGATTGAAAATTCTGATATTGAGTTTGATAAAAGAATACGGTGATTTTGCCGCATGTCTACACGCTTAGAGGGAATGCCAGAACATCTCAAGACAGCAGATGAATTTAGGGGAAAGCCTGTTGTAGATAGAGAAGGAATCAGATATGGCAAGGTTAAACACATCCACATTAATTCTGACACGCTTTCTGTTGCAGGTGTAACAGTACATCAAGGATTTCACAAAGACTATTACCTATCAAATGATTCTATTGACAAGTTTACTGAAAAAACACTTCTTCTTAGTACACCACCCATCAGAATAGGTGTACAAGTAGTTGACATTGACGGCACTAAAATTGGCAAAGTGAAAAAATTACACCGTCATCCTGATACTAACGAGCTTGAATACATTGAAATTCCTACTGGGCTTTTACATAAAAAACTAATTTCAAAATCAGACATCTGGGGAATAGGCGAAAAAATTATTCTTAATTTTACCAAAAAAGAATTCAGCAAGCTAGAATAACACTTTATCATTTCAATTCCTCATGAACATCATCAAGGCAAATATAGCCATAGCAATGGAAGAACCCACTCCTAACGCAAAAATAATCTTACCACCGGTCATAGACAAACCCATATTTTAGATTCTGAATGTAATTTACATATAATCTTTCTAGGCAGAATATTCGCAATCAAATTATAATTAAAAAAAATAGATCTGATATTGAAAGCAATAGAAGTTGACTCACTTACAAAAGAATTTGGAGATTTTAAGGCTGTAGACGATATTTCCTTCCAAGTTGAGGAAGGAGAGATTTTTGGTTTCCTAGGACCTAATGGCGCAGGAAAGAGCACTACGATGATGATACTTACAACTTTGCTGAAGCCAACATCAGGTAATGTGCTTGTAGGTGGCTATGATGTTATGCTAAATGCCAAAAAGGTCAGAGAAAAAATTGGTTATGTTCAACAGGAAATCAGTGTTGATGAGTTTCTAACAGGCAGGGAAAATCTT
>Ga0207991_1001360_pt1 | contig 14968 bp, 13 predicted proteins | sample ETN07SmetaG_FD_185786 | JGI IMG/M metagenome (GOLD analysis project Ga0207991, IMG submission 185786) | Marine microbial and viral communities from oxygen minimum zone, Eastern Pacific Ocean - ETNP2014F14-07SV275 (SPAdes) (version 2) | ecosystem: Environmental > Aquatic > Marine > Oceanic ... | reverse complement strand
AAATCAGCAGTCATTCCATCCTCAGAAGTGATTGCTCTTAAAAGACATATATGTTCGTAGGTTCTATTGTCTCCCATTACTCCAACAGTTTTAACAGGTAGTAAAGAGGCATAAGCCTGCCAAATTTTATGGTAAAGATTATATTTATGTAAGTGGTTAATAAAATAATAATCTGCTTCTTTTAAGATATTTATCTTTTCCTTAGTTATAATACCTGGCATTCTTATTGCTAAACCAGGACCAGGAAAAGGGTGTCTAGAAATTATTTCCTTTGATAACTTTAGCTCTAATCCAAGTTTTCTGACTTCATCCTTAAATAAATATTTTAGTGGCTCAACTAATTTTAGTTTCATTTTTTTTGGTAAACCACCTACATTATGATGTGATTTTATTTTTGAAGTTTGACTTCCCGTCACTGATTTGCTCTCAATTAAATCCGGATATAAGGTTCCCTGGGCCAAAAATTTGATATTTTTTATTTTATTTGCATATTTTTCAAATATTTCGATAAATAAATTTCCAATGATTTTTCTTTTCTTTTCAGGATCAGAAACATTGATTAGTCTGTTAATAAATTCTTTTTCCGCGTTTACATAAATTAAATTAATTTTTAGTTTTCTTTTAAATGTGCTCACTACTTGATTTTCTTCATTTTTTCTAAGAAGGCCAGTGTTTACAAAAATACACGTAAGATTTTTACCAATAGCTTTGCTCAATAATTGTGCAACAACACTACTATCTACACCACCAGATAAGGCGCATATAACTTTGTTGTCACCTATTTGTTTTTTAACATCTTTAATCAATTTTAACTTTTGATGTTTTATTAACCAATTTTTTTTGGCTTTACATATGGAAAATAAAAAATTCTTTAAAAGAATTTTGCCCTTATTAGTATGTGTGACTTCAGGATGAAATTGAACTCCATAGTATTTTTTTTTATTATTTTCAATAATTGTAAATTTAGAATTTTTACTAGATGCAACTACTTTGAAACCATTTGGCAATTTAGATACATGATCAGCATGACTCATCCAAACATTATTAGTATTCTTATTATTAAAAAAATTCTTAATTAATAAACTATTATTAACTTTTTTAATTTCTGCCAAACCAAATTCTCTAAATTTAGATTTTTTAACCCTTCCACCTAGCTCTTTAGAAATAATTTGATGACCAAAACATATTCCTAGAATAGGTATATTTAAGAAAAGAACTTTTCTATTAAATCTAAATTTATAACTATTGTAAACATTTAGTGGTCCTCCAGATAAAATTAGTCCTATTACATTGTTAAACATTTTTAAACTATTTATTTTTTTATGACTCACAATTTCAGAAAAAACTCCAAGTTCTCTAATTCTTCTAGCTATGAGTTGAGTAAATTGAGAACCAAAATCAATAATTAAAATTTTGTTCAAATTATTGTTTAGACTCATTTTTGGGTTCAATATTTTTTAAATCCTTATTGATAGTTTTTGTTTTTTCACATAGTTTTGAACAGATAATAGTAAAGTCTTTAATTAAGCTTTTAACTTTAGAATAATTTGATTTCTTCAACTCAATATTGATCATCATATACATTGCTTCTTCATTATCTGGTTCTAGCAATAATGTAGTTTTTAAATTTTTTTCTTCTTCTTTTTCATTTTCTTCAAAATTATAAATTTTTGCTAAGTATAGATATGATTGTGCATCTTTAGGATTAAATACAATATTTCTTTGAAACAAAAATTTTGATTCTTCTAATTTTTTTGCATCAAATTTATTTTTAGCATCATTAAAAAAATTTTCCTTTGCTATTGCTAAATTAAAAAAATTTAAAAATAAAATAATACCTAGAATTAGTTTTAATTTATTAAACATTAATATTTGCTATCTTTTTTAATTTCATCAATATTATGTACCATACTTTCATAAAATCCGGCTTTTGTGATTTTTACAAAATTAGGTTTATTTCTTAAATTAATCACATTTTTAGATCCCAAATAACCCATTGATGACCTTAAACCACCAATTAGTTTATAAATAATTTTGTTAACATTTCCTTTAAATCTTACTAATCCTTCTACACCCTCTGGAACATATTTGGATATATCATTTTGTTTTTTTTGAAAATAACGATCAGCTGAACCCTTATTCATTGCTCCAATTGATCCCATGCCTCTAAAATTTTTATAAAGTTTCCCATTTTTTTTAATCAACTTTCCAGGAGCTTCCAATGTCCCTGCAAACAAAGAACCTATCATTACAGCATCAGCACCAGCAGCTAGTGCTTTTGCGATATCTCCTGAAAATTTTATTCCACCGTCTGAAATTATTTTAATTTTTCTATTTTTAACACCTTTTTTAACTTCTAAAATTGCGCTTAACTGAGGAACACCAATTCCAGCAACCAGTCTTGTTGTGCAAATTGAACCTGGACCAATACCAACTTTAATTATATCTACACCTAATCTAATTAAAAATTTAGCTGCCTCTAATGTCGCTATATTTCCAGCACATAATGTTGTTTTGTTTGTTTTTTTTCCTATTATCTTTTTAATTATTTCGCCAACTTTCTTACTATGACCATGAGCAGTATCAACAACAATCAAATCAACTTTTTCTTTTAAAATAGCTTCTGCTCTTTTTAATTCTTGCGGCCCTGCACCTACTGCTGCACCAACTAATAATTTTTTTTTTTTTACTTTTTTAATTTCAACAATCTGTTTTTTAACATCTAAATTTCTATGGATTACTCCGATTCCTCCGGCTCTAGCCATCGCTATAGCCATCTTTGCTTCTGTAACAGTATCCATTGCTGATGATAATAAAGGTATTTTTAATGATAAATTTTTAGATAATTTTGTCTCAGTATTTACTTCTGAAGGTAATATTTCAGAATACTTGGGTGCTAGCGTTACATCATCAAAGGTAAGTGCTTCTTTTATAGTATCCATAATCATTTATATATGATTCACTACAAATTTAAAGTCTCTACCTCAAATTTTTACAGATAATAAAATTTTCTTTAGAGTTTTTTCGACTAGATTTTGGTTTAAAAACTTTAACTTCTTTAAAAATTAATTTTGCCTTGGCGACTATTTCGTTAAATGTAGACCCCATAAAAATTTTTGATACAAATTTTCCATTATTATTTAACATTTCTCTAGAAAACAGCATCGCTTCCTTGCATAGTTCGCTTATATAAATTGAATCAATATTTTTGATTCCTGTAGTGTTTGCTGCCATATCTGACAAAACAACATCTGCCTTATATTTGAATAAATCTTTTATTTTGGACTGATTTTTTTTTTCTGTAAAATCTCCTTTAATCTGCACAATATTATCAATCTTTTCCATATCTTTTAAATCTATAGATACAATTTTACCATTTTTGATTTTTTTTGACGCATATTGTGACCAACTTCCAGGAGCTGCGCCAAGATCAATTATCGAAATTCCATTTCTAAAAATTTTGAACTTCTCATCAATTTCAATTAATTTATATGCTGCTCTAGATCTATATCCATCAATCTTTGCCCGTCTAATGTAGATATCTCTTTTTTGTTTATTGATCCAGTTTTTTGAAATTTTATTTTTCTTCAATTAGTTGTTAAACCTAAGACTTTTGGACTGTATATTGTTTCGTAATGTTTTTACATTAATCTTTACATCTTTATTTAATCTCATATCTTTATCGCCATCCCATATGCCAGCTGCTAAGTGCATAATGCCTATTTTATAATTAGGAAGATAAGGTTCAACAAATGTTTGTAGGTTTTCATCATATTTAGGAAGAAGGTTGCTTGCTATCCAATTGCAATTTAATGGTAAAAATTCTGTATCAATATTGTCAATATAAACACTCATATTAATTGCAAGACCTTCTGAACCAAAAATCTTTCCAGATTTTAATGTTTGTTGAAGATTTTTTTGCCATGAATTCCATCCTGGCGAGTTATGTTCTAATGAAAAAACACCAATATTAATATGTGGAGCAAAAGCTAACTTTCTAGCTTTATTTAAATCTATTTTAGAACTAATTGCATGTTTAAAATTTTGAGATTTAATTATAGCAAATTTTCCAAATAGCCATTCAACTTTAGACGTGATCTTATAACCTGGTCCTAATGTTTGAGTAATACCAAGTTTTCCTTTATTGCAAGCTTCAAAATATAATTCAACTGAACTCCAGTCGTTGACCCATGCATCACAATCAATCCACAAATATTTTTCATAGTTGGGGAAATATCGCGGTAAAAATGCTCTTGAAACTTGACTTTTTAACCATTCTTTTCCTATAACTTTAAATGTTGGAATATCTATATCCCATTCCGCTGATTTAATTTCATCTACTTTTTTTGTTAATAATGATTTTTGATCTTCAGTTAAGCCAGCATCTAAAATACAGATTGCTACATTCTTACTTTTTTCAAATCTAATTATTGAGTCTAGTAATTCATTTAATAATTCAAAATAATTTGAATCTGCTAAAGAAACAATTACATTTTTTTTCATCTACAACATATCTTCGAATTCATCATCGTCATTTTTGACTTGATTGATATTTTTTTGTTTATTAATTTTTCGATAATGTAAAAAGCTTATTGGAATCAAGCTTAAATAAATAAATCCACTTAAGAAAACAACTTTAAATGGATAAATCAATAATAGGCCAAAAAATAAAACTATACCAAATAACAAAAATACTGTCATACTACGAGGAATTATAATTTTTTTTAATGAATAAGTTGGAAGCTTGCTTATCAATAAAAATGAGACAGAAATAAAAAAGACTGGAACTAAAATATTATAGCTTATAATCAAGAAATCAAATTCACTTAAACTAAATATTAATGGCATTAACACAAGAATTCCACCTGCCGGTGACGGAACACCTTCAAAAAAATTATCTTTCCAAGAAGGTTCTTCATTAGAATTAACATTAAATCTAGCAAGTCTTAAAGTTACACACACTACATAGATTAAACAAAGTAACCATCCAAATTTTCCTAAATTATTTAATGACCAAAAATACATTACAAAAGATGGTGCTACACCAAAACTTATAACATCGGTTAATGAATCTAGTTCCTTTCCCACTTTCGATGTAGCTTTTATTAGTCTGGCTATTCTACCATCTAGGCCATCAATTAAGGCAGCAAAAATAATTGCAATTATCGCAAGTTCAAATTTTTCGTCTAAAGCAAATTTAATTGAGCTAAGACCAATACAAACTCCAATTAAAGTAAGCATGTTTGGCAATAACATTCTTGCTTTTCTATCAGATACAATCTTAAAACTATTTTTTGGTTTTTCCATATACTACCTTTTCGCTAATAATGTTTCTCCAGCTATTGTTTTTTGATTGACTTTGACTAGAGGAATATAATTTTCAAAATAAATATCTGCTCTACTTCCAAATCTAATTATTCCAATTCTATCACCTTGTTTTAAATTCTGATCTTCTGATATTTCACAAACTATTCTTCTAGCCATTAACCCCGCTATCTGCACTACAATAACATCTTCTCCTTGATTATTGATAATTTTATAGTAATTACGCTCATTATCTTCGCTTGCTTTATCAAGTGAAGCATTAAAAAATTTTCCAGGTTTATAAACTATTTCAGAAACTTTTCCATCACATGGTGTTCTGTTTACATGACAATCAAAAACATTCATAAAAATACTTACTTTGCTAAATTTTTTATTTTCCAAGCCCAATTCTTTTGGTCCTAAAGTTTCATAAACTTGGAGTACCATGCCATCTGCCGGGCTAACTAAATAATTATCATCATTAATAGATATTCTTTCTGGATCTCTAAAAAAATAATATACCCACACACTTAAAAACAAACCTAACAAACCTAGAAAGCTGCTAAAAAAATATAAAAAGATTGTTAGTGCAATAACTATAACTAAAAATTTATATCCTTCGGGATGAATCTTTGGAAAAATCTTGTCTAGCATAATCTTTAAATTGATAATTGTTCATTAATATGTATATAAAACTCCATAATTCAATTATTAAGATATATAATCAAAATATGAGTAAAATTAAGGTAAAAAACCCCATCGTTGAGCTAGATGGCGATGAAATGACAAGAGTGATATGGGATTTTATCAAAAATAAGCTGATCTTACCTTATTTAGATTTAGGTATAGAGTATTTTGATTTAGGCATAAAAAATAGAGATAATACTTCCGATCAAATCACAATTGATTGCGCTAAAGCTATAAAAAAAAATGGCGTCGGAATTAAATGTGCAACAATAACGCCAGATGAGGCTAGGGTTAAAGAATTTAATCTAAAAAAAATGTGGCGCTCTCCTAATGGAACTATTCGAAATATCATTGGAGGTACTGTTTTTAGAGAACCAATAATTTGCAAAAATATTCCAAAGCTCGTCCCATCTTGGACAGATCCAGTTATAATTGGTAGACATGCCTTTGGTGATCAATACAGAGCAACCGACTTTAAGGTGCCAGGCAAAGGTAAATTGGAAATTAAATGGACCTCAGAAGATGGAAGTGATGAAAAAAAATATGAAGTATTTAATTTTCCTGGTCCAGGAATTGCTTTGTCAATGTACAACTTGGACAAATCTATAGAAGATTTTGCAAGATCTTGTTTTAACTATGGATTGATTAAAAAATGGCCTGTTTATTTTTCGACTAAAAATACAATATTAAAAATTTATGATGGAAGATTTAAAGATATTTTTGCTTATATTTTTGAAAAAGAATTTAAATCAAAATTTGAAAAGAATAAGATCACATACACACATAAATTGATTGATGATATGGTTGCCTGTGCAATGAAATGGAGTGGCAAATATATTTGGGCCTGTAAAAATTACGATGGGGATGTTCAATCAGATACTGTAGCTCAAGGCTATGGTTCCCTAGGCTTAATGACCAGTGTTCTTCTTGCGCCAGATGGAAGAACTATGGAATCGGAAGCTGCCCATGGAACTGTTACAAGACATTATAGATTGCATCAACAAGGAAAAGAAACCTCAACAAACCCTATTGCCTCTGTTTTTGCTTGGGCAAGAGGTTTAAAACATAGAGGGGATTTAGATAATAATGAAGAACTAATCAATTTTTCATTAACTTTGGAAAAAGTTTGTATTGATACGGTCGAAGGTGGATTAATGACAAAAGATCTAGCTATATTGATTGGACCTTCAAATAAATATATGACAACCAATCAATTTTTAGATGAATTAGATGGCAGGCTTAAAAAGGATCTTAATTAATTAGACTTTTAATCTTTTCAAAAGACTCATCTACTTTTTCAACTATAGAACCTCCAGCTTGAGCAAAATCTGCTCTACCCCCTCCTCCTTTTCCTCCAATAATTTCGGAGCCAATCTTAACAAGATTAACTGCATCTATTTTTTTTGAAAGCTCTTGTGTTACTCCGACAGCTAAACCAATTTTATTATCTTTGATTGCATAAACAACAACCACTCCATTGCTTAATTCTTTTTTTCCACTATCAATCAATGATCTTAAATCTTTAAATGGAAGTTCTTTAATTTTTTGAAATCTAACCTTGATGTTGTTTATAGAAATATCACTAATAATATTTTTTGATTTATCTTCTAAAATTGAATTAACTAATAATTTTTCATATTGCTTATTTAGTTCCTTAATTATATCGCTTTGATTTTTTTCCTTGTTTAAATAAGGTTTTTCTTTAAGAGCTTTAATTTTTTCTATTAAGTCATTTATAATTTGTTCATTCTTTGCTTTAAACTCACCAGATTTTTTATCTTTATTTTTGAGGTAGTTTTGTAACTGTTTATCTCTTAAAGCCTCTACCCTTCTGACTCCTGCTGCTATTGATGATTGGTTTATTATTTTAAATTTTCCTATATTGCCAGTGTTTTTAACATGTGTTCCTCCACACAATTCAGTTGAAAAATATTTTTCGCTTTCATCACCCATAGATAAAACTCTTACTTCATCTCCATATTTTTCACCAAAAAGTGCTAATGCACCGTTATTTACTGCTTCTTTTGGTGTCATAATTCTGGTTTTTACATCAGTTTTTTTCTCCACCATAGAGTTTACATATTCTTCAATCTTTTCTATTTCCTCGGATGAAACTGGTTTCATGTGACTAAAATCAAACCTTAATCGATCTGCTTCAACTAACGAACCTTTTTGAGTGACATGTGTTCCTAAAACTCTTCTAAGTGACTCGTGTAATAAATGGGTTGCTGAATGATATGCTCTTATATTATCTCTTCTTTCAATGTTTATTTTTAATTCAACAGCATCATTGAGTTTTATGTTTCCAGATTTGACTTTTCCATAATGTACAAATAAATCTCCTAACTTTTTTTGAACATCATATACTTCAAACTTAAAATTTCCTGAAAAAATCTTTCCTGTATCTCCAACTTGGCCTCCAGACTCACCATAAAAAGGTGTTTGGTTTGTAATGATTGTTCCTTCATCATTTTCTTTTAATTGTTCAACTTCTTTATTATTTTTTAATAATGAAAGTACCACACCTTCTACTTTGTTTGTTTCATATCCTAAAAAATCAGTAGCACCTAAACGATCTTTTATTTCAAACCAAATTTCATCGACAGAACTGTCACCAGAGCCTTTCCAATTTTTCTTAGCTAAATTTTTACTTTCTTTCATCAAAGATTGAAATTTTTCATAATCAATTTTCATTGATTTGTTTTTAAGTATGTCTTCTGTTAAATCTAGTGGAAATCCGTAAGTGTCATATAGTTTAAAAGCCACTTCACCTGGTAGTACTTTGTCTATTTTTGCAATTTCTTCATTTAAAATTTTTATTCCTCGGTCCAAAAGAATCAAAAATTTTTCCTCTTCCATTTTTAAAGTTTCTTTAATTAAAGATTGTGCTCTATCAAGTTCGGGATAATTATCAGACATTTCCTCTTGAAGAGTTTTAAATACACTGAAAAAAATTGGTTCTTTGGCTCCTAATAAATGGGAATGCCTCATTCCTCTTCTCATAATTCTTCTAAGGACATAACCTCTTCCTTCATTTGAAGGCAAAACACCCTCGGCCATTAAAAATGAACTTGCTCTTAAATGATCTGCAATAACTCTGAAGCTCGAAATATTTGAATTGTCAGGTTTTTTATTGACTGCTTCTGATATTGATTGAATTAACTTTTTGAAATGGTCAGTTTCATAATTATCATGACTTCCCTGAAGTAAAGCAGCTACTCTTTCTAATCCCATACCTGTATCCACAGAAGGTTTTGGTAAATTAATTCTCTTGTCTTTAGTTACTTGTTCAAATTGCATGAAAACTAAGTTCCAAATTTCTATAAATCGATCTCCGTCTTGATCTTTTGCGCCTGGCAATCCTCCTTTTAAATGATTACCATGATCAAAAAAAATTTCAGAACAAGGACCACACGGACCAGTTTCACCCATCGACCAAAAATTGTCTGAAGTTGCTATTCTAATTACTCTATTATCGTTTAAACCAGCTACTTTTTTCCATAAGTTAAATGCATCATCATCATCTTTAAAAACTGTTACATAAAGCTTGTCTTTGCTAATACCAAATTCTTTTGTAATTAAATCCCAAGCTAAACTAATTGCTTTTTCTTTAAAATAATCTCCAAAAGAAAAATTACCTAACATTTCAAAAAATGTGTGATGTCTTGGTGTATAACCTACGTTTTCTAAATCATTGTGTTTACCACCTGCTCTTACACATTTTTGCGAAGTGGTAGCTCTTTTGTAATCTCTTTTTTCTAAACCAGTAAAAACATTTTTAAACTGAACCATGCCTGAATTTGCAAACATTAGTGTTGGATCATTATTTGGGACTAAATTGCTGGATTCAACAATTTTATGATCGTTTTTTTCAAAATACTTTAAAAATGTATTTCTTATTTCATTTAATGATTTATCAGCCATATTTTTAAAATACAGTTTTTTTATTTGATGTCTATATAACTGTAAGGGAAAAAAGGCGCTTAAAATAAGCGCCTTTTATTAACTAAAAATGACTTTTAACTAATTCTTTTGTGTTGGAACTTCTTCCTTTGAATCAACTTTATTTTTCTCTCTATCTAGAGGATTGCCATCTATTTTTTTAGATATAACTCCAGCTTTTTCTCTAATTGCAATTTCAATTTCAGCAGCAACTTTTAAATTTTGTTCTAAATAAAGTTTAGCATTTTCTCGGCCTTGGCCAATCCTTTCGCCTTTGTAAGCATACCATGCTCCCGATTTCTCAACTATATCTGCCTTTGCTCCAAGATCAACTAACTCTCCAGATTTACTAATACCCTTGCCATACATTAAATCAAATTCAACAACTTTGAATGGAGGAGAAACTTTATTTTTTACTACTTTCACTCTTGTAGAGTTACCAATGATCTGATCTTTGTCTTTTATAGCTCCAATTCTACGAATATCCAGTCTAACCGAAGAGTAAAATTTTAATGCATTTCCACCTGATGTTGTTTCAGGACTGCCAAACATTACTCCGATTTTCATTCTTATTTGGTTTATGAAAATAACCATTGTATTTGTTTTAGAAATTGAGCTTGTAAGTTTTCTTAATGCCTGACTCATTAATCTTGATTGAAGACCTACATGATGGTCTCCCATTTCGCCTTCTATTTCTGCTCTAGGAGTTAGCGCAGCAACAGAGTCTATTACTAATACTGAGACTGATCCTGATTTTATTAATGTATCAGTTATTTCTAAAGCCTGCTCACCAGTGTCGGGTTGAGAAATTAATAATTCTTCAGTATCCACTCCAAGTTTTTTTGCATACACTGGATCTAATGCATGCTCTGCATCTATAAAACCGCAAATACCTCCAGCTTTTTGGGCTTCGGCTACAACTTGTAAAGCAAGAGTAGTTTTTCCTGATGACTCAGGTCCATAAATTTCAGTAACTCTTCCTTTGGGCAATCCACCTATTCCTAATGCCAAATCTAAACTTAAAGATCCTGTAGAAATAGACTCAATGTCCATTGCTGTTTGTTGGCCAAGTTTCATTACCGAACCTTTGCCAAAAGCATCTGTAATTTGACTGATTGCTGCGTCTAAAGCTTTATTCTTTTCCTTTTTCTCTAAATCTTGATCTTTTGTAGATTTCACTACTTTTAGGTTATTTTTGATCATTTTTTACCTCTTTTTTTATAATAATTAGTGTTCGAATCATGTATTTAAATGTACACATTTTGTTCTCATTGGCAATAAAAATATTTAAAATAGCTAAAAAACAATGATTTTATTTAAGTTTTAGATAGTCACTATTAAGTAGACCAATAGATTTTAAAAGATTGTATTGGGCCAGCAAGTAATTTCTTTCAGAATTTGCTAAAGATATTTGTGCATTCAATAACAAAGTATTTGATTGAATAACATCTAAAGTAGTTCTTGAGCCTCTTTCATATTCTGCTGATATTCCCTCGTTTGCACTCTCAGCTGCCTTTACTTGTAAACGAACAGAAGCTAAAAAACTTTTGGAAGATAATAAATTTGACCACGCACTAGCTACATTTGTGTTATTTGTTTTAATTTCATTATCTAATAGTAACTTTTTTCTAATTTTTAAACTTCGATTTTTATTAACTTTTGCTATTTTTGTTCCACCAGAATAAAAAGACCAGCTAACAGTTGCTTTTAAAATATCTTTTTCTCTTTCGTCATAAGTTGTACTTAAATCTTCTGAATAAGATCTCTCTAAAGATAAAGTAGCAGTAGGAGATAAATCTGATCTTGCAATTTGTATATCTTTTTCCGCTTGTTCTAATTCAAATTTAGCTATTTTAATATTTGGATTATTTAATTGAGATAATTCAATTGCATTTGATAAGCTTTCTGGAATAGCTACAAAAGCTTTTAATGATTTTTTGAGCCCATTTGGATCAGAAATTTTACCAATTACATTTTCATAATTTAATTTGCTTGTAACCACATCATTTTCAGCTTGAATGAATTGTGCTTGAGCACCGGCTAATGATGCTTCAGATTGTGCCAAATCTGAAACAGTAATTTTTCCAATTTCTAATCTTACTTTATCATTTTCAACTTGTCTTTGAAGAAGTTTTAAATTTCTTCCATTAATTTTTAACATTTCATTAGCTATAATCAATCCAGTAAAAGCTTCTGTGGCTTTATATAATATATCTTGTTCAGTTTTTAATAATTTAGCCTCAGCTAAATCCAGCCCAATTTTTTTTTTCTTAAATTCTGCACTCCTTCCAAAATCAATTAATTTTTGTTCTAACTTAATAGAAGTAGTTAATGGATCTACATCATTAATGCTAGCATCTCCTCCAGATTGATTTGTTAATTTGTTTGTGTCTTCTTGGCTTTTAGTTGCAGTAATTGATGCAGAAGGCAAATATTCTCCTTTTATAATATTAAGATCTTCCTTAGAAACATTAATATTCTCTCTTTCAGCATTTAATTCTGTATTATTTTGATATGCTTGGTTTAGTGCATCGACTAAAGTTATAGCAAATGCTTGATTTGCAATAAATATTACTAAAAATAAAATAAAAATTGTTCTAATCATTTATATCTATATCTAATATTTTTTATCTGATGGCTACTATTTAAATTCATTATTATTGAAGAATATTTTGGCATATCTTTAAACATTTGTTGTGTAATTCTTTGATAAGTATCCATAAAATTTTTCACTTGATCTTTGTTCATAATTTTTAAATTTTTTTTATTTTTAGATTTTAACCAAAGTTTTTTTTCTTGTTTTAATCGCCATCTTCTTAATAAGCTAAAATTTTTAGCCCTTAAATATAAAAGACCATCTAATTGATTAAATAGTTTTTTATATTTTGTTTCTAATTGATAATTTACATATTGTCTCCATTTAAAAGTTTGATCTTGTATTCTTTCCAAAGAATTAATAGGCTTTCTTAATTGTCTAAAATTTTGAGATTTTGCACCTACGCACCATCCTTCAAAAATTACTACATCTGGCTTAGATTTGATTTTGTGCCATAGATTTTGCTTACAGCGTTCATCAACTGCTTTATTAAATTTAGGTAATTTTAAACTTTTAAATTTTTTAACTTTAATTTTTCTAAAAAAATTAAGTATAATATTTATATCATGAGTACCTGGAACTCCTCTTGTCATTAACAAAGGATGTTTGTTTTTAGATAATAAGATTCGTTGCTTTCTTGTTTTATAAAAATCATCTATTGAAATTTTAAAAGCATTTAATTTAAAATATTTTTTTAAAATTATAGTTATAATTGATGTAATAGTAGTTTTTCCTATGCCTTGACCCCCAGCTAAACCAATAATTAAAGGTTTTTTTTTACTAGCTTTTTTTGATATCCAAAAACATATCGGAATTAAAAAAGATCTTATCATTCGACCTTTATTTTTAAATTTTTCAGTTTTTGTTTCCTGTGAAGAGATAAACTTAAAACAATCAGTTTTTACTTTTTGGAAACATTCGTCAAATGATGGCATTAAATAAATTATTTTTTATCTAAGGGATGATTTTCACCGTCATTTATAACTACATTGTCTAACTCAAAAGGTCTGACGCCTTCTAAACATGCTACATTAATTCCATACATGTTTGGATTACTTCGCATCACATGATGTGTATAAATCCCACAATTGGAACAAAAATAATGTTTCGCTACTTTTGTGTGATATTGATAAAGTTTTAAAACATCTTCTCCTTTAACAACCTTTAATTCTTCTCTTGGAATAGGAGTCATGATGGCACCTTTTTTTTTGCATAATGAGCAGTTGCATCTCATCAACTTCTTAAAACCTTCATCTGGGATATTGACTTCCAGCTCTACTTTTTCACAATGACAAGTTAATTTTTTCATATGTTTTCTTTTAAATTTCTTAACATGAATTTTATCGCTTAGTAATAGTTATCCACAACGCTAGTAAATCCTTTTTAGATGTTCTCGTTTTGATTCACTTTTGATTCACTTGCGGACTCAAAATACAACCTGATTGACTATATCCTAAATATCCTGTAGAACAAAACAAGAACATGAAGCTAACAGTACCATTTTACCTACATAAAGCAGGCGCGGGTTTTCCTTCTCCTGCTACAGATTACATAGAAGAAGACGTTGATCTAAATGTTCATCTAATCAAAAACGTTCCAGCAACTTTTATTATTAGAGTTCAAGGAAAATCAATGACGGATGTTGGTATCTATGATGGGGACTTATTGGTTGTTGATAAAAGCCTTAAACCAAAAAATTTTTCTACTGTGGTTGCGAATGTTCATGATGAGCTCGTAGTAAAAAACTTTGTTAAAGAAAAAGATGAACAATTTCTTACCTCTAGTTCAAAAAAAATTGAAGATAAAATTATTATAAATAACGATTCAGAAATTTTGATTTGGGGAGTTGTCACTTATGTCATCCACTCAGTATACTAAAAAAATGGCATTAATTGATTGTAATTCTTTTTATGTTTCTTGCGAAAGATTGTTTAATCCCAAAATCAGAAATAAGCCTGTTGTTGTTTTGTCCAGTAACGACGGCTGTATAATTTCAAGATCTAATGAAGCGAAAGCTTTAGGAATAAAAATGGGAGAACCGTATTTTAAGGCTAAAGATATAATTCTTAAAAATAATGTTCATGTTTTTTCTTCAAATTATTCTTTATATGGAGATCTTTCTAGAAGAGTAATGAGAACTTTAAAACGTTTTAACTCTGAAATAGAAATTTATTCTATAGATGAAGCTTTTTTAGATTTAAGTAATTTCCCTGATGATGAAGTAGAAGAAGTAGGAAAAGAAATTAGAAACATCGTATTACAATGGACAGGAATACCTACTAGTATTGGAATTGCAAAAACTAAAACTCTAAGTAAAGTAGCTAATCATATTGCAAAAAAAACAAAATCTGGTGTTATAAGTTTAATAGGCATTAAAGATATTGATCCTATATTAGAAAAAGTAGAAATTAATGATATTTGGGGAGTTGGCAAACAACT